>ENA-UOTX01001176-UOTX01001176.1-compost-metagenome-genome-assembly--contig:-NODE-1176-length-21470-cov-17.213902_pt1 | contig 21470 bp, 11 predicted proteins | sample MGYA00238143_ERZ746982 | MGnify/ENA primary metagenome ERZ746982 (study PRJEB28758, sample SAMN06268862) | compost metagenome | isolation source: single cell | place: USA: California, Emeryville, Joint... | reverse complement strand
ATGATTCACTAAGTTTATGTTGGATTGAAATTCTATTTTAGGAAATTGTTAAATCACCTCAAGCTTTCTTAGAAACTAGTTTCCCTTAATGAATGGGTAACTGTTGTTCATGATGGAGTAGTGCCGAAGCTGAATTCTGGCTCTAATTTTTCTAATCGTAGTTCATGAAAGTACGAATAAAAGAGCCGAATTAAATTTGCTTTAGATTTCAGCTGTGCTTTCAAAGTAAGAATTGGATTTCAATTTGCTGAATAAAAATTTCAAAATCAGATCTGCATGGTTTAGCGCCCTGTATCGATTTTTCACATAGAACCAAGTAAAAGCACTTTATGACGGCTGTTTGTGTTCCTAATCACTTGCAATTTCTCACTCACATCATGTGAGGCACATCTGGCTTTTTCCGTACAAATTCTTATGAGATTTTATTATCGTTCTCAATATATTAGCTCAAATCATGCAATTTCCCTCCTCTAAAGAAGAAAGAGTTACGATAGCAATAACACTATAAAACCGTCTGATTTTGGGGGAAGGAAGAACCTTTTTGTAAGAAAAAGAGCAAATTATGATGAAGAAAAATAGAATTCCCAAGAAAAATATAGCAGTTTACATAATAATTGAATTCTAGAATCATGCTAGAGGATTTTACGACTAATAATTAGTGAAATACTGGTTCATATTCATTGGAACCAAAGGTTTCAAGAGTGTCTGAAACGATGAGGTGAATCCAAATTGATTATTATTAAGAACTCCACTAAAAAGCGGTATATTCTGAAGAAGTGTATTCACCTTAGAAAACGTGTTGTACATGTTTGGAAACAGAAGCGATGATGATGGTCTGTATTGCACAAATCTCTGAGCAGGCGTGTCCAATATAGATGCTCCCGCTGAATGTTGAGAATAATCAGATGACTCTGTCTTTGTTTCGAGCTTCTCAACAGGGCTCTCAATTAATTGCTCTTCAACTTTCAATTGACTCTCAGGGCTCTTGAGAAGGCGTATTCCACACGTTTTTTTCGTGATCTCAGCAACGTTTACTTTTTCTTCTTCCTTCTGGACTTTATCATTGACTTCTTGTTTGATAACGGTGAACGGTTTCATTTCTTCCTCGTCTTCCTCTTTTTGTGTATACTCAACAGATTCTTCCTCATCAAAGCTATCCGTGCCCATGAAGTCCTCGATATAGCTGAATCTCTTCATATCACTTCTCGTCGACATTCTCGTTGATCGTCTGCAAGTACTTTCTTCCTCCATTTTAGTGTCTGAGTTCCTCGCAGCGACGTTTCTAAGTTGCCCATTTCTTCTCTTATGGTGCAATTTCTGGTCTCTCACCCTCTTCTTATGGGGGATCTTGTTTGCTCGGCCTTGAAGTCTGTACACTCTAATGATGGACTTTGCTGTGGAGTAATTGAGGTTTAATTCTAACGCGGCCTGCGCTATTTTAACTCCCTCGTCAATAACTTTTTGAATGAGCTCTTTTCTCATTTTGTTCGTAATGGTGGTGTAGTTGTGATTCATATTTTTCTTTCTGATAGACGGTACACTAGCCATCGACTCGCTATCAGAGTAGTCAACTGCTTGTTTCCCTCCTTTGGAATCGTTGGAAGGTTGCTTGGTGGTCATGTAGTCGGAGTGTTGGAAATTTGATTTGATTTTAATTTTTATAACTGAGCAGGGCCTGCGAAAGTTAAATAGCAGCGCACGATGTTATAAAATTATATCAACCTAAAAAAATTCAGCATCAGAAACAGGATCATGGTAATTAAAAATCTATATAAAATGTATTTAAATAAAGGAAATTTAATATCGAAATGAAATGTACCAGCGATTGAAATCATGTTTGGGAGAATGCTTATTAAGGAAAATTTTTTAGAAGTTTGGCCCCTGCCTCGAAATAGTAATATAAATTCTGCATGTCCTGTATGGTTGCGCTGCTGGGATCGGTAGAGATTCAAGTTTTGAGAAATCCAATCTTGATTCAGGTCTCTTGTCTCTGGGAACTTTTTTCTATGAGGGCATCGGCGCAAAATTCGATTCTAAATTTGACTAATTTACGACCAAGATAATTAACTGTCGAACTCTCGATCAATTAAAATAATTTTCGGCAGAGGCACCAAGCAGCCTTTACCTGAGTCAATTTTCTTATCTCAAGGCGCTATTTCAGCGTCCTTAAGGGGATGTTTTCAAGGTCTTGCTTTCACAACCCTTGTCTGCAAGGCTTGTAAAATTGAAAAAAATCTGATATTTGACGACGCACACCACACCTTCTTCGCACAAAACACTTAGAAGAAGTCTTAAGACGATAAGATTTATTTGTGAAAGAAGGGAGAAGAGAGAGAAAATGCATATTTCAAATTCTCTCCCTCTCTCTGAAATTACAACAATACAGGCGAGTATTTGCGGAAGAAAATATTGCTCCCATTTAAACTCACATTTTCAAGTAATTTTCTTTAGGAACGCAGAGGAAAATACCGATTTTCAACGGTCATAAGGTGGCTATTAACCAATAACGTTAAAAATGTAGTACTTCACACATCTCTCGAATTTTTGCAATATGTAGGTTTAGAAATATTGAATCGCTTATAGCAGTATCTAACTTAGCGAAAGCATTTTCCTTCGATACAGCCTGTGTTTGGCCTAACTTCGAATTCTAACACAAAACGACAAACTCTAGTGGTTTTTTTTTCTTGAAAAGCTCTTGTAGCCAAAGCTTGGTAACAACCCAGTAGCACCGTTCTTTTGTTCGGGGTGCTCGGAACAGTTTTCTTTAATGATATTTCTCCCTTGATACTCTCCTTGGAATGTTTTCAACACGCTTTATTGTGAAAAATCTCCTCCAAATGGTTGAGTTTTTCCTATCGTTTCAAATTTTGTTGCTAGAAATTAAACTGCATTCTCCTCAACGAGTTTCATTTTTCGTTTGACAATTTCAATGCACCAAGCAGCGGAATCGATAAAAGCTGGGACCCTCTACCCATCATCTAGACCAGCCCACAATCGAGTTTCCTCCCATCTCTTTGATTCCGTTAATATGAATCTCTCCAAGCGTGATAATCTGACAACACCATGGGATGTTGTTCAAATGCATAATAGCCTACTCAACTTTTAATTCAGAATAATCCTAACGCTTAAAATGGATTTGATGGATTAAATTAATTAACGTCGTTTGAGTCTTGATAAAGCATTGCAGACAGGGAATCCGAAAATCTCAAAATTCTGAGAACACTATTTTGAAATAATTGCTGTATTTTCTTTAATAATTGATTAATAATAGCCACTCAATTTTCCAGCGGACTCCAGGAGGTGAGATTCACATTGAGATCGGTTTGCTGCCCTCTTGACTTGCTGCTTGACCTGGAATTGACGAAATGAACCTCTTTTCTCAGAAATCTACGAACTGATGTGTCCTCCTATCGTGGGTGTTTGAATTACCAACAATAACAGGATATGAAAAATTAATTTTTGCAATAAACAATTAGATCTAGTGAGGATGCTTTAAGCGGTAAATCAATTAAACGAAATTCAAATTTTTGCATTCCGTAATGAATAAGAAAGAAGCCTTCTTGAATTTTAGAAAGGCGGCCTTTGCTGCGGATAGAGGCTAGCTGCGAAGGTCATGACTAATCACTTGCAATGTTGTTTGTTTAATCTGCACTAAAGAGCATTATCATTGAATTATAGCGTCATTCTTACATCAACGAGTCTAGAGAGTCTGTTACATCTATCGGAGAGAGTGATTTTGTCTCGATAAATAAACGAATCATCTCTTCAATCGGTTGCATATAAATTTTATTCGTTTTCTTTGAGACTCTGCTCATGGCTGCAAGAGAGAAGGGTAGAATTTTGTAGGTCAATCATGTGTTATTATTTGTGAGAGAAAAAAACTCTCATTTTTTCTATTATAACACAAGAGCACTATGATTACAAACACAAGAAACAAAAAAAAAAAAGCAATCAGTTTTTTATCCACAGTCATGTCCAATAAAATACAATTGAGGGTGAGGCTTCAAGGTTTTGCAACCAAAAAGCTTTGTTTTATTTAAAATTTCTTGCCAAGACTTCCTTGAAAATTGTTTTGAAATTGATTCATCGCCATTTGATAAAGTAATGAATTTCCAATAAACTGATCCCGTTGTTGCGCAAAATAATAAGGGCTTTGCATCGAATATTGCAAGTTCTGGGGCATTGAGAGTACCTGCTGAAGCGATGAATTCAACAAGCTATACTGCGGATTTTTTTCAGATTCCAGGTACAAGTTCTGCGGCTCAGACTTGACTTGAATTTTATTTTGATCATGAAAAATCTGTTGCTGCTGAAATTCCTCCTCTTTTTTGAGTTTAACCCTCTTAACGGATGTCTGGAGAAAGTCATTTTTGCCCAAAAAGCGAACTCGACACACTTTGCTCAGTTTCTCTTGGTCGCTACACTTATCAGCTTGATACTTATCCTGAGGTTCATCTTCTTTTTTCACAAAATTCGATAACTCCCTCACTATTTCTGCCTCAAACTCCTCCTCTTCTTCCCCAAAATCCTCGCAATAATTCGTCAGTATGCCCTTTCTCTCTGAATGCCGCGTTTTTCTTCTAAATTCTCCTGATTCGTTCTCATTCTGCAGTTTTTTCTCTTCAACTCGCCCTTTTTTTGTTGTGTCGGCCTGATCTCTTGCTCGCTTCTTATGAGGAATCTTATTTGCCCTGCCTTGGTTCCGATAAACTCTCAAAATCGATTTGGCAGTTGAATAATTTAATTGAAGTTCTGCCGCTACCTTCAGGAGAGATCAAACATTATGGCAAACAATAGCAAAAAAAGTTTTACTTTCGCCATTTTTTCGTTTTTGTTAATGACTCTTTTGATAAGTTGCCGTCTAACCTTATTTGGGATGCTCGTATAACCTTCAGCCAACTTTTTCTTCGATTTTCGGTTCTGTGCTGAATTTTCTGTCGTTTCGGTTTCCATCAGTTGGGGTGCTGAATGAACTCTTCCAATTTAAGTTATGTTTATATCAGAAAGGAAATCTTAGAACATCGAATTTAATATTGTATTCCTCCGTTTTGTAATCAATTAAAGTCGGCCAAGAGCATAAATTAATTATCAAAATTAGTAGCATGCGCTATATTTTTGATCAAGAATGATTCCAAATCAATTTTTATATTTTAACTTTAGAATATATACCCAGTTTTCAATGGAAATGAAAAAAAGAACTCATTTTATGAGTTGTCCTAAAGCAATGCTAGAACCCCTCAATGAATTTGGCTCGTCTCAGTAAGCAGGGTCTACTGAGTTTAACGAGATGAATTTGCAATCCGAAAGCATGGTCGACAAAAGTCTGCTTCGAGGGTTGATATGGAACCAATGCGCTATAGAATTTTTTCGAATCCAATTTTTCTGTTTCCAATAATTTGCTTCTTAATTAATTCTCAATCAGATATTATCAGCTATTTTTAAGTATTATTTTCAATTCTAAGGCTGGAATTAAGCAGCGTTATTTTGGAAATACTGAGAAAAAGTTCAAAATGAAAAGCTGAGGTGTTCTTTAAAATAGCACAGAAATGGCAAACCCGTATTCTTACTCTAATTAGCAGAGTAATTGTAGAATGAAAGGAACTTCTGGACAAAGAGTGCAAAATTTGAGAAAATCAGTGATCGTTATGTTTCATTCGGAAATGAGAGTTCAGGAGAATCCAAATCAGAATGGGTTACAAATAATTGATTCTCAAATAAAACAAAAATTATTCTATGTAATTTTTTTTCAGTAGATTCCAATTTAAACGTTGATCTTGTCCATTACTATTTGCTAAATAAAAATGGCGTTGGTTGTTTGTGAGGATTCCTCCAGCAAAATAGCGTTGGCTGTTTGTGAGGGTATTTGCATGGAAGCTAGTGTTCGATTGTAGAACAAAACTCAATTAGCAAATCAAGAGAGATCTTTGCAATGTTTATCCATTGGTGTCTTGCTTGCTTATTTTTCAGGATAACTTCAAATATTGCATCTCGAATTGACTTGGAATTATTGGTAGTTGAAGAAGTTAATTCGCTTTTCATGAGTACTTCTAATTGTTGGGATTTTTTGTAGATGTAAAAGCAAAGTGGGGATGAATAGAAGAATGCTTTGTTTTTGTCTGCTCTGAGTGGCAATTCCAATCTCTCTTTACCAGTTTGCAACATCAACTCCATTAGTTTTCTTTTAATTGATTATCTGGTTCTTAATATTGAGAAGCAAATTGTTCGATTATCCTGCTAATAAATGTATATTTGAGATCAAATAAATTTTAGGACTTCGCAATCCCAGTCTAAGTTCGATCATGTCTTATATGTCTTATGTATTACAGATGTATCTAACGGAGTTCATCTGGCGTGATACCTTCGGACAATATTTCTCAATAAATAAATACACTGGGGCATTCATTAAAAGAAAATATTTTTCGAAAAGCCTCTTGATTTTCTTGTGTAAGCGGTGCCATTCTATATTGTTATAAGTGACGATTTTGATAAAGGGTTCTTTTTATTCGTCTGCAATAATATTTTGTCTGATTCTCACACTGGAAAGATGCTGAAAATTGATTCGACAATTCTGTGCTTTTCTTATAAAGGTCCCTCTGTTTTTCTTTTCATTTGCCAAAATTTGTGGATTTGCCATGAGCAAGGCTAAGAAAAATCAGAAAATGACTGATGTGTTTGGAGGAAAGATTTCCTCAATTCATAGATTCAGCATGCTAATACTTCAGACATGAAGAAGATTCCTTTTATTTCCACTCATCCTAATCACTTCTTTCTGATATTCTGACAAAATTGAAATCTAATTAAATTAACAGCCAACGGCACCCATTACGAAGCAAATTTTCACTAAGTACTTTAATATGCGCTAATTTCAAAAATAATAGAGTTCTGAACAATATATTCCTGAAAAAGAAACTGAATCTTCAAAGAACTGTTAGTTTGATCTGAAATAGCAAAAAAAAACGTCAACAAAACGATAAAATTTTAGCTATCTTTCTTTATTGTTTCCAAAATACCCACTTAAAAAAGGCCTTGCAGTCATCAGCGGTAGCTACTGCTAATACATTTCTAAAAAGGCCAAAAGGCTTAAAAAAGAGATGATAGCTTCATGCATTTTTAGGAAGGTTCAAATCCAAGAAGTCTATCATAATCAAAACTTTTGTTAGCCGTTTCCTATTTTTTCGATTCGTTTTTTAATAAATCTCAGCAATTAAAGTGCACCTTTCCAACGCGCAATAAACTCTCTCTATTTCAAAATGAATTATCAGTCATTGGAAAACGATCACACTGACGTTGAGAGCGACCATCTCTCTTCAGATTCCGCTCCATCTATTAAAAGCAGCGACAGCAGCCACATAGCAGTCAACCCAGATGGCACTTTAATGAGAGGTTCAGCTTCCATCTCCATTACATTAATCACTATTTGATTCGATAGCCACCTTAGCTTCGCGATATAGCGCAAAATTGGAAGAAGACAGACAGCTGCAGAGCACACAATACGGCAGCCAGTAAATTTTTCAGCATCCCTGAGTGCTTTATCACCCCTCACAGAATTATTTATATTGTCGACGATGACGAGGTTATTTTCTATGCAGATGCAACTGAGATTCCAGGCTACTACGACGAGTTCGTCGCTCTTTTCTTGAAACACCTGACATATTTCAAAATTTTTTTAATCGCCCTGATTCTTACGGAAGAAATTTCTGGCTTGATCAGTTTGATTCATAAAAAGGAAGCAATAGATGAAGTATCTCTTCTCTTCTAACAACTTGCTCTTAATTTCTCTCGGATTATTGTAGTTGCAACAGTTATATCCGAAGGTCGACAGAGATAGCCTGGACAGATTGTTTAATTGGGCATCTGCAAGTATTCAGCCTCTTTTGGCCATGATATCTAAAGGAGTTTATTAGTCGATGCAATCTTTGCGTTTTTTTACTATGCAGTGGGGCTTGTTGCGGTCTTCCGTCGATCGTCAAGGTTCTTCAACTATTTTTCGACGCTATCGATACTGGGTGTTCTGCTCGAGATGGTTTTGGCCTACGTCAACAGGTAGTAATATATTTGGGCGCGTTTCAGTGATGTTATATTATAGATTTAATTTTGTGATCTTCTTATTGCGATTTATGGCGCTTGTGTACGCGAGGTTTGTCAATCAGTTATTGATAAGTGTGGTTTTGATTCCAAGAGTGACGCAAGGAAGCATTATCAATGGTGCTGCTGGTGGGAACAGTAATAATAATCAGGCAAATCAAGCTAATCAAGCTTTGGTCAATGACGATGAGCCGAATATTCTTTAGTTCAGGTTAAGATGATGAACTGAAGTATTTGTAATCATATGCAAATTTTTTTCATTTTATTTTTTTGATTGGGTAACTTCTTCTTCGATATTATTGTTTGCTACACAACATAATATTTTCGGTGAAGTTCCTTCAGAGTGAACTAAAAAAAAATTTTCTTCTATATAGCATACCATATTCTATTACGGAGGAGTTTTCTCACAGCAGCAGTTGAGAAGGATGGAGTGTTTTAGATTCTTGTAGTGATAAGTATGTTTTGCATTCAAAATTCCGATTAGTTGAAATGCACAATGGTTAGTGCATCATCACTTGTTAAATGTTCTGCGCTGGTAGTCAAATAAAAATAAGTTGGGAGGTTTCTACTCACGCTATTGAGTCTACCAAAACGATTAATTGTTTCATGTTTCTGAGAGAGTCTGCTATAAAATTATGGTCACAACAACATCAATGCTTAAGTTAATGACGTACTAGTAATATTTCAAATCAGCTAACCCATTCATGAGTTATAATCAAAATAAATTTTAAATAATAGCAATTCCAAACTAACGATGGACGTCGGAGTTGCACTCATTGAGACCGTTGGAGGCTCTCAATATAAAAACGAAAGCTGCTTCCCTACACTGACGATGAAGGAGCGAATCATGGGCTGGGTTGTTTGCACTGGATTAGGTAAAACCGCACTTTTTTTATGAAAACCTGAGCAAACATGATCAGGATTCGTTATTTCATTCTTTTCAATGGCGTCGCTGTTCGGACTTATTGCAGGGCATGCAGGGAAGTTCGCTGTGATGTACACACTTGGACAAATGTGCAGTTTGACTGGGTAATATCTTAATCATGGAATAGAAGATTCTAATGCTATCTGTAGAACGACGTTCTTGGTCGGTCCGTCGAGACAACTGAAAAATATGTGTGCAAAAACGAGAATTCTTGCTTCGATTTTGTATGTTGGACTCATGGTTTTAACACTTGTGTGTGCTTTGGTACTTCATCAAAGCTTATTAGCCTTGGTTTGTGCAATTGCGCAGTTCCTTGCGTACATATGGTACTGTTTAAGCTATATTCCTTATGCAAGAAGCCTCGCGAAAGTGATTTGCAAGAAAGGATTTGTTCAATCCAATGGCTTTGGCGTATAAGATGGTATCTCAGATTGTGTCTCTTTCATATTTAGATTATTATTAGATTACATATATCGCGGTAAAGCATCAATTCAAACTAATAAAATAGTGATTTTTCAACTGAAATCGTCATATTCAAATCCTAATTTTTGAATGGGAATTTTCACAGTTTCTTTGATGTCTGGAGAACTGAAAATTTAAAAAACAACAAAAAAAAAAGGGAGATCGAATGATTCAAATATAGATAAAGATTAAAGTCGATGGCTTATCGAGCAGAAGGTCGGAGCTAGCTAGCTTGAATAGTTCTCACGCACTAAAAGCTTGTACATGAGCCACTATTTCGCCTACCACTGCTACAGTGATAAATTTTATTGATTAAACTCGATTAAGGATTTCAGGCAAATCAGGGCCAAAAAATATCCTCCTCTTGACGTTATGTTTGCAAATCGAGATAATTCGAGACCTATCGAGTTAGGTTTGGTCAAAGAGGGTTACTACGAAAACCAATCATCATCGCCGACTCAATTTCAGACTGCAACAGAGCCATCGGTTAATAATAGCCTCTTTAAAGGACACAATAAGGACGGTATCTATTACTCGTTACTCATGTCAATGGCAGCAGTCTGCAATGGTTGCTTGAGTCGGCTGGTTCCAGGTGTTTCACCCTTCCAAATGTTACTTCTACGAGCCTTCTTTGTACTGATTCCATTTTTAATCTACTTCTTCTACACAAAAAAATTGCCAGAGCTCAGAGCAAGCTTCACCCCTCTCATGATCTGCGTCGGAGTGTCAAACGCCTTCGGGAACGCTTTTTTCTATTTTGCTGTTTTAAAGCTCAGCATAAGCGAGACGATCACTGTTTACTCAAGCTCGGCTATCATGAACGGCGTCCTTGCAAGCATCTTCTTGGGGGAACCATATCGCCGGATCGAGAAGGTCCTCGGAGCGATTTGCTTTGTCGGTGTTATATTGATTGTTCGACCTCCGTTTATTTTCGGGTCTGAAGCTGCAGCTGAGACCGTACACAGTACAATCGAAATGTCTCGATTCACTGCTGGGATATTAGCTATGCTGTCGATGCTGTTTAACTCACTGGGGCAAGTCTCTAACCGAGCGTTTAAGATCAAATGGCATCCGACTATAATCACCTTCTATGTGAATCTGAGCCAAGTTGTGCTGTTTCAGCTTTTCTTGATGTTTTCAGATCAGTCCAAGAGTTTGAGCTTCAGAGAGTACTTTATGATCTTGCTGATGGCAATTAGTAATGTAGTTGCGGTAATGGCATCTGCGAAGGCGTTGGAGCTCGAAAAACCGAGCATTGTGGGACTGATAAGCTATTCACAATTAGTTTTCTCATTGGCTGCAGATCTGATTTTCTTCGGAGATGTGCCTTCGTTTACGACGATAATTGGAGCAGGTTTGATCGTTGGAAGCTGTATATATTTGATAAGAAATAATGAATAATCTTCAAATTACCAGTGATATATTTATAAATGTAGGATAGAATATTTCGAATTCTGTTGTTTTCTATTTTATTCCAGGAATCTCTTTGTAACTAGGCAATATAGAGGATGTACAAAGATTATTCACAAACCGTTAGCAATCTTATTACAAATTTCTAATTATTATTCTTCTTCTTTTTGAAATTTGCTCTTGAAGTTTCTTCAGTAATTATTTCTCTAGTTAATAAGCAAAGACACTAGTCTCGTTATTTTTCTAAGCTCATCTTATGGCATATTCTAATGGTGAGATTTTCTATAATGATATTTTAGGTTTCTGTTCAAACGAGTACTCGAACTGCTTTGATAATCTAAGTAAAGCGGCCGTGACAGTCAACAAATTTTTGCTAAATCAGCTTTCATCCATTGCAGAGAAATTTCTATTTCAACAAATAGCATTTCATACTGCAAATAAACTGTCCGCTGAAACATAACTCACTCAGTATTTAATAGAATTTATTTCGTAAAAACCATAAAAGGAATCAAATACAAATTCGTTTGTCAAATGTCAAGTTTGAAGAAACAGAAGCAGAAATCCAACGGAACTACAAGCAAGGAGAAGCCAAAGAAATTCACTCCTGAAGAAAACGATATTATCGAGGATGATAGATTCAAAGTCGTTCATTTTGACCCTCGTTTCGCGAAAATATCAAAGAAGAAACTTAAATTGAAGATCGATAACAGGTTCAAGTCGATGATGACGGACTCTCGTTTCGGTGTTTCAACAGCGGTTGATAAATACGGAAGAAAGCTCGCCGCTCCCAAGAAAAACAAAGAACTGGAAGAATTCTATGAAGTTGAAGATGAAGATGAAGAGGCTGAGAATGGAGATGATGATGTACAACTCGACGAGGACGAAGGCAATGATGAGCAAATTGATGAAGATGATCAAGTAGACGGTGAAGAAGAACAGGCTCCAAAAGCCAAGGGGAAAAAACAAAAAAATAAAGGTGAAAAACGTGGAAAGAAAAAGAATGGACAGCCTAAACCTCCTTCTTATTACGATAAAGAAGGAAATTTCCAATGGAACGCAGTTAGTTCCAGCGAGGACGAGGAAGAAATGAACAAACGCCTTGAGTTATTGAACGAATCTGATGAGTACGACGAAGATGTTCTTCGAGAGCTCGATGAGAATCAAGGACAATACAAATGGAGCTCTGATGAGGATGAAGCGATTCCAAAAACAGAACCGACTTCAAGACTTGCGCTGGTGAACTACGATTGGATGAACATCAACGCTCAGAGCATCATGCTTACTTTGAGCTCGTTCGTTCCAAAAAATGGCTTTATTAAGAAAGTTTCAGTGCACCCTTCGCTGTTTGGGCTCGAGCGAATGAAGCAAGAACAAGCATACGGTCCTACTGCGATTTGGAAAAAGACTAATAAGCAAGAGAAAGAGGAAGTGGAAGAGGAAGAGGATGAGAAAGAGAAAGCAAGTAAACTTGAGCAATCGATCGTCGAAGCCAAAGACGAATGGATCGTCAGTGAAAACAAAGAAGGTGATATCGATCCAGAGAAGCTTAGACAATATGAAAGAGACAGATTACGGTACTACTTCGCGATAATTGAATGCGATTCCGTCGCAACGGCTGATAAGATTTACGAAGAGTGTAACAAATATGAGTTCGAGAAGACAGCTATCAAGATCGATCTTAGATTCGTGCCTAAAACCGAGAAAATCACAACGGATCCAACGGAAGTCTGCACGGAAGTCCCATCGAAAGGAAAGGTCGCCAATTTTTTAAACAGAGCTGTTCAGCACACAAACGTGAAATTAACGTGGGAAGAACCCGACTACAAACGTTACGAAGTATTTACTAAGGACCTGAAAGATGAAGATTACGATAAAGTCGACGTTGATGAATATCTCGGAGAACTTAGTGAGAGCGATGAGGAGGATAATGGTATGGTAGAAGAGATTCATGATACGATAGAGTCTGAGAAGCCGAAGAAAAAGAATATAGACTTAATTTCGACTGCTAAAACAGAGGGAAGCTGGAAAGACGCTTTTGACAAGGGGAAACGAAGACAGAAACGTGATGAGGAGTTGGTAATCACGTTTAATCCGGGATTTAGTACAAAAGGAAACAGCATTCTAGAAAAGGAAGATGACAAAGAAGAGAAAAAAGGAAAGAGATTCAACCCTCTAAAAGAGAGGAGAGGAAAGAATAAGCAAATCGAAAACGATAAGGATTTCTTTATGGAAGACCCTCTTCGAAAGGAGGCTGAAGAAGCCGATGAGAAATATAAAAAATCCTACAAGTACAAGGATGAGTTAAGCTTGCTGGTGGACAATCCGAAGAATGCGAAGGAGTTCAAAGCCGATCTTCAAGATCCTAGATTTGCTCAAGGGCTGTACAGTGATCCAAACTTCGGTATTGACCAAACGTCTAAATACTACGTAAAAGAAACTGCTGAGAATGTCCTCAAGGCTCAAATCAACAATAGAAAGAAGGTGAAGAAGTAATCTTCAAATTGAGTCATATGTAGTGTAGATAATAGCTCGTAGGATTAGTATTGTTTATCATCTCCTCTCTTTTATCAACGTGTTATTTGTTGCTGAAGTAATTTGATTATTATGATAATAATCTCTCAATAGAGTTCGAAAAGGGTTTTAAATATCACACAGCCAACCTATGAAAACATAGAAATATTTGCCAGTGCTCTGAAAACCTAGTGGATTAGGGTTCACAAGCTTGTTGGTTTGGAAGGTGTGACCTCGATTTTCAATTTTTCTAAGGCTTTAGTGTTGAAACGCATTAATACGTTCATGGAATACTATTGGTATTAACTTTGAAAAATACTCGATTAGCGTTCAGTTTCAGATAACGAGAATGACATTTTTATATAAAATTGTGCTAATCTCACGTCAGTAAAGCAACTCGAATCAGCTCATATATAAAATTAAAAAAAAAAAGTGAGAGAGAGAAGTTGGCACAGGAAAGTTTGGAACATAAGTTTTTTTACAATGATTAAATCGCTTATTTTGCTGTCGCTTTCACGACCGAATCAATCCAGGATTTCCGATGAATATCAGCTGTATCTATCCGCGTTGGCTTTTCCAAGAGCCATTTGGTCACCTGTATGTATTTCAAATGCTCTACAGGGACCCCGATGTTGCAAGACTGGTTCAGCTCGCTCATCAGCCCATACGGACCTTTGTCTACCAGAAACTTTAGACTCATACGTCTAAAAGTTTCCTTCATTAAATTTTCATTCATCAGCGTATTCACCTCTTCAAGTAAGACGCGACTCCCTTGATTGTTTGCCAGAGCATTAGCATGATCCATTTTGATAAGAATTGTTTGTATGTTATTAGCAACATACGCATCCCTGAAATCTTGTTTCCCATAATATCTAAACCTGACTTTCAAATCTAGCAGCCATCTTTGAAACTCATACGTTTTCTGAGCCAGAAATTTTTCTTGAAGCTCTCGATTGAAAGCAAAAACAACGGCATTTTCCTCAAAAAGGATTACTTTCAATGTATCTCTGATAGACACAAGGCTATTCATAGCATAATTCATGCATTTTTTCATATGAATCTTCAAGAACTGCTTTCCTACATCTACCTTATCTTCGCTGAATTTGAGGAATTCTTGACTGAAAAACGTCTGAGTGTAGCTCAAACAGTTTTCAGAGTTTGTATTTTTCTCATGAATATACGTGTAAGAGTTATTATAGCGAGGGCGAAGTGTGTATGGGTCATATTGCTCTGGATCCGAGTAAAATTGAAGGAGTTTAACCTCTTGTGGCGCAGGCGTTTCCTTCACGTAATACTTATTGATCAACAGATTTTTAAATTCTTCTTCATTCTCGTCAACCAAAGGGACGTTTATAATCAGTTCTTCAGGGGTGTTAGGTTCCGCTTGAAGAACCTGCTCAGATGTGCTGATCTGCTGGGTCTGCTTCTTGAGTTCGATAGTAGAGGTTCTGCTTTCAATCTCATTATCAAAAAGGCTTTTTTGACCTGAGTTTGAAAAGCCAGAATTTCCGAAGTAAGTTCCAGGCGGGGATATCCATGGAAACAAAAAATCAGCGTTTTTCGGTGCGCTTTCTATTTCCATCATGGACGTACGTTTAATCATAGATAAAAATTGTGAAATTTCAATCGGTTCAATCCTTGTTCAGTGTTTTTGCTATGGATTTCAACGATTGGTGATGTACAGCGGGTGTAGCTAGGGGTGGCTAGTCAAGGATTGTGACAAAAAGTTGGCTGTGTGCTGGAAAAAAGTTTTATTTTAATTGAATGTTTGGAAGTATGTAGATGCGAACTGATCTAGCTTTCTTATAAAACGCCTCAAAAACCGGATCAAAATTCTTCGAAAAGAGTATTTTAAAACTCTTTTAAAAAAACAAAATTAAGTTTTTTCTTGAGCCATCTAATTTGCCAACATTAAATTCGAACTGAGGAATAAACGAGCGACCTGTGGTGTTTTTCACTTCGAGGCTCTTTCTTGACGAAATAGCTGCGCGATTGCTCTAGAGAGTTAGCAAAATTGCCTCAAAACGAGTACAACAAGTGCTTTATCATAGGCTAGGTACATCTCAAGGCTAGGAAGAAAATAGTACTTTGTTGTACTTTATAGTGTGCCTTGAAGCGTTAGAGTGCTTTGATAGGCTCTGACTGTTGAAAATATTCAACAAAAGCTAGTGGGGGAGAAAGAAAGAGAAAACACCCATTAGTTGTTGGTAGATCTAATCCTGCCTAACTCGCTTTATCTTCACATCATATCATCTCAATAGGTTTCTTTCTCTCGTTTTCGGAAGAATTTCTGCCTTTCTTTCTCTTTTTTTGGGAGTAACGAACTAATATCTGCAACTAAATTCTGAAAAGTCCTTTGATATTGGGAAGTTAGTCGAAAAAACGGGAGGAATGATGTTTTTGGCATGTAGGCTACTGTGTGATGTAATATCTCTCTTTCTCTTCTCATAGAAGGAGGGCAATCCTTAGATCTCTAAAAGAAATTATAGATATGAAACCTTAAATATTTAGATAATGCATGATTTCTCTGTGAACCAATACAAAATATAACTTTATTATGATCAAAACACCTCAAATTTTTCTGCAAATGTTCCTTAAAACGCTTAAATAGAAATATTGATAAATAAGCAGACATTCGTAGGCATTGGAATAGACTCCGAGAATCAATGAAAATCGCAATTTGCGTCGCGGATGTTTATGCTTCGGGTCTAATTTCAAGCCAGGTCCAAGCATCATCATCGGATAAAATTATTTAATCTCTGACTTGCGAATTGCTTGGGTTGCCGCAATCATCATCAGATTAAATTCTTATAGAATTTGATAAATACAATTGCAGTAACTAAAACTCATCGCAACTTTTCGTATTACATCTCAACATTGTTATTCCCTATGGTATTTATCTATATCGATATACCACAGTGTGGGCCACTTTTGACTTCTACTGGCAAATCATCGTTCAAACCTTCTTTATTTTTCCTATTATAATTTTATGAAAAACGAGCAAATTTCAAAAAAAACAAGCACCACACAATTAGGTGATTTCAGAGATGTTCACATCAATTTTACAGCGTAATTTTGTTGAATAAGCATTATAATAATCTTTTTTTCCTTTCTATAAGACTAGCCTCTGATTAAGATGCTGACAGATTAATGTTGCTATACTATAGAACCAGCATTATTGTTGAAGAATTTGCCCGTTTGATTTCATTTCTGAGATAATAGCGTAATAAAAAAGACAATTTATTTCTTGAAAATCAGCATACAAAATGAGTACCTTAGCTGCGGCAAGAGCAGATAACTTCTACTATCCGAAGAATTGGGACCCGTCAAAGGTACCGCACACATCTCGAATCAACTGTCTCTGAAACAACACCACCTTCTCAAATAGGGATCACTCAATAAATTCCATAAATCTCATCCTCTGGGTGTTCGAGCAAAAAAAATCAAAGAGGGAATCTTGGTTATAAGGTGAACGCCTCTCTGGCTACAAATTAACTAAACCGCTGGATAGATTTGAAGTCCCGTTTCATATAAGATGCACTGGATGCAAGAATATGATCGCAAAAGGAGTTCGATTCAATGCAGAAAAAAAGCAGGGTACAACCTACAGTTTCTAAGCAAATTAACCTCTTTCCTTTAGTGGGCAAATTCCACACAACGAGAATCTGGGAGTTTTCGATGCGATGCCACAGATGCTCAAACAAAATCGTTTGCAGGACTGACCCTGAAAATACTGACTACAAATTTGTTGAAGGGGCAGAAAAATGGGTATACTTCTTCGATTCTTGTGCAGAAGGCAATAACAATCTCTTTAGCTCTCAACTGAAAAGGCTACTGATGTTGAATGGATGCCAGAACCCGATGAAGTAAGAAGCTTCCTTCTTGTTAGTCTGGAGACTGATTTGGTTGATTTAGAAAGCAAAGATGGCGGACAATCCATTCTATAAATTAGAAGCTCAGGCGAAGGATAGAAAAATTGGAGAAGAGGAAGCGCCTAGAATACAGAGCATTCTGGAGATCAATGTAAGCAATGATAATTTGCTGATTTTCCTAAACATTTTCAAAGGATAAATGGAAAGATAACTATGAAGCCAATGCATTGTTAAGGAAGAAATTCCGCAAAGAAAAGAAAGAAATTGAAGAAAAAGAGGCTATCGCCGCAATCCCTAAAAATTTCGGGCTGCCTCTTGGAGAAACGAAACTGATCGATAAGCTTGCAGCAAAAAAGATTAGATATAAGAATATTGACCCCGCAAGAATCCAGCGACTGATGAGAAGGGAGCATATCAGAACTGAAAGCATTTTCAAGCACTCGAATGATGTAATTTATCTGCAATGTCCTGGTGAATTTTGAAATTTTTTTCGTGGAATAGAAAGCGAAACAAGAACTTCGACTAAAGGAAGGGAAATTGCCAGCTGATATTAAGAGCAAACTTAGACAAGTAAGTGGATCATGAAATACATTGGACTAAGAATGTATAATATAGGAAGCGGCTGAAAAAAGTTCTCACAGCAGTTTCTTGAATATCGGGGTTACATTCGAGAGCGACAAGAAACAAAAATAAGTTGGAATGCTTGAAGAAGTGAAACTTTTGTATATATTGCAACTTAAGATTTGATTAAATTAGAAATAGTTGCTTTTTATTAAGTACTGCTTGTAAAATTTCCGAACTAGGATAATTAAGAGATATTTTGAGTCATCTTCATAGTTTGGTTATTTCAAGAAATTTAAATTTATTCGCATTTATGCAACCTCAAATGACGTGATTTGTTTTACTTTTCTACGGATAATACTCAATACTTTGTCCAGGATCTCTTTGCTATCCAGTAATCATGCTATTCGATGTTAAATATATTGTAAAAGCACGTAATGGGAAGAAAATGGATACGATCATACATAATAAGCATTTCTATAGGGCTACCATGAGGCTGAACAAACAAAAAGAAGACCAAATTGATGGTACATCGAGCAAATTTTAATTTTCAGTAGAACTGTCGTAGATTCTTACATTCATTTCTCAAAATAATACAACAGATGGATTTAATTATTCGAAATAAAATCAATATGAAAGTTGTTCTTGTTGTTTTTTTGTTCAGTCTGGCCTTCGGCTGGCAAAAATTTTCAATTCCAAATTCTAATTTATACCGGGTGCATCATACTGCTGTCACTTATCGAACTTGGTCGCAAGCAGATGTAAAAATCTTTCAATTTGACCCAAATAAAATTCTCTCTCAGGCAAATTCTCTTTGTCCCGGAAGCGAGGATTGCGGGCCTTATTGTATTACTACTTCAAGCAGCTGTGCGAGGAAAGATGCTCGTAATCTCACAAATGTTCCGTCTCCTTCAGGTAAAATATCGCGAAGAGTGCCTCTATATGTAGAAAAATAGGCGCAACCACCGGACTGACCAATACTCAACCAGGATGTCCTGATAACTGTTGCTCAACAGAAAATTGCTTGAGAACTATCAATAATGATGGAGATCCCGTTCCTATTGATGAAGACGTATAATAATAATCATAGTTTCTCAAAGTTTACCGAACGAATTCTTTTAGATGCTTCTTATCTTTGGTGGAAAGCTATATCCATCGCGGACTCCAGGCGTGGCTTTTACTGATTCATGCGAGAGTAACTTTACGAAACCGATTCGGTTTTTATCAAAATTTTAAGCTGTGGCACAAGCTTTAAGTATCAGTGGTTCATGCGAAGGGACGCTCTCTAATGATATTTGGATTTATGCAATCGCCAGGTTAATAATTCGTTCAATCACCGATTGATGAAAATATTGTAGCGATACTTGGTATTCAGTTGTTCCTTCAACTAATAATGGATATACTATCCCCCCTGCTCGGTAACAATCAAATATAAGCTAATGACTTAAATATCATATTACGAATAGATATGGGCATAAGAGTGTGCTTGTCTCTCTTTCAATGAAGGATTCTGTCACATCAGATAAATATACTCGCAAATATATGTATGTTTATGGCGGTTACAGCAGCAGCGGCTGCTCTGGTTTTTGTAATGATTTTTGGAGATATGACATACCGTAACTAACCCACGATATTTTTATATCATCATTCATCTTATGGAAATTAGATGGGCTCCTCAAAGATATTATCCGCAGTCTGGAACTTACTGGAACAGGTTTCTGCATTCGATGCTTTTTTGGTTGCTGATTGTTAATTATGACAACAGGGGGAATATATGGGAGCAAATAACAACAACAGCGAGTCCAGGGAAGCGTGCGTTTTTTGGCATGGCCTCAGATGGCGCATCTGTAAAGTTTATGTCATTTTTTCCTTAACAATCGAAAAAAGAAAATTTATTTGTTCGGTGGAGTCGTTCAACCTACCAGCGGAGCGACAACTTTTGCGAATGACTTATGGGTCTTTGATATCAGCCTGGGGACATGGACAGAACTTGAGACCTCTGGTGTGAAAACTGTTCAGCGTGATGTAATATCACAACAATACCATAATACTTTATTATTATTTACAGTACGTTCTCTGGGATAACACCGTTCAATCTCAATCCTTTCCTTACAACACAGTCCCGGTAAATTTTGCAGAAGCATTGATTTGCTAACGCAATTACGATAATATAATAGCAAAGCGGAGACATCCTTATCAACGAGACTATTACGACCGGGAATATCTGTAATAGCAACACTGCAGTGCTCATTCCTGACTGCCAAGCATTTCTCTCATTGGTTTATTCTGAAAATATGCTCTATCTATACAGCGGATACGGCTCTAGTAAAAATTTTTGTTCTTTAAAGCTTTCAATATAGTCATTATGTTCAAAGACGGGTACAGTGCTTCTCTATGGCGAATAGATTTAAGCCAATCTCAACTATTTTGGGAGCTAATTCGTCCCTCTGCAGCAAGCTCATATGCTTCAAGCATTTCGGAACCTCCAGCTCTCGCATCCACAGGAGCTCTGGTATCATTAATAAAGCAAAGCCATATATCTAAAACATGAATTAAGGTATACACAGCAGAGTATCCATTCTATACTAAACACACCTGGATGGTTTTTGGAGGTGTCAACTCCACTGCAAGTTCAGCAGAAACCTATTTCTACGACCTGAATTTAAAGCTCTGGTCGTTGTTAGAGCCGGTTCCTGTAACATCAGATGTTGCGATAACAACTGCCAACAAAGGAATGAGTTTTTCAGTTACCCAAAATGTAAATAAAAAAAGGATTAAGCGCAAAACAAACATAATAATTTTGCATCAGGAACTTATCGTTTTCGGTGGCCTTTCAACTAGCTCGGGGAGTTCGTCGTCAGTTACTCTCTCTGGTGACTTTTGGATTTATAAACGGGATAGCTGTACTGTAGCATCTGAAAGTGCAGGCACCTGTGACTGGGGGAAGTGATTCGCTGTCATCTAACGCATGTCATTTTACTAATAATTTTTCAAAGGGCGGTATGCAATTCAGGTTATTACGGAACTGAGTGCTCTCAGCAGACGTGTCCTGGGACTGTTTGCTATAGTGTATCAGGACAAACCGATCCATTTTGCATTTACTGCTCTGGACATGGTACTGTCTTGCAAAACTATCTACTTGAACCAATTTAATAGGAACCTGTTCGGGTACTGAATGTGCTTGCTCCGAGGGATTCACAGGAGATGTAAAATCCAATTGAAAGGATGTGTGTGTATTTTAATATTATTTTTTCAAGGACTGCTCGATTAAAGATTGCCCAAATTCGTGTAGCAATACAGGTTCTGAACTTGTAGCTGAGTGCATTGTCATGTACCCGGAGAGTCAGTGCCGATGCTTTAATGACACACGAAGAGGGGGCAATGATTGTAGCTACATATTCTGCCTAAATGATTGCGGAGGACATGGTAATAGAATCTCTTAGTTTGTTTTCAAGTCATATTCATTATTTGAAAGGAACTTGCATAGATGGAGATTGTACATGCGATGTCGGGTATACAGGTGATGATTGTAGTATCTATAATTTCACTATGCTTTCTTCAGCAATAGTTATGAATACGGCGACAATGCTGATGCTTTTCTTCGTCATCTTTTGCTTACTGTTAACTTTGTAAAGTTTATAACT
>ENA-UOTX01001173-UOTX01001173.1-compost-metagenome-genome-assembly--contig:-NODE-1173-length-21504-cov-11.872591_pt1 | contig 21504 bp, 16 predicted proteins | sample MGYA00238143_ERZ746982 | MGnify/ENA primary metagenome ERZ746982 (study PRJEB28758, sample SAMN06268862) | compost metagenome | isolation source: single cell | place: USA: California, Emeryville, Joint... | reverse complement strand
TCATACTAAATAAATATTAAGTGTGGCTCGAGAGTAGGACCAACGCAAGATCATAGTTCTTTCGAAATAAGAAATGGACCCAGACAGCCAAGAAGCGAACAGTATCACAAAAGAGACTCTAAAACCAAACTTGAGATACTACAGACTCTATGATCGTGGCTTCAAAATAACCAATTCTAAAGACAAAAAATCAACTCATTCGGTCTCTTTTTCATCAGAGGTAGCTGTGAAAAAATCTACTTCACTCATCCTAAAACCTTCGAGCATACTCAAAAAATCATTTGATCAAGGAAAATGTAATACTGAAACAGCTCTTACTCCAGAAAAGAATCTCTCTCAGACGCAGCAGAAATTTGTTTATCTAAAAACAGAACCAAATCACAGTATCAGACCGACCACGTCTCAACACGTGATGCCTTTTCGAAGAACTACCTCAGATTACAATAAAATAAGCGCTGATCTCAACAACGAAATGGATCTTAGCAATCTCAATGCTCAGATGAGCAACATGTCTGAAATTTATCTCATAAACAAGAAGAAGTACTTGCCAAGGGTGCATTCTTTCAATCTAATGGGCTCATCAAAGAAAGTTAGAAACCAAATGGAAAATGCGTCTGATATAAGAAAAATAAAAGAAGACGTAAAATTTGCCAGAGATGTCAAAAGGCAACCAAAGCAGAGTTTGATTCGAACTCAGAAACTTAAATCTCTGCAAGAATTGAACAATGTTATTGAAACATCGCCTGCTGACAAAGCAGCGCAGACAAAAATCGCGATTCTTCGGAAAAAGATCGCGATCAGTCAGATGTTTGGTGCAGAAGAAATAGGACCCAAGAATGAAAGGCCAAAGGAATTAACTGCAGAAAATCGCAAGAAGATTTTTAAGAGACTGCTTCTTGAGTATCATCCGGATAAAAATAAACATCCCAGGGAAGTCGCTTGTGAAATTTCAAACTATTTGTTCTCTAACAAACAATTGTTTGTTGAAGGGACTGCTACAATCTAGTTTTTATTAAAGAACACTTAAGTTAATGCAAATTATAGTTGCAAATATGCAATCTTATAACTTCATTGTGATTTTTTTTTTTCACTTGATCGGATTGGATAGATGCTTCATATCAGTTATACATATAATTTTTTTTATAGTTTGTGTTCGAGTTTGAAAGGACTATTTTGAAAAACAGAGCATCAGAGAAAGTAAGTTTCCGAGCTACGATAGACAAAATAGTTCAAGAAGAGATAAAAGAGGGGATATTGAAAAATTATATAAAACAAGATTGTTATAGCAAGTATAGTTGATCTCTTCCACAAAATTGTGCTTTATGTGGCTGAAAGTCTTTAAGATAAGAAATTAAGTTCTTGTAGTAAGCATAGAACGCTGTTTCCGGAAGCTACCGGGGACCTCGAAAAATTTCTTCGGAAAATAGATTTTCCCGCTAATTCCTTGTGACTCAAGGCTAATGCTACATCTCTCTAAAAAGTTTATAAGCGGCTTTGTAAAATCTCCGTGAAATTCAAATTCAGTGTGGTTCATGTTCTTTGGTAATATCAGTTCGCAAGGAGCTTGGCATGCCTCTAGTAGATGAAAAGAGAAACGATTAACGCCTAGTTGAAAAGGTTATTAATGCTTACCATGCAGTTGTTTGGAGTGTTGGAATGGAACCACACGATCTTTTTGTCCATGAATGATAAATGTCGGACACACTACTTGTTTAATTGCTTCGAGATTATTAAATCGCTGTTTGATTAGGTGCTGGGCCCACGATCCAGCCATATCTTTCACAACGGCTTTAATTGAAGTGAATGCAGACATCAAAATCAAAGCTCCGACTTTTCTTTTGGAAGCGAGGTAAGTAGCCGGACCGCTTCCAATCGATCGGCCGAATAATATGATATCCTCAGGCTTCATCCTTAAAGCTGTGATGAGATATTCGTATACACTTTCTGAATCTTCTAAGATTTTCTCCTCGGTTGCCGTGCCTTTGTAGAGCCCATAGCCTGGGTACTCGACAGCCAGAACATGAACCTGAAACTAATTAGCAACTGATTTAACGAGGAAAAAAAGCTTACATTTAGAGTGTCACGAAGATGCCGAAGCAACTCCTTCGCCAAGTTAATATCTTCGCCATTGCCGTGGAAATAAACTAAAAGCTTGCTACAAGAAACTGCGCAGCGGAGCAATAGACATGGGATAAAGGAGCTTGATCCTCCTCTATGGGTAGCAGATCCTAGCTGCTTCAGAACCGGTTGATCCATTCCGAACCTCGCTGTAATTATTTTCTCTCTCGATTCTATTTCTTCACTTCCAACATGATAGCGACTAACTGCTTCTTCATAAGCTCTTGGACTCAGCAGACTCACATTGATATTTGGTCTATTTGGTGCAATGAAACTGGTTGTTGTATGATGCCTTCCTTCGCAATCAAAACGATCAGTAAGAGGTGCTCTCTCCCTTGGAATTCTATTCCTTGAGAGCCCGGATTTCTGATAGTCTTCAACTTTATTTTTCGCTGGCAATTTGACGTTCTGCTTGTTCACGGGCTTTTGCAATGCTCTAGTAGAGTAATCCGTCACAGTTCTTGGTGTGTATAGCAGTTTTTTGTTGTTTTTGTCATCCTCATTAGTATTCTCTAAATCAAATTCAGATTGGCTTGCATCAAGTTTCAATTTTAATTTCGGAATCGTAGACTCCTTTTTTCCTGAAAGAAAATGCTGAGATCGGCAGCTCTGTTCAACTTTATTTGGCTTATCCTCTTGTTCCACAAATGAAATTAATGAAGTATTATTCTCATTGTTCGAAACTCGACCGCCTTTGCTCTGGCTGAAGTAATTTGTGAGAGTTGGTCTCTCCGTGTGGATATTTCGATCTGCGGATTTTCCATTGTCAATCTTTCCAATACTTAATTTTGGGACATGCACATCTCGCTGTAGATTTGAAGTGTTGGGAGTTCTTAAATAATAATCGTGGATGGAATTCAATCGAACCCCTTCATTACAAGAAAAAATGTCGATATCTGGATGGTTCTCATCCTTTGGATGCGTTGCAGTCATTTTTTTGTGGGAATTATGATGAAAAGAATTTTTATGCTCGCTAAGTATCTCGCCATCATCATCGGAGTTGATAGACGAGTTTTTCGGGTCTGTTTGCTCATGCTGAGACTCAGGTTTTCCCTTTGAGAGCTTTTTGCTGGAATCAGTTGAAACATTTGACATTTCGTCTGATTGCAAGTCTTTAATTTGTGGTTTTCGCAGAGGTATAAACGCTTTGTCAATGTACTTTTCTTGGACATTTTGCTCAGTGAGAGTGAATTCAGTATATTGCGAGGTCGCAAAGTCCGGAGCTGTGATTAGTCGTTGTGAATGGGATTGTGCTTCTCCATAGTCTTCTTTAGGTATCCAAACTAACTCTCCAGTTATCCTTCCTATCGAATATGAAGATCGCGGAGCAGGAAAGAGTATCAAGTTGAGATCCATAGTGTCAAAGTCCAGAAAACAATTTTATGATTTATCGTTATTGCGCAAATAAACTTGTCTGCGGACCAAACGGCAAAATAGTGTATATATAAAATTTAGTTTGAATAGGGTGAAGCAACACAAATTAGAGAAAATTACTGATGGGTTTTTTGAAGGGTAGAGGTTGTGATGGAGATTTCCTTCGATTGATTATTTTAAAACGCGTATTCTATGTCTGGAACATTCAATGGAGAGATACCTAGGGAGTTACACACAACGCATAATAAGGAACATTGCCACTGTTATTTTTCAAAGTTATTTAGTTTGCTGGCACAAATTATAGTAGATAGACAGATTAGGGAGAGACGAGCGAAGTTCATTGGCTTGACGGAGCAATAGAAGCGATGTTCAAAAGACACAAGAGAAGAAAAAGCAATTTATTTTCAAAAACCTCAAGGCCCTTCTCTCATTTAATTATAGAGCAATAATTCATGTGGAAAATAATGTTCCTCAGAGGAATCCGACACGCCCATTCGAATCAGTTCACAGAGTTTTTTTCTTACTATTTGAGTATTTTTTCTGTTGATGAATCCGAGGGCCTCATTGAAAGAATTCAAAAGAAGTTTGCGTGAAAACAAAACAAAAAATAAGCAGACAGGCTTAATTGTGGTGGGATGGTCATGTAACCCTAAAAGAATATTAGAAAGCAATTTTGTGTTCCGGTTATCATATTGTTATCAGTCTTGCCTCGATGATTATGGCTGTACAATTTTATATTTGACTCGTAAGTTTTTATTAGCCTCTCTTCAGAGGAAAAAAAAAGTTTGAATCAGCTAATTTATGCTGTGTATAGCAATAACAGAGGTTCTATTTTATCGCTTTAAAATTCAAGGAATACATTGTTTTAAATTTTCGACGTATGATTTTATCCGAATATTAGTTGTGATTCAAAATTTACTTTTCTAAGTCATTCAATACCATCAAGATCAATCCTTTTACAAATTGAGAAGGATAAATAAATACATGTACTCTCAGAGTCCTTCGGTGATATTGATTACAAACTCTTTATCTAAGCGAAAGAACACAAAAATCCGTTATCAGATAGGTACCAAAAAATGGACATCTTTTTGATTATTAATGCTGATTTGGTTCAAGCATCCTTGTAATTGCCTTTGTTTGTGAAAGGTATTTCATCAATTATGAAATTATAAAAATTTGATTAGATACAAATTAGGATACATTATACTTGAATTTATCCCTACTAAATAAAAATTACTTTGCATCTTAAATTACTTTACATGACTTCCATGTAATTATAGTTCAGTCCCTTAGAGTATGCACTGATGCCAGAATTCATAGGTTCTTCAAAGTTGAATCATCATCAACATCTCATTACTATAATATAAAAGCATCTTCGAGAGAAGTAGTAATTGTTTATGAATTGGAAAACAATATTCTATTTGATTATTTAGATATTAGAATGTTATGATAATTTCCATGTAGCGCAAGCACTTAATAAATTTTAATGCAAGATTATATTTGTCTGACGTATCAAAATCTTTGAATTAAATCATATTAGATATTTCACATTTCATTAGTTAGAAATTTGTGTGCCAGTACAACCCTGATACCAATACATTCAATAAATTTTGCATCTATGATCCTTATATTGTATTTAATTTTTCAGCTTTATTCTTGTGCATCTCTTGAGATAATCTTGAGATGCATTATTGCAATTTTTTAAAGATATTAATATTATGGATTTTCAAATTTTTACAAGAATAAGTTTTCAAAAAAAATTCATCGGCTATAGATTTGCCAATGAAATTCCAACAATCACCCTAATCTCGTCCAACTTTGTTCTTAGTTTCTTATTTCGATTGTGTTGTGTTGTGTATAATGCAAACATCGAAAATGTGTCTCAGCATTGTTAATTATAACCCGAAGAAATTTCACTAAAAATTTTCAACGTCTCCTATGGGGATAACTCAAATTTCTGAAATTATATGAGCTTTGGCAATTTTGTATCAACAATTAATGTCATGTTTATTTACATCTTGTTGAAAACTGTTAATTCAAATTTATCGCTTATCTCATTATATTGCATTTACTTTTTACCATAATGAGATGAATTAAAGCTATCAGTCTTTCTTCACCTCATCGACAGCTTAGGAACTGACTTTGTTACTCAGTTGCGTTTCATAACTGAGCAAGGATTGAATACCTTGAAGTCAAAGGTTTCCAGCTATAACATGAATGAGATCAAAAAGAGAGACGTGATACATCTTTCATTTATTCTGCTGTGTTATTCTTCAAATGGATCAATATGTTCCAAAGTGAAATTCCATCTTACCAATACGAAGCTTTCCTATTATTTTTTCAAATTATTATCAAAGATTAAACTTGAATAATAAGGAAAAGTCTGCTGATTTTTATACAGCAAATTGGTAGACTAAGTTTTGGAGAAAAATTTCTTAAGAATTACAAACCCAATATAAAAAATGAACAATGTACGCTACCTTCCCAGAGATAATCTTTTCAATTGAAAAAGATATTCAATTTTATGTATAACAGAACATTTTAATCATTATTAGGAAGTTCACTGTTTTCTCTTTGATCAGCCCCGATAATAAATTCAATATCAGAGATAAGGGACTGAAAATCGAGCAGTTTTCTTTTTTGGTCTTTTCATTGAGCCTCAAAAAAATAATAAAAAAACTTCAACAAAGTCCACCCTTAAAATTTGTGAATCACAAGCTCTTCAGTTTTATGCAATTCTTCTCATTATACCTTTCTTAGGAAAGTGAATTGCTGTTTGAACTAGAAGAGTACAATATTCACAAAAAGAGCCTGACTAACTTTGCACTCGTTAGTAATGGAAGATTTAAACGTGACTCATCACAACCTCTTTATGTAAATGGCCAATAGTATTTTGAATCTACTTTAGCTTTACTATAGGATGATAGTAAAGCAGGGTAAGTATTTGAGTAAACCTAACTAGATGAAGGCAATAATTACTTTGATTGAAAAATTACTTTGGTTGGATTCTTTAGTATTTCAAATATCTTTTCGAGGCTTATTTATGAAATCATCTTCCAGATATTAACAGATTCTCTCATTTCAAATTATTATTTATACTCTCATTTGAATTTGGTACTTCTTTTTTGAAGTTCTAACTTTCATAATCTTCAGTTTATCAAAATAGTTATCGTATAGGTAAGTTTTATTTCTTAGATTTGCAGCCATTTCAAATGTAGAAAGTAATGTTCAATTAATGAGTCAATTTATGAGAGTAGCTTATTTGATTACGTTTGGTTTTACCAGTACTCAATTATATTTTTCGATCAACATTATCCTACCACAGTGAAACAACCTCAAGGATTGATTTTTTGATCTTTCTCAATAACTGCAAGTTGTTATTGCACTTCGATCATCAATCAACTGAAGTTGAACACCATAAGTCTTTTTATTTAGTGTAACTTTTGCTCTATGATAGAGATAGCAGAATTTTGAAATATTATTTCCTGAAATAATTATTAAATTCGTTTTGAAAAATTTATTCTACTCAGCTAGCAGCTCGAGGAAATCTATTCTTGGTACCTTGTATTTTTTTCGAACCGTCGATACAGAATGCTCCAATCATTTGAATTGGATCATTGTGATTATCGAAAATTGATATTGTTCATTTATTGCGAAAGCAGTATTATCTTTATCCTTTCGAATGTTGCCCTTGAAGCCCACTTTTCGGACTGAACGAAAGAGTATTCTCAAAAGGGATGATATAGTGAGCTTGGTAAATTTCTCAGGTAATTTGATTGTTCCTTTGTGTGCATTTGATTACGCTGCAGTTACCAAAATAAATAAAACCAATAAGATTTTTGAACAACAACTAATACTTGGGTCTTCCCTCAATCTAACCAAAGATGGAAATGGACAATCTTCAGATCAATGATCTTATCAAAGATTATCTCAGATACAATAGTTTTGATAATAGTTACGAGTGCTTTGATGCAGAAATCCGCACAAAAATTGTCGCTAAGAAGCTCACTCAAAAACCCAACGAGTCAAAGGCACTCGAGAAGCCCAGAGATCCTCCAAGAATCTACACTATGATCAAAGGAGAGAATGCTCGAACAAAAAGAGAAAATAATCTGGAGAAAGATATCGAATTTATTTCGAAAAAATTCATGCAAGTTATCCAAGCTGGCAGAGAAGTCACTGCCATTGCTGTTAAATCCATTCAAATGTTAAGCCGCTTTACCGATGTACTTCTATCATTTCCTCATATTTCGCGAATCATAACATACTTATTTATTTAGAAAGAACCTTCTCTTGTTCAGATCATTGAAGATATGAAGACTCAACTTGCTAAATATCACAGGATAATCATTAACGAAGGAAAAGCTGAGGGTAAAGAGCTCATCCAGGAAGAGAAGATTAAAGCGCATCATGATGAGCTTCTAAAGCATGTGGCTGAGAAATATGCTGACGGAGTTTCTGAAGCACTCACTTCAATAAGAGTGGATGCTCTGAGGATAGCTCCTGAGCTGAAAGTTAGTTTCGTTAATGAGATCGTAAACCATGATATCCTCGAGATTCGAAAGACAGATGGATTTACCTTTATCGATACCCTCTTTGAACTCGCGCATACTAGTCCATCTGTGAAGCATTCTCTTGTTGCATTATGCAGCGTGCTAGCTACGGTGCCAAAGGGTATCGAATATATCACTCACAAAGGAGTTACTGAAGTTATTGACAAGATCATGAATGTAAATTTTATCCCAAATGCGTTTGTATATTTTCTATGTTCTCCTTAGATTGCGAAGGAGCAAGACCCTGGCTCTGTCATACAGAGATTTAGTATTGCTGCGTTGCAAAAGATGAGTGTGACGGAGGGCATATCAACTTACCTTGCAAAGCAGGATATGATTACTTGGGTGGTTCAGTTCCTTGAGAAATCCCAAAAACAGCATGTTCATCAATTCTGTGTGGACTATTCGGCAGCGCTATTATCAAATATGATTCAAACGTCTGCAACTTTGAAGCTTCTTGAGGAGAATCTGGAAAGTACTGAGCAGGTAATCGCAAAAACCAAAAGCTGTTGACTAAGTTGCTATTTATTTTAGTTGGTGGAGAATTTATTAGCTTTTCTAACACAGAAGTTTCCACTTGCAGTGTTAAATTCAATCACCGCAGCGCTATGGGCGATATCAAAGGGTAATTTCGAGAAAATCATCGAAAAGACCAGATTTGACGACAGAATTCATGCGTTCCTTGAAAAATTCTCTGAATATGACACCACTGACGACCCAGCAGCAGAAGAAGAGAAGAAGATCATTCTTGATACGTGCTACCAAATTTATAAAAGGCATGAGGAGCACCAGCAACCTTTCCAAGACAGCCAACAAGTGGAATATCCTTCTGAAATAATTTTCGAATTTTTCAATGACGAGGTGCGATAAATGATTTTAGCTTGCTGCATCATCTGATCATGTGCTATACATGCTTTTTTTTTAACTTGATTTTTCTGATACTCAGTCGGCTATCTGTTCCTCAATCGTTGGGAAGCACTTAAATCAAATCTCAAAACAAAGTTATAGTTAAATAGCCAAGTAATTATCAATGATTATAAAATCAAGATGTGGATTTGTACCTTTTTTTTTTGGTAGAGTTTTTTTAGTTTTGCAAATCAAAACAATGGATTTGATTGAAATCATACAAAGATCAAATTGGATCTAAACTCAATAAAATAAAAATTCAATTTGTCATTAGGGATTGGTATGAAACGATCATTACCATCAGTCAGCGATTTTGCTGACATCGTTGCAGCTAATCTACGAAAGAACGCAAAGATTCCTGTTTATTATGGTCGCTTTCTGGCCTCAACAGTATATAAACCTTACAATCGAATAATTTGGCGACAATTTTAATCTCAGGCGACATCTGTCTCCAGCTTGATGAGCAGCTCCAAAGGCAGAGACAAAATTTGTGCATTCATTCAATACACAGCTGAATTGTATTATTGCTGCATTGAAAATTCCAATATTGATGAGGTCAGAGTGTTGTTTCAGTATGAATGATCCTTCGTTTCGTCAATTTACTAAAACTGTTTTCACAATTTAGAAAGAATCAGATTCTTTCGGCGAGAATCGCCTCTAAAATTGAGCAATCGATGAGCGAAGGCAGAAAGATTTTCAGATTATTCAAATTTCTCGATGAAGTGAAAGCAATTATCAAAGATCTCAGGAGCCAGAAACCGATTTATCTCCGCACGTTGATGCTTCTCAGTCATATCAGCGCATTTTTCTTCTATATTCTGGATAATACACTCTGGGCGATAAAAATCGGAATTTTGAGGTATGAACAGGGGTACTACGTCTGTCTGACGTTTTTTTTCTATAAAGTGAATTCGTTGATCCTTCCACTTACAAAAGATGGAAGAAGGGTAAAGATTTGTTCTCGTTGTGCAGGAACATATGGGAGTTTCAAATTAAACTGCTCAAACTGTCTAATAATAGACAGTAGGAAACAATTTCTGACTTTTGTTGGACTAATTTTGAAATTTTGCGGTTAGGAAAGAGCAAGACTTGGTTACTGAAATATTAGGAATGAAAAACAAGATCATTCAGTTAGACGATGAGTCATATGACATTGTTCGTACGCTTATTCGTAAACGCCGCAAACGCAGATTCCAAATTTTGGAGCTGATACATAATTTTTTGAGACTGGTCATGCTTGTGAAGAGCATGGAACTCCCAGGGTATTGATAATTATTACTCTCTGTTGAATGTTCTAATTTATTTTCTCAAAGGCATAAACACATAAATCCGATTTTTGTCACGTTTATTGGGTGGATTTCGTCGTTTATTTCGCTCTTCAAGGCGGCGGTAGAGAAAGAGAAACTTATCAAACTTGAAGAGAACGAAAACAGAGGAAACCCGCTTTCCAGACGTACTATAAAGTCAACAACTTCTGTATCTAGAATATTTGGAGCATCAAATAATCCTACTACACCTACTGCGCTTTCTCGTGTCGACTCCAGCTATTGATTCGATGTTGCTTTATTTAATATATTGAAGTGTTTACTTTGCTTTCACTTAACAATTCGAAAAATAAATTTTGGTTCTTTTACAAGATGAAATGGAAAATGAATGTGTCAAATTGAGTTCGAACGGAGCAAAGTCTACTCTTCTCTAAGAAAAATAGATACAGGTTTATCTACCTGAATAAGAAAGCATTCTAAGAATTGAATTCGGAAAAAAATTTGAACACAAATTATCATCACTTCCATTACAACAATTTACTAACAAATTGAAATCATCTATCTATCCTTGAGGGTATCTTCTGTGAGGAAGGAGTTATTCTTCCGATAGCACTAAAATAATGCTTTGTTCATCAGCAGCCGATATTATGCCTGAAAGTTCAAATCCCTAGGAAATATGAGAGGCTCAGTTTCTATTGATTCTTCAATGATAGAAATACGTTTGTTTCGCACATCCTATCGATGTTTAAGGAGATTTTGGCTTCCAGCTCCCGAGGATCAATATCATCTCCATTAAATTCGACAACGTGGTGGTTTGAATAGTCTCGGGGGTCTCTCTCAAAAATCATTATATTCATTCCCGACGTCACCAGACTTTCTAAGACAGATAGAAAATTCTTTATTCGTTATTGCATTAATGATAGATACTGCTTTGTTTAGTCAGGCCAGAGAAAGACACGTCCTTTATTGCATTCCATCGAATCATTCCTTTAAATTTAAAACCATCTTCTAATCTCTCAATCAGAAGCCGGCTTATAGTTTTCTCATCAATTGTCTCAACAGCTAGCAAGTCTTACAACCATTGTCCAGATATGAGAAACTTACTTTCGAATTGCACAGAATAATTTTTGCCTGGAGCTCGGCCCTATTTTCGTGAGATATAATAAAGATGAAACTGCAGCTCATGATTACCTTATCCACAAAAATAAAATTGAACTTTACACTGGTGAGTGTTTCATCGGTTGTGAAATACCCAATATAGTCAAGACCCTTTTCGCATTGAGATCTAACAAACGCACGTATGCTGCAAAGCTAAAAAGGATGATCTATATACCTTATGTATGACGTTAAATCCTGATATAGTGCTGACCGTGATACCGGCTCGAACTTTTTGCTGAAATGTTTGTATTTGAGATTTACTATCTTCTCAATCTTAAATAGAGGCGTTAATTCCTGTGCTTGAAGGACAAAAATCGGCTGATTAAGAATCGGATGCATTGTAATATGAGTTGGCACCATAACCTAGTTGGTAAAAATGAGCTCAGATTTGTGGTGTCTGCTGATTGTACATTTTCATAATTATTTGCTACATTGTCCATGAAAGTTTTGAAATCGGGGATTTCTTGACTGGTAATCACAACACGAGGAGGCCGCTCAACAAAACTGCCAGCAGATTGTCCATCATAACCTGAATCTGAAGCGGCATCTACTGACATACCTGAATGACCACGAGTATATTTTGGACTGAGAAAATCCCGCTTGTTCAGTACTCTTTCATGTGATCTTCTATTTTCCACACCTGCTGTTTGTCGAAATACATCAGAATCCTCTGTAATTTCTCCCTCTGTTTTCGTGTTAGTTTGAGCGTGGAATGCAAAGTCTTTTTTAGTGTCTCTATTATCGGTGCAAGGCCATGAAAAATCTGCTCCCATTTTAAAGGTTTTTATCGAATAAATTTTGAATAATGATACAAGGTTTGTGTTGTTACAGTCAAAATATCTCATCTATTAATTTTGACTCTCAGACTAGGAAAGAAAAAAAAGCTCGGCTGATCTCACTTTCCCTGCTCTGTGCTTTGTAGGAAGGTAAGGAATTTCAATAAACAATAGAACAATGAAATTCGAGGAAATAAAGCTGAATAGATTGCCTACAGGTGGGCATTGGAGTGGGATATTCCGGCATCCTTTTTTTTTTCTCTCTCTTTCCCTCCCAAGCTATGGTTCGAAGCTGAAAATACTTTAGTGTATGAACTTGTTTACTTAGAAAGAAGGAAAGCCCTTCTGAAGAATAGTGACCTTATATTTAAAAGTATAAACTGGAGAAATTGAAGCAATTCTTACTATGACGATTATGATGATGAACATTATATGCGTGTTGCATATTTCATGTATCAGCGAATACCATATCCAGCTTCTTATAATTTGAAAAGAATTAACTCTGTATAAAGAATTGTAATTTATTTTTTTGTAGTTATCGCCTCCATTTTTTTCTTTCAGAGACGCCATGAATTCCGATCTGCTTTGCATAATACAAGAGAATATTGTTTTTATTACATAGGCAAGTGACACTGTAGCATTAAATTCCATCTTCTTTCTACCCATTATAATTCAAACGCATATGTTACTGATAGTTACATACGTTTATGGTAATTTATTAACTTACGATTATAGAAATAGAAGAAAAGCGCTTGGTGCGATAAATAAAATTCAAGCAGAATAAAACTTCAATAGTCCAGTTTCTCCAATCTCTACTAATTCTTGATCATGGACTACGAGACAGCAGCTCCTACTGAATCAATCGTTCAAATCAAATACCTTGTTGGCATAGTGACTTCCTCTCTTTCTCTTGCATTCATCCTGAGCCTATTTGCAATGTACTTCCTCCGTCCTTACTCCAAATCGAACGTTTTTTTCAGAATGGTCGTTCATATGGAGTTTCCAAACGCTATCTACGCGGCTACTGGCTTATTCATCTTCCCCGAATCTTTTGGCAGCAACTTTTGCGTGATTTCAGGTGCGGTCAGGCAATTTACGAATCTATCATCATATTGTTGGACCCTTGCTATCGCTTACCACATCTACTCTTCAATCTCCGTGCACGAAATTCGACCATTTTCATTTTCGTACATCTTATTTGGCTATGGATTACCCATACCTTTCACTCTTGGTCCTTGGTTCTATGATATGTATAGACTAACACCGATATACTGCGGATTACCCTATAAGAATCCGCTTCCCAATTTGGTGGTGTATTACATTCCTGTCTTTACAATATTGGTTGGCACTTGTTATTGCTATTACTCGGTGATCAGATATTTACGTACGAAGGTTTCAAAAGAGGCAGCTCAAGAATTCTATGCGTTACTCCTTTACCCTCTACTAGTAGTTCTCTATAATGTTGGGGCATTCACATTCCTACTGGAAGCTGTTTATGGAAAAGATAGAACGATAAGTGCTGAAGTATTGGCGGTGGTCTCTACGGGGGTTCTTCAGGCTCAAGGGATTTTCGATGTATTGGTTTATGCGCAGAACTACGCAATTCGAGAAGATATCAAGTCGAAGTTATGTGGTAAACGGCAAAATGACCTGCATAGTGAGTTCGATCCGAGCTATTCTATGCATTTAGGCTTAATGGAAATCAGCAAACGAAGATTCTCGACTACAGCGATTGAAGATTCAACTATCATTCATCATGCCAGGTATTTCAGTTTTAGGGAAGATGATCTCACGCGTTCGTCGATAACGGTATAAGAAAGAAGATGGTACTTTGGATCATACTAATATTAGCACACTTATCCTGCAGTCAGTGTGTGTAACCTGATTATCGTAATTTTCTTATTTTAATTTATGACCTTCACAAAAATGAGAAGTCCATTTCTTATAGTTATCGTCCAATGTATTCAAATTGGCAATTTTTTCAAAAAAAAAACTTTATTAAAGTGAACCAAACTATGACATTTGTTTCATACTAGTTGATCAATTCGTCTTTCTTTTTTCAAATTGAAATTAATTCAGATATGCTTGCTAGTTTGTCACAGGAAACTATTATCGTTGAGAGTAGAAAAGAAATTTTTTGGAGCCAATTTTCGTTGTTTCCAAGGGATGTTTAAGAAATATAACTCAATGGTCGAGTTATAAGTAAGAGGCGAACGTGAATTAAAGACTTTGAATCAAGTTCCTTTCCTTTGCCAAAAAACAGGCTTAAGTCAAGTAACAATTCATTTTCATATAGTAAATTGATTGAGAAACGGGTCACACTATTAATTGATTTTCGCGTGAACCAATTTTTCAAACTCAAATAAAAATTCGGTGACTAAATGCTATAATTTGAAAAATTAAAAATCTTTTGACACAGAATCTCGCGGCAATCTGATGGAACTTGAAGGAACCGAATCTTTTGTGAACGCAGAAAAAATACCCAAGAAGGCCTTGAGCAAGAAAGGCATCAATGAGCTCTCTGGAAACTTGTTCAGTTCTAACAGTGAGTTATCGCAGTTTTCGGTGTCTAAATTGATTAATTCGCAATATAGCCGGCATACTCGACAGTAAAGCCTTTTCAGTCTTTTCAGACGATTTACAACGCGCTGAAACCCTTGAAGAGCAGATCAGACTTATCACTGTTCTGAATAAGACCTCACCTGACCTAATTAGCAGGTACTGAACTTCTTTTTTGTCTCACTAACCGCGATATGATAATTTAGGTTTGTTAACTACAAAGGAATGGAGCAAGTAGTCGATTTGCTATCCAAAGCTGGCCAAAAAGCATCTGAGAAAAGTGAACTTATTGAGAAGATCATCACTTTCCTAAACAAGATACCTCTGACCTCTGAAATCCTCGAGAAGACAAAGGTAACAAAAATGGCAAAAATGTAAAGCTTATAACGCGTTAGGTTCACATGGTTGTTGAGGCTATTAAGAAAAATATCGAAATGCCTGAAGATATCTGCAGCAAAGTCTTCAGACTCCTTGCTAAATGGAAGAAGCCAATCGAAGATTGGACACGAGAGCATAAAAAAGACGAAAATATTCCTCCAAAGCAAGAATCTTCAAATATGGATTCTAGACCAGAAGGCAATTCAGATGGTTCAAGATTCCACCGAAATGCTAATAACCATTTCAATCGCAATGCGATTAAAAGAACTTATGACCGCAACCGTGATAGACCATACACTAAATGTAATTATAAACTAATTATCCTCTCTTCTCAAGAGGTAAATATAGATGATGGCAGAGGGCCTAGAAATTTTGATTCTCATCGCAAACCTCGAATGGTATTATAACTTTTACGTGTAAAGTGAAATTAATCAATGTTTTTTTTTCAGTATGAGGATCGTCCTTACAGAAGAAATGATTCGTCATCAAGATATCACAACAACAACCATTATCGACGCAGAGGGAATTACTCTCCAGAAAACCGAGGTCCCAAAAAAACTCTAAAGTAAGCAATTTTATAATTTTATTCAAAAATCCCCCGACCCGAGCCGGTCTCCCTTCTGTCTGACTACAAAGCACAACCACCAGGCGCACTGTGTTACAGCAATTCAAAAACAAAATGGTCAGTCAGCAGACATACCATCGACCTATCATCCAATCTAATTAAAAGAAAATAATTGATCTACCCAAAAAATGCAAGGGTGCTTGCTTACTTCATCAATAATTCAAAAAGGGAACAGGGAAGCTAGTTATTTTTTTTATGCGAGCGGTGCTCGAACCAATTTTCCCGTTTAGTCAAAAAACGACTAGCCGAGGGTTCGATATTATTATTTTTTTTGTTGGTTGTAAGCCAGTTTATTGTGGCTTACGGTTTATTCATCGACTTGATGTCGAGAAAAAAAAAAAACGATCAAGGATCTTTTTATGTGAATGATGCAATATTAAGCCTTTGGCTTTAATAATAATCTCTTAGAAAAATCCTTGAGCTTTTAGAAGGTATTTGATTACTGCAGTAGTACTGGTATCGATTCACTATCTTTCTCTCTCTGAGACGCTGCTTCAGCAGTGCATGATGGTGGTGATTCTCTCTCATTCACCATCAAGAGAATATATAAATGACGGTTCTCTGCTTTTGAAGGAGAACAAAGAAACAAATTGGGAATTAGAACCTAGTGATGCAAACAAAACTCACAGAAACTAACTAGCTAATTCAGCGAAACCAAGAAATTACTGATAACACAAAGGGTTACAGCTGCAAAGAAGCACCACAAAAGAATGCATACATTGCCTGGTTGGAAGCGTTGAAGAGACAGAAGGGGGATGGATTTTCTTGTTTCTTTTATTTTTCCTCGTATTTATTCGCTTTAAGTTAACTTTTTAAATTTTAGATGGGCGGATGATTCGAATTTATGCACTGTGAAGTACTTCAAATTCAATGATGAGCCAACTGCTCCTGGTGTCAGCGAGGAGGAAGTGACGCAGATCCGTCAAAAAATGATGGATGAAGAAAATGGAACCTCTTTCCAGAGCTCTGAAGACTATAAACATAAGGAAAGCCTTATGGAAAGCCAGTCGATGAAACAAATAAAAGATTCTGAAAAGGAAGTCCAAGAGAAGCTACACCAAATGAAAGAGACCATGGCCTGGGTACAGCCAAAGAGTAATACATTTGCTTGTTTAATAAATGTTAATTGGATCATTTGATAAATAGAGATCAAGCTTGGAGCGGATAATATGTACATGCAATGCGTTGGAAAAGAGAGTGAGGAAGCGGCAGTCCAACAGAAACGAATTGCGAACAAGCTCCCTGCATTTTATCTGAAGGAATATCAAATTCCTGAGCAACCAGCTTACGATGAACCTGAGGAGTCAGCCAATGCAGATGAATGGGAAACAAACATTATACCGCTTCATAACGTGAATGAAAGAGGAGACCCTACTGAACTTATGCATATGATCGAAGAGATTATTCAACATAAGGATGAGGAGGAGAAAGAAGAAGCTTCAGCAGAAGAAGAAGGATCATCACCGTCGGAAGAAGGATCGCCAGTAGAAGGGGAAGGCGCGCCAGAAAAGAAGGAGGACTCAAAAATTGAAGAGGAAAACAAAGATGAAAATAAAGAAGAAGAGGAGAAGAAGAAGCCAGTTGAAGTTAAAAAACCTTTGAAGGGTATTCTGAAAAAAAGCAGAGAAGAGTTAGCCAAGATAAGAGCAGAGGAACGTCGACAGAGAGAAGAAGAGCGCAGAGAAAGAGAAGCCAAGAGAAGAGCTGAGGAAGCGAAACTCGAAGCCATGCTAAAGGGGGTTGTTGAAGGAACCGTGTCTTTAGAAAATCAGGATGAGTTGCTGGAGGCTCTCAAGAACACGAGGAACTCCAAAAACGCTTTAGAAAATATCAAACTGCTCTTAGAGGTAAAGAAGATGCAAAACTCACAGCAAGGTCAAGCTACCCAACCGCCTCAGTTGAATCAGCTCTCTGAACTAATTAATTCAGATAAAAAGCTTGACCAGCATTTCAGCCATAACAATCATGGACCTCAGGACCAGTACTATGGAAGTCAACCAACGAAAAGAGTGAAACTTAATCCTGAGCTATCGAACCCAAGGCGAGAGGAACGGAACCATTTTAATAATGACTTGACTTTCAGCCCACCCGAACGCCACCTTTCGAGTAAACCAACGAACTTCCAAAACGATCGTCCATACAACCCTCAGAAATTTTCAAATCAACTTGATCAGGAATACATTTCAACGGAGGAAAGCAGCGCTGAGAATCAGAACAAAAAAGCACCAATGCACAAGCCTCATAACTATAAAACGGTCCCTTGCCGCCTTTTCCATAGCTCGAAGGGCTGCCAGTTTGGCGATGACTGTCATTATATTCATGATCTAAACTATGCTGGCCGAGAAACGCCAAATATGCAAAAATACATCCGACCCTTCAACTCCGTGAATAAAAATATTCCTCCTAATTTCAAATCTGCTCCTCAATTCGGAGATTCATTCAACAACGACATGGATATTGAACCTCAACCTTTCAACGGAAACAACAACACCAATTATTCAGCACATCATAAGCCTCAAAGGGCCGCCTTCTCTCGCGGAGAATCTGCAATGAATTCAATGAACAACTTATCTCCTGAAGGCAAACTGTTCCGAGAAAATTTCAACCATCAGCCACAAAGACAAAATTTACAACAAAACGCTTATCCCTCTTCTTTCAATTCCCAACAGCAACAAAATCGTCAACCAAATCGAGTTCAAAATCAGCAATTTACGCCTCAATCATTCAGGCCCCAAAGAGATACCTCATTTGAATTTGATGACTTCTCTGATTCTCGAACAAACATGAAAGATTTTTCGAAAGTAGACGCTCCTTTCAATCGGATCCGGCCGCAACATTCATTCCAACAGCAGCAGCAACCATTTAACGCGCCTCAGCAACTCAGAACATATAATGCAAGTAAAGCCTCAATGAATGTCCCTCCAAATCCTTACATTATAAACTCACAACTGAATGAGAAGCCTATCTCGACGATGAAGAATTACGGAAACAACAATATGTATAAACAAACTCAACAAAGCCGCGGGGCTTCATACGAACCTACTGATACTCGTAGAATGAGTAATTCTGGTAATCCGTTGTATCCTCAAAGAATGCAAGGTACAGAACAGAGGGCATACCCTTCGCAATCGCAGTTTAGGCAAAATAACTCTCAAATGGGAGGAGGTTTCGGAAATATGAGAAATATGCATGATAATAGAATGTATCAAGATGTTCGCTTTTAAAATTGAATTTTTCCTGCCCATTTTGTATTCGCAAATCTCGTTGTAAGTTTCCCAAGGCTTTCTACTTTTTGAATGTCCGCATATATATATGTATTTTAGTTTCGTAACTAATATATTGAATTCATATGTGTTGTTTTCGGATTAACAATTTTGACTCAAAAAGTTGAGCGAAAAAAAAGTTTTTTTAAAGTCGCTGTTTGTGGTAAGACGGTCGAGTGAAAATGATTATATACACACATATCAGATAGAGATGCTGTAAATGTTGAAAAAATATGTAGTGATAATTTAGGATTGTATTTATTTATTCATTTGTTCTCAGAAAGGACAAGTTCGTGATGTGTATATTCGTGGAGATTCCGAATAAACTATGAAAAAGGATATCCTGACTATTAATCGAAAAATCCAAATTAATGAGTTCGAAATAATTGATAAACAACAGAAAAGCTTCATTCCAAGTAGACGCCAGTATAGTTGAGTCTACGGTAATGAATATGAAATGGGAGGGCCAAGGGATTCTGCTTAGTACATCATGATGAATTAAGTATCACGGAATTTCAAATGATCTGTATCATTTAGAATTCCAGTAATTAGGAAAGTATGGTTACTTAAAGCTGCTCTTGTGGTTCTTCAACATAAATGAAAGTAATTTCAACATTGAATTTGCTTTTCCGCATCAATAACGGATTTTCTGATGCTGTCGTACATTGTTTCATTTCTAGTTTATTATCACCTGATACAATTATATCCGTTCATATAATCATTCAGGTGAGAAAATGTAGATCGCTCACGCTGAACCCGAATAGATGCAATGCAATGTAAAGTTCAACTAGACTCCGTGACTAATAGAGCGAATTTCATATATTGAGTTTTTTAACAATTCGCGCTTTTATAAAGCAGTATAGCTCAAGAAAGATGAAGAGAGCCTTCTCCATTATTTCTCATTAGAGAGGTAGAGAGGATATCATTATTTTCTTTCTTCCAAACTCAGAGCGACTTCCTATTTTTCATAAATATTTTTTTGGAGGTGTAAGTTGCTCTTTACGAAATATAACGCTCAATAAATTAGCGGACACAAGTCGCAAGCTCACCATTTTCTCTCTTCTGAAGGCTTCTTAAAGGAGTTGTGCCTGAAAACAACAGGCGAAAGCTTGATATTTATGACTTTGCAATCAAATCAATCGACTCTAAATATCTGAGACGCCCAAGAGTTAAAACCCTATATACCTTTTTTACTGACCAATTTAAACTCTTTGCAACCTATATATTATTTCTATATCGAAAAAGACAGAAATAGCGTTTATTCACAATTGAATGTAAGAACTAATTAAGCTATTGATACAGACTTGCTTATCTTAAAGCAACGGGCTTTTTCCCTTCTGAGATTTGTCTAATCACACACGCACACACAACTGCACTCAGAATCCCTTCTAAATTGAAATGTCAGTACAATCAAACTGAGAATATTTCGATTTAGAATTGAAAGGAAGATCAGTAGGATTCAGTAAATGTCCTGGTTTATGATGAAACAATTATAATTATTAAAAATTACGTGAAAAACTTAAAGGGATTGCTTCTCACTTTTTAGCTTACTTTAAATCTAATACATACCAAATCAAACTTAAAAAAATGGATTACTGGTCAGCTGAAAGCAGACAATGCATTTCTTCCAATGGTACGCCTTGTCATATCCATAGTCCACTTCCAGTTCGGACTCCAAGGCTTGGAAATCTCTCACTCGTGGCTGCTATGCAAAAAATTGATACTGATGAACAGACAACAAAGTCGAGAGCAAATGCTCAATCGGATAAATCGATATCAAAGAGATTTTTCGATCTGGCTAAAGAAGACCTTGATAGTGAGCCAAGGTAAATGATATTACTGATCTGCTAAATGCTAAACTTTTCTTCATAGAAGAGAATTTTTCCCAAGGACAGTGTATGGTGAAACCTGCTGGAGCATTCAAGAAGATGTACTGGAAGTTGCAAATGAAATGGATTTTATATTAACTCCAACGCGAGTCTCAAACCCGCAGGTCTTGGATAAACGTTTCAATATGATAGAAAATGAGGAATATCATTTAAAAGCTTTAAATTTACATGTGGGCGATTATGATGAGGCGCACTGAAGGCTGAAAACATCGTCTTTACTTATATTGAAATAAATAAAGCCTTTGTTGTGTTGCATCAGGGTCTCCACTTGATGCAATTCAATAAGGTGAATAAGAAGTTAATAAAATATTAGCTCTATAAATTGGCGTTGAGTGATTGTGTTGTATATTTGTTCTGTGTACTCTGAATTGTTTATTGTAATAACATTGCTATTGTAAATATAATTGGGGTGTGATACTTGCTTCATTAATTGTTTGGGTTTAAATAAGTAAAACTTGTGAAAAACGATGACTTGAGTTATTCTGTTTGAGAATTGGATTTTGTTCGCTTTTTGGGTGTTGGGCGAAAAAAATAATAGAGAAAAATCAAAGTGGATTGAGAATGACAACAATATGCAAACAAGAAGACAATGTGGCCGAGTGGTTAAAGCGGTAAGTTGGAGACTTACTGGGGTTTCCCC
>ENA-UOTX01001171-UOTX01001171.1-compost-metagenome-genome-assembly--contig:-NODE-1171-length-21528-cov-23.062701_pt1 | contig 21528 bp, 13 predicted proteins | sample MGYA00238143_ERZ746982 | MGnify/ENA primary metagenome ERZ746982 (study PRJEB28758, sample SAMN06268862) | compost metagenome | isolation source: single cell | place: USA: California, Emeryville, Joint... | reverse complement strand
CTAGTTTCCCGTGGTCGCTGTTGCCCCAAGTGAATCTAGTGATCAGTGATTAGTATATCGCCTTCACGGAGGAAAATGCTTACAATTCTCCTTTATCAGTGATCGCAGCCATGTGCTGATAGCCACAAGCGACTTGAGCGAGTTTATAACCAGCCAAGGAGATCAGTTGGGTTGGAAGTGTGATGTTTTGAGCAAAAAATTCATCGTGACCTAAAACGCCACCCTATTGCACACTCGTCAATTACAAGGATAACTGATAAAAATGCACTTTCGCTCGTCCCCAGGTAAACAGCTTTCCGTCTTCTGTCAATGCAGCAGAGACAACTGAACGAGCATCGACAGCTTTGATTTCCTGGTTAATTAATTCCTCTACTTTTTGTGGAACAGAAGCGTTTGATTCGCTGCCGGTTCCCAGTTGGCCATATTGGCCCCATCCCCAAGAATATACTTGTCCTATTGACGATATATTTCCTTGATTTTTCGAGGGTTAGTCTTACTTTTAGCCTGGGCTGCGCATTTTGTTGAATTCTTTTTGGAAGAGATGATGTGCCACTGCCAAAGAAACTCGAGTATTTTAACGATAAAAGCGTAGTAAAGGTCGGCGCTGGATATAACTACAGTCTCGCTCTTACAAAGGCAATCTATTATTTTCCTTCATTCTATCTCTGACACATTCGCTCAACCAGGACGGTGAGCTCTATTCTTGGGGCAATAATGATTTCGGACAGTTGGGAAATCCTTCAAAAAGAGCATTCGATCAACCAACCAAGATCTCGTAAACTAACTTGAGAGATGATAAGCCTATTAAGCATTTCTTTTTAGTGCATTGAGTGGTGTTAAAATCATCGATTTTGCATGCGGAGAGAACTTCGTAGCCGCTCTGAGCAGCAACAATGAAGTTTATACATGGGGCTCTGGAATTGTAAGTGTCATTAGTGTTCCTAATCCTAACCAATTGCTTAGGACGGTCAACTCGGTCATGGCGATCGCAGCGACTTGAAAACCCCAAAACTTCTCGAATTTGCCAAGAAAATAAAATCGGTTTCTTGTGGCAACGGTCACACAGCTTTTATCACTGAAGATAATCAATTGTACATGTTTGGACGAGGACGAGAAGGTCAACTCGGCCGAGCCGACACATTAGAAAGCTCTGTCACCTATCGCACCAAGCCTCAGCTCGTTGAAGGGCTTAAATCTAAGAAAGTTGTGCAAATACAATGCGGAGGAGATCACAACCTCGCTATTGTTGAATAGTTCATAATTTTGCTCTCTGTATTCATCTACTCAAGCATCTTTTTAGTTTCCAAGTTTTCACATCAAGTTAAAAATCAGCAGCTAAGATAACCCTCATAGTATTCTCATTGGCGAGTATCGGAATTATATTGTTAGTTCGCTAAGAAACAAAGCAGCCAAGAAAATTAAATTATTTCATAACGTATCAGAAATTCAAGTTATTTAAGAATGGAAGCAACTAAGGATGAAAACAAACGAAATGAAGCTATGGAGCTAAACGAAGAGGAGGATCTTGATGTAAAACATTACAGTTCAGAGAAATTCGAGGAGTTACAGAACGAAGACTGCTCGATCACAACAAATGAAACTTCTACATCAGCCCAGCCACAAAGTCAAGAGCTAGCTACGCAAGAACATGACACACAAGTGCTTGGAGAGCAGCCAGTGGATCCATATGAAGGGCAAGGAGCTGATTTATTAGAAATGCAAGAAGTACAGCCAATTGCGGATGAGCAAGTTAATCAGCAAGGCCAGCCGGGTGGTCAAGAGCCACAGCAAACAGGAAATGCAGGGTTCCCACGGGACTATCTCTTTGCGCTTGTAAATAGTATCAGTAGCACGAATCTCTTATCAGAAGAGAGTATTGATGTCTTGAGAGAGCTGCTTTGTCCGCCTCAGGCAGTTTTCGATTCGATTTCTCTGAAGGACATGTCTCAGGGAACCAAGATACTCGAAGGGATTATCAAAGAAAAATCGATTTCAGCGAATAATGCGCTTGGCAATGCTCTTAGCTATTACCATAAAAGTCTCATGGACTCACAGATACATCACTTGGATAAATTCATCAGGATCATCAAGAGCAAGCGAAGAGAAATGCATCTCCAAACCATAAAGCCAAAGACCGCTAATCCCGACACAGTGGCTGAAACCTTAGAAACGATGCACAATTTAGCTGATACTTCCACTATTAACAAAGAGAATAATAACATTAATCAGAATCCTTTAGATATTATCGGTCTCTTAGACCATAATCGGCTTGGCGCAATGGTCGTGAAGAAGCAAGTGATACCTCAATATAACCCGAGCGACAAGAGCATCACGATTCGAGTCAACGAAAAATACGAAGTGAAGATGAAAATCCTGAATGACATCGTTACAACCCATAAATCCAGGATTGACTGCATCCCTCAGCATATACTCCAAACCCATATTTTTCCTTATTTAACTTCTTATGAGCTATTTGCCATGCGGGCGGTATCCAATGAATGGCGAGAACTGATCCGAGGGATGTGGCATGTTATTTTCAAGAGGGAAATGCTAGAACAAGTCGTAGCAGCAGACATCTGCAATGATATTGAAATGCATTTCAAGTTATTGCAGATTCGCACTCCTTTCTATCAAAAATTCGGTGTTTTTATGAAAGCGATCACTGAGATGATAGAGTGGTCGCTTCTTGAAGAGGCGATAAGAAATAATGACCTCTGCAAAAACAGAAAAATGCTGCTTATAACGCTTTTGAAGCTACTTGGGTATAAAATTGACCTTCAGCGCCTCTGGGATTTCCAAGAAAGCGACTGGGACGGCGCCAAGGATGTTACAGCTATAGAGCTGAGGGCAGCGATGAACAAAGTGCTTCAGACTGAGTTCGTTTTTGATTCAAACGCCGAGCTGCAGCAAGTAAAGAAATATTTTTTGGATGTGCCAGACATGTCGACGTCGCAGTTCAAGGACTTTGCAGACAAGAATTGGCTGTTGATTTCGATATTTTTGAGGCAGATGTATGTGTTTGGCCTTCTGAGAAACAATATTTTGATCTCGCAGAAATATGTAACGATGGCAAAGGATAAGCTCAAGGATATATCGAACGGCTGGACGCACAAGAAAGGGTTTTTGGAAGGAGCATATAAGATATTGCTGTTTAGATACGTGAAGTTTATCAATGGGCAGATTATCGTTCCTAAGGACGAGGAGGAAGAGGAAGAAGCTGTCTATGCCCAAGGTGTGAAGGAGGAGGTAATAACAAACAACTTTGCCCTTCACGAAGCGAGGATGGAAGAAGCACAGCAACAACAAGCGGCAATAATCGAGCAAGTTACTCAGGAAGGTCCAGTCGATGATTCAAAGACACAAGAGGCGGTTTCTCTCGCGGAAACGCCGATAATTAATAATGAAACTAGCAATTCGGATTTGATCACAACCTCATTGCAGGAAGCGAGTGCAAAAGAAAGCGAGAATAGACTAGAAAAGGGTTTGGAGATTAGTGAGAGTGTTCTTTCAGACAATGACACCTCTCTGCTCAGAGAGAAGGTTTCGAATATGGACCTTCAAGAATTTGAGGAAATCAAGCGTTTCTATTCTCAGGACATTGAGGCTTCACTCGACGCTCTCGTGAAAAAATTCACGGAAAATGCCAAGGTGAACAAAACTGGCAAAAAACTAGAACCGGACTATATCATTAAGAAAAACGGCACAGAGACACACATTTTCTTGGATGATGAAACACGACTAGAAGTCTTGATTCAAAAGTTCTTAAAGTTCCATCTTCTGATAATGCGTTTGAACTGTCAAATCAAATCTCATATTTCAACTGTTCCAGTATAAATATTCTGTTATTCTCTTATAAATACTTTTATCAAAGTTTCCACTGCATTATTTTATTATCGTGAAACCTATACATACTTTCCTAATATCGACCGATTTTACTTCCTTCTGTTTGTCTAACCACTCATTCGCCTAGCAAAATATCAAAATTATGTGTTGAACTAGTTGAAATACAGTGATCTAATAACCAGAGATTCAATTACGATGTTTGAGACTTCAAATTGTTAGTTGTTTTATTTATAATTTATTCAAGTAATCTCAGGTGCTATCTTAAACAAATGGAAGAAGGCGGTCAACTCCAACTAGATGAGCATCGAAGGAACCGTGGAATGTTCAATAATATTATCTGTTCAGTGCTATTCTATCTTTTTGCGATCTACTATTTCTTTGAAACCTTCGTAAACTGGGATGACCTTACAACTTGTTTCAAGAGAGAAACAGTCGTCAATTGTCTTTATTTGATTTACCTACACTTTGCAAATTCGAAGCGACCTACTGCTACTGTCGACATCTTCCAAATACTCTTAGTTTTGTGGATAATTGAAGGCTACAACAAAGCGGATGAGGATGTGGACGCTCTATGTTTGAATACCGGCGATACAGTTTTTTTACAAGTCACGAATTGGGTGTTTGAGTTTCTTTTATGGTTTTACACCGCAATGACGTTCTGTATGATCGTGTTGATTGTCTTCATAATCATTTACAGCATCGTGGAGTTGTTTTACCTCCAACCTCGCAGAAGAGCAAGACAAGGGTTGACCCCAGCGGAGTTATCTAAACTAGAAAAGGTGGAGTTTAAGAAGGGAGAGTTGGATGCGGAGTCAAATCTTGATACATGCAGTATTTGTCTTGAAGAGTTTGTGGAAAATCAAGTGTTGCTGCAGTTGCCAGTTTGTCGTCATAATTTTCATGAAAATTGTGTCCAGGAATGGCTGAACCTCAATTCTGTGTGTCCATACTGCAGGAGTGATATAAGACAAAACTTGAGAGAGGTTTCGGATAATAGTAATGTTCAGCAAGCTTAGAATATTGGTTATAGGGGACTGAAATGACTGCATATTAAATGATTTTGTTTCTCACTGTATATTTGATTTGAGGAGAGCGATATGTTTCAAAGGCAGACGATTTGAGTGAATATTTGAAGTTACACGTACTCATTTCTTTTTTTTTTTGGTTTTGAATGGCTTTAACTATCATGTTGAAGATAGGAATTGCATAGTCTTTCATAGATGATATTATATGATTTGATGGGAGTCTTCTCAAAGAGAAGTCAATTGTAAATATCTGTGCAGTGTGTGAATGATATGGAAACATTCTTAGAAACGCTCATCAAATTAACCAAATAGAAACCGAAATGTAGAGAGAGAGATATCAAAGTTAAGGAATTAACTGAATTTTAATTAAAAAGTAGATAAAAAAAAATTTTAGCGGAGAGTGGTTTCGATCCACCGACCTCTGAGTTATGAGCCCAGCACGCTTCCACTGCGCCACCCCGCTTACTGAAATGTAATCCGCAAAAACTAGTGATAATCTCGTACCGCTCTAACAGCATTAACCTAAATGTCTAACACCCTTAAAACGGCCTTATCTCATTGAGATCTATTCTTGTATCATTGTTCTCCATAGAGAATAAAATTCGATATGAAAATCGTCGAATCATAGAGCTGTCAGTCAAAGTTTGTCCAATAGTTTAGTAATTAGTGTACAGTTAGGTTGGTTTCGCTGCAAAATCAATCTAATCCTCTCAAGCCTCCTTCCTTTTGAGCGCGGATGCATATCATTACACAATTACTACTATAAGCCGCGAAGTGTAGCAATTGAGGGTCGGTGAATTATCGACTGGGGATTTACAACCTCTCTGCTGTTATAGGTTAAAATTTGACCATAAGTATGATAGTATCATCCCACCCTCAACACCATCCAAATGGCAATTGTTTTCGAATTCAACATACCATTGTCTGTAGAGGAAAATAACAAATTTTCATATTATTTCTATTTAGATAATAAGCCCATTGAAACGTTGCTTACTATTTTATCATACCTCGCAAACTGATAAAACAGTGCTTCTCCGCTTTAATTTCATCAAATAAATTATACTGCGTTGGAATTCACACTATTATACTGAACACCATCACATTACACACTCCAACAGACTACAACCATGCTTTCTAAGAGTCCGTCAGCTTTTTCCCACTAATCTAACTTCCATTCTCTAGAACGCAACTTAATATTAAACCCGAAGGACTTCGACCTCAACAATCAAACGATATCTTACTTTCCTCGCTCAGGCCTACATACCACACAAAATGCTACAATTTCAGGTCCCAAGCAGATCCAGCTAAAGTATTATTATTACTCGTCCAGCCACATAACAATCTTTCATCTGCAGAAATATGGTATCTACCAGAGCGACTAACGAATATCGAAAAAATCGCATCAAATACTCTTCCATCGATGTCACCGAGCCAACTGAAAACTCCATGACCATCACATCTTCAAAGCAGCATCATACTCTTAGTCCCGAGCAAAAAAGATCCGTTCGCAGTAATAATATTCTCCCAGTCTCGAGAGCAATCGTTTTATTTATTCCCAGTTGATCCAAAATTGAGCATCAATAGTGAACTTGGAGTTACTCGACATGATTTCCGTTCGAGAAAATTCACGCCGAAGGCAACAACCGAGCAAAATAAATTCCAGCCTCCAGTAATCATATATATATAATAACTGATTTTCATGGAATATTGGGTTTAAGGTGCCAGATTTGTCAAAGATTGATGTAAGGAAAAAGCGCGGAGGCAGTTTGGTTGCAAATGAGAAGAATTTTCAGTCATTGAATCTAAGCTCTCCGAACCACCACGTGAAATCGAATTCGCAGAATTATGGCAAAATGACGATCGCAGAAGCTATCCATGATGACCCCAAGCCAAAAGCTGTGACCGGATTATCAAGCATATCTTCTCCAAAGGATTCTCGAGGGGTCATTTCGAATGAATTGGAAGAAACTGCACAGAGAGCGGAAAAAGTGCGAGAAGTGAGACATTTGCTGTTGAGTTTAAATAACCGGTGTTTAGGGGAGCAGTCCGATGACGGCTGGGATGATACTGGATCAATATTCGAGTCATTTGACGCCATATGAGTTGAATGAGATCGGAAATTATAATGAAATTTACTATTTTGGAGAGGACATTGTGAAGATAAACGGTACTACTGAGAAGGATTACGTGGATGATAGGTAAGAATGCAGTTGAATGAGAGCTGAGGCTAAAATCGTTGGATAGGAATGATTATAAGGCAGTTAGAGGAGATCATATAGCTTACCGCTATCAAATATTGGATATCTTAGGGAAAGGTTCCTTTGGACAGGTCTTGAAGGTTTTGGATCATAAAACGAATGAGGAGAAAGCGCTGAAGATTATTCGTAATGAGCCGAAATTCCATTTCCAAGTCAAGATCGAGATCAAAATCCTCAAGTTTATGCAAGAGAAACACTGTTCGGATTACAATATCATTCAATTACGAGATTTCTTCATTTTCCGAGGACACCAATGCCTTATTTTTGATATCATGAGCATGAACCTTTACGAATTTCTCAAAATGAACAAATTCAGGGTAGCTTATTGTCTGGATGAAGATTAGTCTTAACAACCACACCAATAGGGATTGTCTCTCAGTCTTATCAGAAGGATCGCGATACAGGTGCTCTACGCGTTGCGGTTTATGAAGAAATATAACATCATTCACTGCGATCTTAAACCAGAGAATATCTTGTTAAGATACCCCAATAAGTCAGGCATCAGAGTAAAAACGAACCTCATGAGAGTTGAGCTGATTTTTCGTTGTTGAAAAGGTGATTGATTTTGGATCAAGCTGCTTTACTTCTGAGAAGCTGTATACTTATATCCAGAGCAGATTCTATCGATCTCCAGAAATTATTTTGGGACTTGGGTATGACACTCAAATCGATATGTGGAGTTTTGGCTGCTTGCTAGCTGAACTTTTTATCGGTATTTTAATGCAACTAAGTGAGGCATGCTTTCAACATTTTCGGTTAGGATATCCACTATTCCCTGGAGAAAGCGAGGCCGATCAACTCAACCGCATGATGGAAGTACTTGGAAAGCCATCCAATGACCTTTTGCAAGTTTGCACTTTCATTATTCACCATCTTAACAGTGTCTAACTGAAATAGAGAGCGCAAAGGCGTAAGAACTTTTTCGAGGAAGATTTATCACCAAAGCTGGCCCCGAACTCCAAAGGGAAAATCCGGGTCCCTGGAACCATCGAGCTCAACTCGATTCTTCGCTGCCGAGACAACGATTTCGTCGATTTGATCACGAAATGCCTCGTATACGACCCTTCTAAGAGAATAACCCCTGAAGAAGCGCTCTGTCATGCTTGGATCTTGGAAGGCTTGCCGGCCAATCTGCAAGCACAGCATTTGAAAATCATTCAGAAAGAGGTTTCACAAAAGCCGAGTTTGATTATTTCAGACAGCAGCAAGAGGGAAAGTCGCGAGAAGGTGACTATCCAAGATGAATCGAAGCCGAATAAAGAGGACCACGTCTCGAGTTCAAGTCGCGATAACTCTGCTATTCGTAAAAAGAGAGATTTACAAGTGAAAATCAGTGGAGATACTATCGATAACGAAGGAGCCGTAATGACCATCTCGTCTGTATTAGTAGTTAATTATAATATATGCCACCAGGAGGGACCAATGATTTCTTCAGCCACGACGAAACATAATAAACCAAACACGCGGAATAACTCTGGAATGTTTATCGATTCGCATAACACTAACGAGTCGATAGACAATGGCGCGCAGAAGATCCACCCGATGTCAACGAAAAACTCGAACAATATAAACTTCATCAGCAATATCTATTATATAACTCCGTTTGGAATGCAGGGCTCTTTCATGCCAAGTACGCTTATTTTACCCTTGTTAATGTGTATGTGATAATTTATATGTAGAACCGCATACTGGAACGAAGACGCCCAAACGACCTCCGACTTATGTCTATCACTCCTCTCATAATTCTCAGGATAATATCGAAGCCATCTACCAGCCGATTCATGAGAAACGTGAAAGAAGTTCAAGTAATATTGTTGAAAAATTAGATTCGTCAACTGTGTTTTTCTGATCGAATAGATATTGAAAAGAGACAAAAGATTTCGTTCACTCCCAAGGCGAGAAATTCAAATTCAGTTTTTAGCCGAAAGCCTTATGGCGAGTACCGAAAAACGGTTAAAGCGAATAATTTGTTCCCAGATATCATGAAAACGTAAATTATCAGCCTTAAAGACCGCTAATGAGTGCCTCTTTTAATTTTTTGATTTAATTCCTTTTTTGTTTGTGTTGTAGAAAATTTTTCCGTATGATTTGCGACTTCTCAGCGTAATTATACTTTTTTGTGTGGTTTTATAACCAAATGATTGATTAACTACTTCCTTGGGCTATATTCCTATATTGAAACTAAAGTTCTTACCTTTTCTTATCTCAACCATTTGAGGCGATCACAGACTAAGTACTGCAATCATAATTGCTGAATTACTCAGATTTGTTGTGCGTCTGCTCTGAAAATATCTCACTTTTACCATAAAAAGCTTATATACACCAAACCTCTTTCAAAATTCGCAGGAGAAGCAATTTTTCTAACATTCGCTTACGCTAATTAAAGAGAACAAATACGCATAAACACAATTGATGATAAATATCTATCCATGAATGTACTATCACTCCTACTGCTATTTTCATTTACTATAAGGAGATTTCCTAAGGATCTTCTTCAAGCTCATAGCCTTTCCTCATTTTAGCTCCTTTCTTCTTTGCTGAGAGACTCACCGGCTCATCTCTGACTTCCAGTTCTTCTTGTTTAGGCTCTTCTTGTTTAGGTTCTTCAATGGTCTTCTTTTTCTTTGCGCTTTCTTGTTTCGTATTGTTCCGGCCGGCATTTGGCTGGTTCATTCCGCTTTCGTATTTGTCCTGGGAAGTCGTTTCAGGCTTTTTCTTCCACTAGAAAAATTGAAGTTCCATGAAAGCAAAAAGGACAAAATTTACTGTGTAGATCGCATAAGTAATGTGAACTGCCCCCAAAATGATCAGATAGATCCCGATGCCTACAACAAAACTGCCAAAATAAGTAAATCCTGCAAGAGACGTTGATTTGTTGTTACTTGACGGATTTTGCAAGAAGAAGTGTGCCCCAGCTAAGAAGAAGAAAGGTTTGTCATACAACAGTAAAGAAGGTCTGCTTACAACAAGATGAAGACTCCTCTTCCGAATTGGTCATATAAGAAATTGAACCATTTCTTCATGAATTGTAAGTTCAAGAGCGAAACTGCGATAATGACTGAAAATACTCTAGGATTTGTGAATTATGTGTTAAGGAATGTTGAAAGAAGTGGTTTTACATATAATAAATGCCCCAAACAATGTCTTGCACGCTTCTTGTGCTGGTGGTTGAGCAATTCCAATTTGTCTGACCAGAGCTTTCTGAGGTTGCTCCTGTTGTGGTTCCACTGCATTCAGTTGTAGTCCAATTGATAAAAGGGTAAACCCCGGCATAGCAGAGCCCTGCCATTCCCACAAGATCTGCGATAATTAAGGCATATTTAATGACAGTAACCACTTTCATTTTTCAATTTTTGATTTTTAAACCTGATATCGCAAAATTAATGTTAATCTCGTAGTATTTTCTATTGGACGTTGTCCAGTTAAATAGATTCGGAAATTATGCTAAAATTAACAAAAGTAGTGGTATATTTTACTCCTTCTTTTGCATTGAAGCCGTTTGGGAGGCCTCTGACCCGCAACTCAAAATTCTGGATGTTTTGGGAATTCTATTGTACTTAATTGGCAATAAGAATGTGATTTTTAGGCTCAAGATGTTTTATCAACAATTAAACCTGAAAGCGTTTTGTGTTTACACCACTAATGCTGTGGAATGATAGGTTCAGCATAGTACCACGATTTTATTCATTGAATCTAAGAGGCAATTGATATTTTATCGCCCTGGATTTTCCTTACCAAAGGGTAAATTTTTTTAAGGAAAATAGAGACTCTTGCTCCTGATACTTCTGAATTATGTTCAAATATCTTAGAGGACCAGGCATTAGGGTTCAATTTGTAAGTTTTTTCAATGATGGTGGGCTTGTGTAGTCATCAGCATTAGTACATGATTTAATAAGTTCAAAAAAATTTCTTTGGCATTAGAAATATAATTTAATTCATCAAAATGGAGAATAACCCGCCATTCTTCGATCAGCAACCTTCAGAAATTGAGAGTTTTTTAACAAAAAATCCACCAAAAGAAAAGCTAACTTCAAAGGAGGTTCAGACTATTGATTTACTCCAACGCTAACCTCTATCTTTCCGTTAGATTGATGAACTTATTGTGAGCAACACAGAATTAATTTTGGATATTATGAGAGAAAACACTCACAAGAAAAATAGAAACATCAGCACTTCTCAGCAATTGAATCTATGTAAATATTGATTTCTTGTCGTGCATTCTCAGAGTTTCTCAGTGGCAAAACTCGAAAGAAACCTCATAAAGATTATCAAGCTTACAAATCTTGGAGTAGCAACAGACGACATTGCTGCTAAGAACTCAAGACTATACCTCAGTAGATTTGCTAAAAGAAAACGCTAATCGATTAGACGGCGGAAGATTTTTCCTGTGAATTTTTCGTTTTGATGTGAAGTATCTTTTCTGAGTCGACCTTCAATTCACTTGTATAACTGAAACCGGCTATCACTATTCTATTTATCGCTTTATACAAATGAATTCAAGGCAATCATCCTCCAATAGTTGTGCCATTTTGATTCAGCAAATTATAAACAATTTCTTTTTGCATGAGACGATGCTCTTTTCTAATGATTCCTTAGTTCATACAAATTTTCTATCGAATACGTTTGTTTCTTACAAGTAATCACAATTGCAGAATATCTCTTAGAATTTTCTGGAAGGATTTCTCGTCAGGTTAGCTTTCTTTTCGCTTCTCATTTTAAAAAACAATGTATCTACATACATTACAAGATGAAACTCATCAAATTTCCTCATTCGCTCAACAATATGTAACTCTGCTTACATGATACCATCGATGATTTTCTTTTCCGATTTCATCACTGCATAGCAAATTTCCTGCGGAATCGCATTTTTCTGAATCATATCTTTCAGCTTATTCAGCATGACTCTATCCAAGTTATACTCCTTCCAATCTCTGTTTTTCCCTGTGAATTTCTGTCCAAATTTATCAACATAAAGCGGCCCATAATCAATGTTCTTCGGAGAGTTGATCAGTAACACAGTTCCCGTCTCAACGCTCAAGAACGCTGAACACCCAGCGTGATATTTCGTTGCGTGAGTGTTCAAATTACCCAGAGTAATATTCGCGCCTGTTTTCTTACACGCGAAACTGCAAAGAACCTGCTCGCAGATCAAACAAACGCATTTGCTTCCCAGTTGAGAATGATCCATGCATTGTACGCATTTTTGGTCTATGTAAAACCTGCTGAGGTCAAGGAAATTGTCCGGTAAGTCAATGAGATGGAACTGGACCTCTTTACTAGAGAAAATGAGGTCTAATGGGACTTGTGGGGTATCTGACTTGAGCGTTTTGTACAGTTTATCGAAGTGTTTTTGAAGCATCTCCTTCTTGAGGAGACATTTGTCCATGATGTCTTCGCTGAAGAGCGCGCTGCTAGTGGTTTTGAACAGCGAGTGCTTGAGATAGAAATCGAGCTCCTCAAAATCTTCATAGAACTCCTCTTGCTGGAAGAGCTTCACTTCAGCGTCTTCGATGGACGGGTCGAATAGGAACCCGAGTACGATCAATCTCCTCATCAACGGAAGCAGGCTTTTGGCTGCCTCGGCTCTGAAAGCCTGATTTTCTTTTACCTCTTTGAAAAATTGATCAATGCTTATTTCTGGTTGGGTGAAGGCTTTCGTTTTGATGAGTTTGATCCAATAGACTTTCAATATCATTTGAAGTATAGCCAAGAAGCAGAGTCTTGATAGCACCTCTTTAAGAGAGTCTCGGACTTCAGATAACTGGCTTGTAATAGCGACATGAACGAGCGAGTTGTAAAAGAATTCATCCAGGTTTGAGGTGATAAAATTCGCGTTCTCAGCGGCCTTGGAGTCTGGATTTTCAGAAAGCTCCACGAAATTGAGCAATTTCTCGTATTTGGCACTCGAAAAGGTCTTTTTCGTCTGGGATATGTATTGCTCGTAGTATCGGAGGTACATGATACGCAGAGAGCGATGGATATCCAGATTCTTTGTCATGAAGTGCTTCACACCAAGGATATCAACGGCTTTTACAGCGTATTCAAAAATTCTCTCGGTTACCTCCAAAATCGCGTCATCCTTTTCGGCAACCTTTGAATCATTCTCGCCCATGAAGAGCTCGAGCATAATCAACGTGTCAAATATAAAGTTCTTGCTTTCCCCTTCAGCATCCTTAGTCTCGGGCTTTTTGTTTTTATCTTCCACCATCATATTTTTCATACAGTTTCGTAAGTCTTCGATTGATTTTATTGTCATTTCTTGATCCATGGCTTCCTTTTTTCCTTCATTCTCAGACTTTTTGAGACTGGATAGGTACGACTCGACAAACACGTTCGAGAGTCGCTTGCAAACCTTGCAGAAATATTCGATCTCGTTATTAAAATGAAACTCCAGATCTTGATTCACAGTTTTTGACGTCTCGAAGCATTTTCTGTGCATGATATGATAACACGAATCCAGTTGCATGCACGAGCCGAATTTCTGTGATTTTAAATCATATTTCAAGGCTTCCTCACGGAATGAGGACAGCAATTCTGAGACATCCTCTTCGACGATCGTCCTCATATTCGTTTGAAAGACCGCAAACTCATGAATATTTGAGCGCGCGGCGTAGCCAGGGACACCAAACGCCTGGGTTTCTGGTTCGATTTTGCTATGGCAGAGGTAGCAAAGGAGCTCTTCGGTTTTCTTTTCGCCAGTTTTGCTTTCCTCTTGCATGGTATGTGCATGCTGCTGCATAAAGTTCTTCTGTTTCTGCAAAAATTTCATTTTGAGTTCCATTTGTTTCTTTTTCGAGGCCTCAAGATCGATTTTCGAAGATGACTGACGAGCTATTTCAGACATTGGTTCAATATCCATCTCGTTGCTTGGATTTGCAGTGTTGAGCTTATTGATCAAAGCTAGCATTTTACCAATGGCGTTCTCATAGTCAGAAAAACGCTTATCACCTAGCGCGGTTTTGAGAATTTGCGTCATTTCGTCATCTGCTAGAATCGGTTTTAAAGCGCTCAGATATTTTTTCTCGATATGAAAAAGCCCGAGGTGTACCAACTTCAGAATTGGCCTGAAAAAGTAAGAGGAAGGTTTCTCTAAGCCCAAGCAAATCGAAAAGATTCGCTTGAAAAACTCGAAGAACTGCGGTGAAAACAAGCATTTTTGCAGCTCGAAGAGCAAATTGCCATCTGGCTCATACAAGAATGAATGCTTGCCAATAATCAAGTCTAAATCGTCAGTTCCTTTGAACTTGTTTTTCAAACTCTCAATAGTTTCGATTTGCAACTGCATATCCTTCATAAAGCCAAAAGGCTCATAGACGTTCTTGTATTGTGGCTTTGCCATGAATGTCTTTGAGGTTTTGTCGAATGTAGCGACCTCAAACAGCGGTACCTCGAGATTGATTTTTTCGTCGAGGATCTGTGTTGAGAGCGTCTTTTTGAGCTTTTTCATATCAAAAGTAGGCTTGTATTGGAATAAATTGATGAGCAGCCGCTTGTAAGCAGAAATCTGCTCAGGAGCCAAATCACCATCAGGCTTAGAGTCACCAAAGAATTTCTCCGACCTAGTCAATAAGTTCGCGTACTCGATATCTTCAATATTCATTTGAAGGTACAAGTTGGCGAGTTCTTCGAGTTTCGCGATGACTTTTTCTTGGGCTTCCTTATCGAGGTCATTAAGCGCTGCTTTGAGATCATTGAGTTCTTTTCCAGCCAGCACCACCTCAATAAACTTAGTATACGGCGGATACAATGAATAATTTAGCAGGAAGCAACGGAAAAGCTGATCTTGCTGGACAAATCTCGCCATTGCTTGTAGAAGGAAGAAATCCAAATCAAAGAATTTCAGTCTTGTGATGTTAAAGTAAATCCTTACGTACGGGTCGAGCCGGGACCCATACTTCTCCCAGCATCTCTTCTCTTGATCCCGTACGAAACCAATAGTATGAAGCACGCCTTTGAAGACCTTCAGACAAAACGCGCTTAATTGCTGCTCATCAAACCCGAAACTTTCAAGCATAAATCTCCTTATCGCATTAGTATCAAATGAACCCGCGCCAGACTTCACAAAGTGGGAAAACGCTCTGTGAAGTGGAATGTGAATGCTTCTCATGTTATCTTCATCATTATGCTGTGAATTCAGTAGCTCCTTGAAAATCTTCGCTACTCGTTTTTGATGAGTGAGCCTGGTGACGGGATCATCCATCTCATTGAGTTCTCTAAACATGATATCGCAGTATTTCGTCAAATAGAACTCGATATCTGCGTGGATTAGGTTTTTTTCGAGATCCTCTAAATTGAAAGGCGTCGGCATATGCGGTGCGAATTTAACAACGTATTGGAAAGAAGCAACCCCCTGCAGCAGCCCCTCGAAAAACCCATTGGTTTTGAGAAGGAGTTGCCTGCAATGCGATTTTTGCGAGACGAATTCTAACACTTGATAGACTTCCATTAACAGCCGGAAGGAATTTTCGACGTTTGGGTTGTAATTCTTCGCGACGAGTTCAAACAGCTCAATCATGTGTCTGCAATAGTTTGACTTGATTGCGATGATAGCGAACTCTTCTGCGGTGAAGAGCTGGACAGCCAGAGAAGATAGATGGAACCTTTGTGAAGGAGAATGATCGCCGAAGAAGTTGTAAACGTAATATAACATCTTAATGTAAGTTTCGGCAATGTACTGCTTGAACTCGTAGTCAAGAAACAGTTTTATCATAAACTCCTCAAACTCCTTTTGATCGTTGCTGGGCAAGAACCGCTGGTTCCTGAACAATATTTCTAATAGAGTGCATTGACATTCTTTGAGATTTCCTGAATATTCCTTTTCTTGGAGGTCTTTGCAGTTATGATAGAGCATACACTTTCCTGGGTACGGCTGCGCGAGGATCTTGCATACCAAGTTGAGAACAACCATATTCTGCATGCCACAAAACTCAATTGCGCTCATAATCGGCTTGAAAGCTGATTGTTTGACGTTACTGCCTTCGGCGACGGCGCTTTCAACGGAAAGACAGAGATAATAAAAGGCTTTTGAAATATCCCTTTTGAAGTTCACACGGAATTGCTCAGGTAAATCGTCGACAGAGACATCTGGCTTGAATTTCGCGTATCCAGGATGATTTTTGCAGAAGCCCGACTCCTGCCAGGCGTCTGGGTCGCCGCAATCGCAGCAGCCTGCTACAGATTTTTGCACTAAAATGCGGTGGTTCTTGTGATCAGCGTTTTCGAAGCAATCTTTGCAAATGATGCACGTTGGATCCTTTTCACAGTCTAAACATTTGAACCCAATGTCATTTTTCGTTAGGATTTTCCCGCAAACCGGTTTCGAAGAGCTTTTCATTGTCGAAAAGGCTTCCTTGGCAGCTGCTGCAAAGTTCTCTTTCTCGAAGACCGAAGTGAGGAGCACTTTAGAATAACTAGCAAGTTGAGCCTGTGACTTAGACGTGTGACTTTCTAAAAACAATTTTCCTAATTCTGAATCATCAAAGGTAGGAGGTTCGATCTCCTTGAGCTTTCTGGTAGGACTGGATTTCTCTTTTGCGAGTTCTTCAATAAGTCTCTTCATGAAAAATTTCTGATTAATTCTATTTTGGATCCTCTTCTAATCAATGAGATTTAAATATACCCTTGTAACCACTTTCAACAAAAAATTCTGTAAAAACTGACTCTCTACGTGGGTTAATCGAAAAGTCAGGAGGAATAGAGCTTAGATTTTGTAAGGACAGAAAGTACTTTGTAAAAGAGGATTTGTATAGACACTATTATAGGTCAAGCCAATAGCGCAGGGACTACAAAGAAAATAAAATAAGCTAAAAATTCACGAAAAATAGGTTAAAACGACTTCTTAAGAATAGCTTTTAAAGGCACTCTACGATTCGCGTTTCTAAAAAGCGTCCTGCGTTCAAAATTATTCGCATCTTGGCTCACGGATGGAGGGATGAACTTTTTATCGTTCATGTACGTAATGTGGAAGCTCCCGACTGTTTTTTTAGCAATTGTAGGATCTTTCTGTAGTATGATCTTTTTGCCTTGGAAATTGCTAGATCCTATTTTCGTTAATTTGTGGCTGCGGACAAAGTCCTTCAAAGTTTCATTTGGGAGAGACTCGTTAACTTTGTGTAGGAGGTTTGGTTCTACTTTGACCTTGGAAACTTCGTTGGATGTTGATGTTTTGACTGGAGGTTCGGCGAGCTTGGTAATTTTTGCCTCTTTGGTTGTAGGCTTCTTTTTTTTGATGTAGCGCTTAAGGATTTTGACTCTGTCCTGCACTTCGGAGCGGGCGTCTTTAAAACTTCTCATTTCTGGTTCTTCGTCCGACATTTCTGGAATGACTTAAGTGTTTATTTTGGATTTTGGTGCTGAGATAAAAATTGCCTGTTATAGATGAGACTTTTGAAATTATATTGAGAGTGAATGCGGCCAAAAAGTAAAAAATGATAATTAGTCTTCATGGAAATGCAGAGTATTAAGAGACGATAGATGAATAATTTTAACTGATTTTTAGTGGAAGAATAGGCTCCTTCTGTCAGAGAGGGATGCAACCCACTATAAACTGACGACCATCTTTCTCAATTATTTTATGCTGTGCAGTAGCGAGTTTAAAGGGATCCAAAGATCATATGAATGTAAGAAATATCTGATTAAATTGAGGGCAAAAAATGTGAATAGGAGTCTTCAAGGACGTCTTTATTTTCTTTGTTACTGGGGGTGGTGATGGTTATGGCTAAACGGATCTATCTCAGCTGGCGATTTTCTGACACAGTTCTTATTGAAAAATTCACAATTTCTTCTCAAATAATTGATTAAGACATAATCAATTCCTGCTTGAATCCGCATGCTAATAAGAATAGGGTTTGAAGAATAATGGGAAAATTCATAATATCATATTTAAATGATGCTTGGTTTATTCGGAAGTATTCATTATGGAAATAGATTGCAATGATAGCTTATCCTTCAGATAAGGCTGTAATAATGAAGTTCATTTTATCCAAACTAGAAGAAAGCGATGAGTACCTGAATTCAGAATATCGACGCAACTCTAACAAAAGCATTGCATTGAACAAATTTCATTGAATTTCTCATGAGCATTCTTTGGAAAGTTTTGATTAGAGACGAATTAAAAGAATCAAGAAATCGATAATTCATATGGGTTTTTCACCCTTGTTTGAGAAGCTGCTCTATTCGAGACACTAAGAAACACATTGTTGTAATCGCAATGGCTTATGCGGAAGAGGTTAGTTCCACACTGCTCAGAATCTTTTGAGCTCGAATTGCCTTTTCAACGCAGTTACGAATTTAGCGAGAGTTAGTTAAAGAAAGAATCCGATGAGACAATTCTAATTGAAAGTTTAAATTTGTAAATACACGTTAATTTTTTCGACTAACAACAAAAAATTTAAGAAATCAAAAGTTCTGATTCAAACGGACTCACCATGCAGAGCGGACTTGTTGAACCAACATTCGAACTGGATTTGTTATTCTCTGAAAACCACACCGAACCTCAAGAAGACACCCAGGAACAGCCAAACACTATCACCATTTCACCAGTTCAACCAGAACGTGGAATTCGAGAGATTGATGAAAACATCGTTGCAAACAACCCTCCCGAGTCCACCAGAAGATCAGACACCAAAAGAGCCTGCTCTAGAGACAGTGACCGAAAGTCTGACTCACAAGCCAAAGACCCAGAAAACTCAGTTACTCGATTATTAGAGAAACTGTTAGCAGAGCGAAGACATCTGATCGAGCTTGGTATCATCAAGAAAGAACTCTCTGAACGCCACGATAAGGAAAATAGAGTGGCTGATCAAGAAAATGTTGATCCAACGTCCGAAGGATCTATTAATCCCAACGCCAAGACCGTCAAAAGCCGTCAGCCTCTAAACAGCACAATCGCTCGCACTCCAACCGGGATTCGTACGATTGAGAGCACCTTGAATAAATATGGCCAATATATCCCGACTTTAACGTCTCGCTATAATGCAAAAAAGCCTGAGACTCATCACTATTATGAGGAAGAGTCCCAAAATTCTTACGAAGAAAGCCAAACTGAGCCTAAAGAAACTGAAGAAGAAGTCGTTGAAGAGCCAATTGATAAAAAAGCCACGATTAAAGTGAGACTCTCAAACATGAAACAAGCTATCAAACCAGTCCAGTTGCCCAAGATAACCGATTTAATATACCTCAGCAGATCGCAGTTGAACTTTGGCGTCACGCTTCCAGGCCAAATCATGGAGGAATCTGTTGAACTGGTCAATCAATCTAATGAAAATATTGTGGTTCAAATCTTGGTTAACTGTCTTAACACTGAATTGGCCGAAACCGATGAGTATGTCTATGCGATACGCAGAAGCCACTCATCAGATTATAATGATAAACATTTCGTTATAATGTCTCCTTATTCTTCCGCTCAGTTCAAAATCGCCTTGAAAACTCCAAGTGTTCGCATAAAAGACATGATTCGAGGAGAGACATTGTTTTCGGTCCAAGGGATCGAAGAGAGTCTCTCGATCACCATGGAGTCGAAGCAAATGATTCCGAAGCTCATTTGTCCGAAAGAACTCTACAATATTGAGTTTAAGCGCAATGTGATAAAGTTAGCTGTGAAAAATTATAAAAAATTAGAAAGCAAGATTCCTTTCAGAAACAGCAGCGATATCCCAATGACCTTGGACTTCGAATTTTATAAATCGAAGGAGAGCCAGCCATGTCCGTACGACGTGACTTGTTATCCAGCAAGCGTGGTTATTAATCCGAATGCTCTTTCGTTAATAAACATAACGGTAAAGCCTTCGCCAGATTTCCATAAATGTGAAGCCAAGCCTTTTACACGAATTCTCACAGCGAAATGCAGGGATACTACCCTTATTTACACCTTTATTGTCAGTATAGACGTCTGTGAATAAGCTTGGACAGCTTATTCGAGCAGAGGTGGAGAGAAAAGCGAGGTCCACTACCAATAAATCTCTAATGTTATCCATGGATATAACCCAAGCGAAAGCCAAGGATTTTATATTAGCATTCTATAAAATAGACATAATAGTTAGCTTCATACAAATACATGTTTAAATTACTGTTTAAATTATCTCCATATTGATCTATACTTCATAGAGCACGGCATAGTTCAATAGAAATTTGATTATTTATCAAAAGGCATGTTTTGTAGAAACCAAAATTTTAGATGTAATGGTTATTCATTGGTTTTTGTTAATATTGAAAATTCTGAGGGAGAAGTTATTTTGTTAACTTCTGAGGGAATTTCAAAGGTGATTCGAATTCTTCGAAATGAAAATGTCAGCCAACAACTTACAATTCCTCTCTCGTTATATATGTCATACAATCGATTCCTTAACAAACAACATTTCCCCCGGAATTTCCTTGGAATAGAATGAATAAATATAGATAATGGTTAACGGAGGCGATTCGAGTCCTTTCTTATACACATGAGAAATTTGTTAACAATTATTGTTAAGGCCACTCTGGATGCCTAATTTTTTCTCATTCGGAAGAAGCCAGGTATAATGCATGAAAATTACATTGATGGTAACCTCAACACAACTCTTTAGCAGACTGTTCGTTTTAACAGCATTAAAACCTTTCACTGTCCAATTTCATAGCCTTATCGCGCGAGTTCGACTGAACTAATTGTAGATCTTGTAGGTTTTCATTTCAGAACTCGAGGCCATAACACCCATATATGATGATCTGAGAAAAGATTATTAGATTTTTCGCTCCGAAACATTCAACTTTTGAAGAATATTTTATTTTGCAAGTAGTTTCATAATTTAATTCTTAGTAATAAGCCTCAAATGAACTTCGCTCTTTGGCTCTCTCGCTATGACAAAAAAGAAATGATGCATGCAGCCTTGAGCGACATCTACCCTCTTCAAGTTCCGTTGACGTAGACTTGTCGAAAACATTTCAAGTTTTTGGATCCGATTAGCCCAATTCATAAACAGATTGATTCAAAACTCTCTTACAACCTGTTTTTAAATTGAGAGGTCATTTTCTTGAGCAGTCACACCATTTCCACTATATTTCAAACACCAAACTACATAGCTTCTCGGAGAAGTTACATTTTCTATCAAACTCATTTTGCTCTAAATTTACCGTAATTTCAAAAATATAGACCCCGAAATAGTGAAAAAACGAATAATTTAATCTTTTCAGCAGCAGAAAAAATTTGAAGTAAGAACCAAAATAAAAAATAATAAAATCAATAATGCTCAAGCGAATTGAGAAGGTGGATCTTTTTGCCTACGTCCCTGAGGAAAAAGTGGAGAAACATAAAGGTCTATGCACTGCTGCAGTATCTATCCTTGTAATATTAGCTTTTGTTGCCTATACAATCAACAGACTCGTCCAGTTCATCAAAGACCCTTCTGTTGGCTACAGTCTACAGTATACAG
>ENA-UOTX01001170-UOTX01001170.1-compost-metagenome-genome-assembly--contig:-NODE-1170-length-21530-cov-17.877220_pt1 | contig 21530 bp, 12 predicted proteins | sample MGYA00238143_ERZ746982 | MGnify/ENA primary metagenome ERZ746982 (study PRJEB28758, sample SAMN06268862) | compost metagenome | isolation source: single cell | place: USA: California, Emeryville, Joint... | reverse complement strand
ATTTGCTATTTTGTGTTAAGAGTCTGTGTTACTCTTTGAGTACCAATCGCTGACCCGCTAGCAACTCTTTCAAGAGACTATTCAACATACATAACAATATCAAAAAAAAAAAAACGTGTAATGCCAAATTCATTTAACATCAAGAATTAGAGATGTACCTTTTCTGTTCTTCCTCCTCAATTTAATACATTAACTTCAATTAACTACATTTCACCCTCAAATAGGATAATAGGATATAATACATGCGCCCATTCTCTGATAAGCTAAAGTTCACTATCAAGGTTTCTGCTCAAGATCCAACACAATCGTATGCTCTTTATATAAGTTTGGAAAATATTTTCAGCATAACCCAACAAAACTGTACGATTCGAAACAACAGTCTATTAGGCCATTGCGAATGCGATTTATACTTTTGGTTTCAAGGGGACTATCCTTTGCTAGAGCAAAATCAAAAACTTTTCCGCTAGCTTTTGAACAGTAACACAATACACGCAACTATAAACCCAATAGCATTTAGACGCGGGCCACGTAACATGATACTTCTTTCCTCCAGACTACTCGAAAAGTTCCGAATCGATTTTCGGGATCTCTTTGTTTAATCAATTAAAGAAAAGCTGTAAATGCAATTAATAACAACGCACAGATGTTTATTCCCTTTTCCTATAGCCCAAATAGCCAAGGAAAAATTTAATTAAGCTCTCTCAATCAATAGTAACCTCCCTTCCGCTCAATTGCCTAAGCGCTTATGAGGGTACCTATACCTACATTGGCTTATTGATACAGTTCATAATGCCATTCAAAATTTCCAAGGAAAAATCGATTCTTCCTTTTAGCATGGCTTATTACGCCTTGCATCTTACATCTAGGCAGGAAGAGAGACGACGTTTGTGAATTAAATTTAAACTCCAGAGCCTACTTAAATACGTAATTGCTCCAATTTATATATTGATATTTTAATCAAATTGCCTCATGATCAAATCGCAGGTCGCTCTTCTTTGCTTGGTCTTCGGTCTTACTATCTGCTCCGTATCCGGTGGCAACATTTGCCAGGCCCTCGTTCTCGAGGCTGGTGGTGACAAAGGCGCTTATGAAGTCGGAGTTCTTGACATTCTGATCAATAATGCCAAAAATCCTCAAGACGTTCATTGGGACGTCGTCGCTGGTGTCTCTATTGGTGCCATCAACACCGGCTACATCTCTCAATTCGCCATCGGAGACGAGGTTACTATGATTGGAAACATGAAAACTCTCTGGGAATCCATCACTTCAGCTGACATTTACCAATCTTGGACTGGTGGTATGGTTCAAGGTATTCTCTTCGAGAGCTCCGTCTTCGATGAATCCCCAGTCAAGCCATTCCTCGAAAAATACATCACCAAGCCTCCTCAGAGACCTATCCGTATCTCAGCCACTGATGCCAATCAGGGTGAATATATTACATTCGACGAGAATCTTTCCGTTGAGGATCTCAGAACCGTCATGAGATCTTCCTCCGCCGTCCCTGTTGTCTTCCCATACGTTAACTACAAAAACTACACCTTCATGGATGGAGGAGTCATCAACTGCTTGAACCTCGGTGCTGCAATCAACGCCTGCAGAGACAGAGTCGACAGTGACAAGGATATCTATGTTGATGTCGTTCTTGACGATTACACCGCTGCTCTCAACCCTGTCAACTCTGACGACGACTCTGCTTTCAGCATCCTCTCCAGAGCGTTCAGTATTATGTACTACTACAATTCAATTGAATTGTTGATTGAAGCTCAGGCTGAATTCCCTAACATCAACTTCAGATACACCGTTGCTCCAAGCCAATCGTTACCAACCGGCACTCTTCCTCTTGGTTTCAAGCATGACGAAATCCTTCAAATGATCGCCATCGGACAGAAGGACGGTCTCGCTGCTATCCAGAAGGGATACGGTGTTTCTCACCAAGAATTCATTGCCAAGGCTAAGTCATCCTTGAAGGGTCTCAAGAGACAAGCTCAAAAGGCTGCTTCTGCCATCCTCAAGGAGTCCCTTAAAGAAGAAGCCAGAAAGATCTATGAAGAACAAATCAAGAGCTTGGAACTCTAAAAAACAAAGATCCCGAAGAAATAACTCGATGGTATATATTCTGTCATCAAAAATAAATGGTTCGTTGATCCGCAAAATATTCATGAATTAATAAGAGCAATATCTATCTTTAATAGTGATGCCAGCAAATTGTGAGAAATACCATTAGGAGACAGCCAATTTAATCATAAAAAATATCAAAACATGTATTACAAGTTAGTTTATTAGAGGAGAAAATTTTAAGAATTTTACTTTAAGTTAACTTATAATCTTCCAAGCATTTCAGGTGAAGGAGATTAGGTGCTGGAAGAGACTGTGTATATTTATTTGTAAGAAAATGTGAGAGAGATATGATAAGTTGTAAGTGAGTAAGTTCATTGGAGTGCTCTTTTTGGCAATTTTAATTTGAAGGCTTTAAATTTTATTTAGTAGGAAATATTCAAAAGGCCTGAGGAGATAAAAAAACAACGACTATTTAAACTCAGAAACAAAAAAAAAGCAAATGAGCAACTGAATCTTCATTACTAATGTCAAAACATTGTAACAAATGCAGTTACACTCTATCAAATATTAAGCCTGCATATTAAAACTTATATTTTTGCCATTGAAACTATATTAATTTCCTATCTTAATAATTTTTTTCTTATCCTCTACAGTTTAGGTCGGAGAAAGGAATAATTTCGCTTTCAACGAGCTGATTTTAACAGTGACTAAATCGAGCAGCCTTTCCTTGGAATATTTTCTGATGTTTTTGAAATATTCGTTTTCTCGCCAATTCACTTTCTGTGAAAGGTTTTTCAACGTGAATCCATCCAATCCCGCTGCATCAGCTACCTCGTTTGCATGGATCAAAAGTTCAAATGCTTCAGCATCGCTTTCGCCTTTAGCAAGGCTTTCTTTAGCGTTATTCTTAAATTCTTCTATGTACTCTGTGAGTAATCTGCAGTAAAGCATGAGGTTCACTTTCTCAGTCTCAGCTTCTTCAATTATCGCTTTTTTGGCAGCAGCATCAAAATCTTCATAGTTTTCAATTGCTTCGCCTACAGTTGTCCTCATGTCCTCATATAAGGTCGTAGTTTCTTCCATTTCATCTTTTAGAAAATTGCATAGTCTCTGATACTCATCAGAAGCTTTAAACGACTCCCAATCTTTATAGCCCTGATACTTGGAGTCCGTATTTTCCTCAGAAAGCTCATTTAAGAGCCCTCTCCATACGGAATAGGCTCTTTTTGCAATGAGGAATGCGCAAGGCTCTTTTCTTGGGATATTTTTGTTTAACACCGAGGTGAGTACGTGGATCAGGAAGATTCCTTTATTTCTCTCAAGTAGGACAGCAGTTACAATCTCACTATAATCTAGATTTTGTTCTTTGTCTCTGTCGCTGATGACAGGAGCTGTTGAAGGAGATTCTTTGAGGTGTTGTAATTCTTTGAGATCGATGTTATCAAGCACTTTGAGACTACTCTGACTCTTGAGGGTTTGGCCGGAATCTGGCGACGAATTCAAAAGCTTGCTGTTTTCAGAGAGCGTTGCATTAGTTCCAGTGCTTTTCCCTGGACTGTCAATACTTTTCACTGGGCTTCCTATACTTTGATCCTTCTCCGGAGCGTCGTCCTTGTCATTATTTTCTTTGTTGTTATTCTTTTTACGAGCTGGAGAACTCCTTTGAATTTTTGAAGAAGGTTTTTGCTCATTCGATTCGACTATTTGAAGAGCATCCTCGCTAGGTACCTGTAGATCAAAGCTGAGAAGAGACTGCCAATCGATTCTTTCTCCTGGATCGATTGTAAGGAGCCTCGTTAGAAGCGTCTCAGTGTTGGAGGAGATCGCGTTCTTCTCTTTCGGAATAATGAGTTTGTTTCTCTCTATCTTCTTCACTAGACCTGCAAGCGTGTCATCCTCGTATGGACAAACGCCAAAAAGCATCTCGTACAGTACTACTCCAAGCGACCAGATGTCACTTTTGGTGTTGTATGGAAATCCTTTGAGGATTTCCGGCGCCATGTACATAGGCGATCCCACCATCGTCAGAGTGAGAGTACTCTGTGACTGCATTCTTTTACAGAATCCGAAGTCAGCCACTTTGACTACATCCTTTTGGAAGAGAATATTTGTTGGTTTGAGGTCTCGGTGAAGGATATTTTCCTTGTAGAGCGCGCTGAAAGCTCCCAGGAGCTGTTGAAAGATTCGCAATGCTTCGGCCTCCGAGAGCTTCCCTCTTTGGGTTATGAGTTCCTCTAATGTTCCCTCTCCGCAGAAATCATATACCAGGTAGATATTGTTGGCAGTTTTAAGCATCTCATGAAAACCAATGACGTTGGGATGTTTGAGACGGCCAAGGATTTGGACCTCATTGGATGTGAACTCCTCAAGTTTGGGGCATTGAGTGAACTTTGAGATGGGAATGATCTTAATAGCGTAATTTTGCTTTGTTTTGCGGTGGACGGCTCGGTGGACTTTGCCTGATTGTCCAGCGCCAATTTCTTCATACAAAACATACTTCTCGATGGTTTTATGCATGATCGTGCTGAATATGTGGCAGATTTGTTAGACAACGTGTATTAGTTTGCTACTAATAAAACACATTCCAACAGATTTAAAAATAAACGTTTTATTGGCGAATTAAAAATCTTTGTGAGAGCAGTTAGTGCTTTTTGAGAACATAGACAGGTCTTCTAAGAGCTTAGTGAAAGAAATGTTCGAATATTCAACAATATGTAGTTTCTGACAATTTATCAAGGTGGGAAATCTGGTATTCTCACCAAGGCCAGTTTTGATAGAGTTGGAGTTGATTAATGGCTGAGATACTTTTTTCGATGAAAACAGGTTCTATGTAGAGGAAAATAGGCATGCAGAATGATAAGTTGAGAATTAATGAACTCTCTAGCCAGATGTGCATTTTAGTTTGCATTGTTTTAGTTTACATCATGTGAACCATTCAATAACTTCTACTGCGACTTCGGGAAACCGATCGTCTGGGGCTCCGTCTTCTTCGTCGGACCTTTCCTCTGAAAAACAAGTATATAAGAAATAATTCGCATTAACAACTCCGAACTCACATTAAACCGTCTTTGGTTGGACCTCTAGCTACGAGCATCCTGCGTTTTATTGAATTTTATTACTTTGGGTATGAAAGTTCGGTTACCTTTCTCTTCCAAGAGTATTTTCTTTTCCTTTCACTAGAGCTGCTCCTGGATCAACATCGAAATCAACTGAGTCAAACTTCAATAGCATTACTTTTTGCAATAATGATATCTTCTTCACGAGGTCTTGCTTCTTCCACAGTGATCTTGGATCCGCAGATTCTAGCACCTTCGGCAATTAGAAAATATGGCATTAGTTAATAAAGATATAGAAACTGACCATTCATGTCACAAAGTGCGCGGGTTGCAGCCTGATGAGTTAGAAATTCAATAAATGCAAAATCTTCTTTCATTAAAATATCGACAATCTCACCATACACCCCAAATGCATTAACCAGGTCTTGCTTCTTAACACTTTCATTCAGTTTTCCAACAAATAATCGTGACTGCTTAACCAGCAGCGTTTCCTCAGATTCTTTTGGCTTCGCTTCTTCTACAACAAGCTTACAATCTCCAATCACAAATCCGTTTAATTCTCGAATAGCTGCCATAGCATCCTTGCTGTTGCTGTACTCCTAAAAAAGGAATTATTACAAAATACCTGGGATAAAACTGTACGAGAAAAGCGTGGTTTTCTCTCATCATGATATCTGAGACATGGCCGAACCTCCCAAATAATTCTAGCAGTGTCGTTTTTTTGAAGTTATTTGGAAGCCTTCCTACATAAATCCTTAAATACCTAAGAAAAAAGCCGAATCAATAAATTACCTTGGGTGTGTTTCAAAGTGATTCTGGTCAACGACTTTAGTGAGGGCAGTTTCTGCGATGACTCTTTGCCCATTGATCGACCGTCCTATGGTCGAATTGAAGCTGGATTGATGCTAGGAAGTATTACCATCGAGTTCGATTAGTGCATTTTGGGCTTCTTTGTCGGTTGCGTACTGTACAAATGCGTAATTTTCTTTTTGTATGAAGTCGACAATCGTTCCAAATTGCGAACAGACTTTTAATAATTCTTCAGGAGTGATGGAACCTAACTTTCCAATGTAAAGTCGGTTTGACATTTATTGAAGAAATTCGTGAATTTTAGATGTTTTTTGGAAATCCATGATGACAAAAATTAAAATTGTGTCTCTTTCGAAGACATGATTTAATATTCTTATATCTTCAACTGATTTCATATTTGTTCAAAACTAAAGAAGCTCATATTGTCTTCATAAACACATGAATTCTAAATTTGTTGTTTTTTGTTTTCATTGTTTTCGAAGATGAATAGTTCTCATATAATTCCTGACAGGAATATGATTTGAAAACAATAACCAATATGAGCATTCAGACTTATTCACTCATCTTATAAAACGTTTTGTTGAGTTAGTTGGCCAATTGTGAATCAAAATATCCGAGTGCATCCAAATAATCCGAGCATCATACTAAACTCATCAAAGCTCTCGCGAAACTATCGAAATAATTGCATTTTCAAAACGCGTTGACGCTAAGCAAAGGGGTACAGTCTCAGATTTTAATGGTAACTTATTTAATTAAATCTCTAATCCAATGAATAAATATTCAAAGTTTAAAAGCCCTAATTATGCCTTAGAAAGGAGAATGGACCCTCAATTTAATTTATCTCATAATCATCATCTTCTCTCGAACTTAGAAGCGTTTCGTACTAATCGAGTGTAACTTTGATTTGAGTAATACAAGGAAGTTCCTTAAGACCTTAGGAATCCTATACTGGGAGCACAAAATATTCTCTTTTCATAATCACATAGTCCTTAAAACAAGAATGCTGACATTTACCTGAGTACTACCTTCGTTCCACTATAATAATACCAGTTAACGGACTCTTTCTTGCAGCTAAGCCCTTTAACACAGCGAAATCCAGTTTTACTTTGACGGAAATTAGAATAATTCTGAACGATTCAGCTAATAAATGTGCTGCTGAGGCAGAGAAGTAGACGTATTCCTCAAATGAGTCACAGACTGTCGGGAATCATCACAAACAGAAAGAACCTACTTCGGAAGCCCTGTGCTGCTTGTCCCTCAATTTGCATTTCACCAATGGCTTTGGTACTTTGTATCATTATTCAGATCGTAGAAGCAGGATCCTATCAGGTTGTGAAAAAAGCCCTAAAAAGTTTATTAGACCAAAACCAGCTCTGATCTTCGTGGAATCATAGCACTTTTGTAATTAAACGCAGGTTAATACTTTTTTAAAATTATAAATTAGGCGGCTCCATTAAAACTGCCCCAGTCTTAGTTTTGAAAAATTAAAACTATCCTGATGACGAGAAAAACGCTACTTTCCCCTAGCAAAGTGGGAGGAACCACCAAAATTTAGGTATTTTTCCATGAATTTCAAGTCAGAAAAATTGTTATTTTCAGTTTCAGTTCTGGCCGTATAGCAAATTTGCATTAATACATTCTATTAAATAGAGAAATAAATTCATTCCGATCACTATGGGTTCGTGTTCTTCAATCCACGCGAGAAATTTAGCCGAAGCCAAACGCAAAGGTAAAAGTCCCCATCGATACAGCCCTCAAAGGTTACCTTGTCTAGTCTCTCCTTTTAATGAGGACGCATCGGGAAGTCTATTCCATCGAAATGAAACAGGAAACAGGGATGAGGCGAGTACGAAGAAGAAAGCGCATAGTAAAAAAACTCATGCAAACTCCTCAGTTAATCTTGTGTCTTAGATGAACCTTTACAATCTCAATCAAGCGGTTCGCCACTTAAAACTCGAGAGTTGGATATATCTCCACACAAAATCACCATGGAAAAGGAAATCCACAGCGGAACGCTCAAAAAAACAATATGGAAGATATCCACCACTCAAGGCAAGGATGAAAATCCTCAGGAAGTGGGAACGCCAACGCTGAAGATAAGTCAAGCGGATCATCCAATCAAAATTGTGCAACCTTTGGCGTTGGAATACAAGCGTGGGCAATTAGTTGGGAAAGGGACATTTGGCGAGGTATATCAGTGCTTGAATCTCAATACTGGAGAGCTGATGGCCGTCAAAACCATTCGGGTTAGTGGCTAAGAATTTAGTGCATATGTGTGACATATTTTTCATTTTCTAGTTCAATGGAACTGAAGAGCAGGTCCAAGCCTATTTGCAAATGCTAAGGAATCAGATCGCCTCGCTGAGAGATCTCCCTCATAAGAATCTCATTCGTTACTGCTATGTTGATCTCGTTGATGAAAGCACTCCAGAGGAATATATAAGTAAAGCCGAATATATTGTCCTAATTATACTAAATTTATGCTAGTTGACATTGTTCTTGAGTACGGCTCAGGCGGGTCTCTGAGATCGATAGTGGATCGTTTCCTTAAACTCGAGGAGAAGATATCTGCGATTTATATTAAACAGATTTTGGAAGTGCTGGCTTTGATGCATCATTTCGATATCGTTCATAGAGACATTAAAGGCTCGAATATCCTAATCGACTCTACTGGGACAATTAAACTATCTGACTTTGGATTCTGTAAATGGTTTGAGCCACCTGCCGAACTTCCTGTTGAAGGAGGGAATATCATGAAGGACGTTGTGGTTCCCATTATTGGCTCAGTGTTTTGGCAGGCCCCAGAGGTATAATGCTCAAAAAAAAAAATATGCAACGATTGATTTGAATTACATTATATAGGTTATTCGAAAAGCAGCTCAAGACAAAGCAGCAGATATTTGGAGTGTCGGTTGCCTGCTAATAGAAATGCTGACAGGTATCCCTCCCTGGTCTCATAAGACTCGAGAACCGGCTGAGGTAGAGAAGCTGATCTTATCAAATGGTAAGAAATTTGTTTTTGGGACAAATGAATTCTCATTGCTGCGATATAGACGCTCCTCCCTTCCCAAAAAACCTCACAGAGAACTGCCGTGATTTTTTGAAAGACATCTTTCATTCAGATCCGAACGACCGTCCAACTGCGGAGCAACTGCTCGAGCATCCTTATATCAAAAGTGAGAACTAATTTCAAAAGCGGCTTGCTAACTCAGGTTTATTTAGATCATACGAGATCGCATCTTTTGACCGTAGATCAGACTGAAATGGGTGAATCTATGTTGACAGTCACAATGCAAGCTACCATGCTTCATTCAATGAACGAAAGCAAAGGAAAATTGTTTGAAACTATGTCTCAGAAAGCCGGAGTGAATGATTCTTTGAGAGTCTATAATGTAAACTCTTGGAAAACCCCTCAGGGAAGAGACGGCAGTCCGATGTCTGGAAATTATTTAACTGTAAACACTTCGCAATTTTCGAGTGTTTTGGGTGGCTCAGCTCGCAATTTTAATGAGAGTCGATGGGGAATTGGCGGCGGAAAGTTCAATACTTTCAGTAAAATTGAGGAGCAAACTGAGGATGATGCAACCCCAGCGATCCAACTAGGAAATGAAAAATTCTCTTTTAAGCCCCAAGAGAACTCGCCACGCAGAGTGATTTCTATTGATATAGGTAGTCCTGCACGAGTGGCCAATAAAAAGTCCCATCGCAATAGCAACAGAGAAAAAATGAACGGAGACGATGTTTTCGTTTCACGGCACTCCGTTTCGCAGCTCCACGATGAAAGTCGATATAAATCTAAAAATTCACTGAATGGGAACGAAGATAACAGGCCGGGCACACCTGAGCTTGCGACTCACACCAATTTTGATTCAAATACTCCGGAAAATGGAGCGTTGCAAAAAACTCCGACACTGACTCCAGAAGAAATAGAACGGAAAAGATTGGAGGATCGAAAGAGGCTTGAGGAGCAGATGATGCGTGAGCTCATGGAAGGCGGCGGAGATACTTCAAGAAGCGAGATGAGTGAGTCGAAAATTACAACTCGAAGTCAGAAATCTAAGGCAGCGGAGCCGAGAAAGCTCACGAAAGAGGAAGCGTTGCTTGAGAGGAAGAAGTTGGAGGAGCAGATGCTGCTTGATATGCAGATGGCTAGTGTGACCGAGACGTTTAGGTCGGATACTGAGATTATCAGGACGCTGACCCAAAAAACGAATCGAACTTCGAACCAAAATGATAAAAACAATGAGAGTTTTAGCCGTAAGGATATTTGGAAAGTGGAAGGCCAGAAAGAGGATGTTGAAGTAAAGGAACTCTCAGTAGATAGTGATGATCAGTCTTCAGGGGAGATGGTAGTAGACCAGAATAATTTAAATGAGTATAATCTTCAAGACAATATTCGGGAAGCTGATGAAGAAGAAGATCATCATGAGCTCAAAGGCATCGAAAATCATCAAGACCTTCGAAAAAGTGGGCCTCTTCTCAAGCAAATTACTTTTAATGATTGAGTGGTTCGTTTGCAGCGGCTCAGTATCAACATTGCAGTTATATACTATATTTTTATATTATTCCTAATATGACTGAGGGGTTGATACTTGCCACGAAAGCAATGAAGTTTCTTTTTTCCTTTGCAAATTGTATGCTCTTATTTACTTTTTATCTCTCTCTATATGAATACGGTTATTTTTGGACATTCCGACTCTCCATGTAAAATAAGCGACTCTGTGAAATTCTTAAACCCAGCTGCTTCTCAATTGTGCTTTCAACTGAAAAATACAATGATCCTCAATCGAAATATTGGAAAGGATAGAACCGAAATATATGAAAGAAATGAGCTCTCATCCATCTCATGTATTTTATTATAATATATGACCTGCTGTACAGCATTTGGCTGTAACTGCTCACATTTTGCTTGGCTAACTTTTATTTTAAGTAAGGGTTATTTAGCGAAAATAAAGATCTTGATAAATTTAATTGAGCCGAGCTAACGTGTGTCTGGTTCAGCTCATGTTAAACATTATAATCCAAATAAATAGATAAATCAGTTTATCTGCAAATCCTTTTCGCTTTACCTGTCTGTGAATCAAAATGCTTGGCGGCCAAACTCAATTGAGACTCTGCAATTACCTCAAAGCAGTTGCTGACGCAGAAATCAGCATTGAAGTGTCCCGTACTGTCCTCGCTGAGAAAAAAGATTTCGAGCCTCACACGGCCTTTAGACGTATCGACAAGTTAAATAGAGGGTACATCACCGTTGGAGACATGATCGAGTTCCTTGAAGAGATGGAACTCACGCCCTTGGAGTCCCAAGTCCGAAACTTCTTTATCCTCTACGATACAGACAATGATTATAAGTTATCATATGATGACTTCAAAAACGCTGTTCTCCCTGCAAGTAATCTCTCCCTCAGAGAACTGGCAACGAATCGAGGGTCCTACTCTGATCAGCCTCTCTCCTATGCTGCTTCCTGGGCAATGGCTCGAGTGTTCGAGAAAGAAATCCAAGCTTTCAAGCAACTTGACATCAAGCGCGAAGCTGTCGTCGACCAGCTGGATTGGGATATCAACACCGCGTTTAATACCATCGATGAAGAACGCTTCGGCTACATTGACGCAGAAGCGATCGGAGCTTTCTTCAAGAGGTTGGAAGAACGCATTGCTCCGAATGAAATCGATGCGCTTTTGCGTAGAGGAGACAAGGACGCCGACGGCAAGTTAGATTTCACGGAGTTTATGAGATTGCTTCAGCCGATCGATAGCTATGACCGTAAAGTTAGCCTCAGTCCTGAGAAAAGATCTCCAACGAAAGTTACATCTGGATTGGAAGCTACCCCTAGCAAGATCTCCGTACGAAATATAACTCCAATTAGAATCGGAAGTCCACCCCGCACAAGCAGTCCAAGGACCTTGTCTTCCAAGAAAAGAGAAGCATCGCCATCTGATGCTGACTACAATCGATATCTTCGGGAATCATATCAAATGCAACTTGAAAGAAGAGGCAAGCTGAGTCCAAAGAGAAGCAGTCGCAGAGGATCTCGCAGAAGCTCACAAAGATCATCTCCTCGCAACAGCAGATCGCCCCGTAGTAGATCTCCTTCGCTCAGGCAAGAGCCGACTGACTATCGCGTCGACATCGGCTATAGAACAGTCAAGACCTATGACACTCCTACGAGAGTCTCAAGAAGTGGTGCGGAGTCCATGGGACAACAGTCAGAGACTCAAACTCCTGCTCGAAGAAGCAGATCTCCCAAGCTGAGAAGTGAATTAACAGACTATCGAGTCGAAAATAACTACAGAACTGTGAAAGCTTACGATGAGTCAGCTCGTCAATCTGTGGCTTCCGAGAGTCGTTCAACAAGAAACGGCGTTTCTTCAGTAGAAAGACCGACAAGAACCAGCAAGTCGCCAAAACTCAGAGAAGAGCCAACCAATTACAGAGAAGGTACAGGATATCGAACTGTCAGGGCTTATGAAAACGCGCCATTCCAAGCCAGCGCGGGAAGAACGCAGCACAGAGAGCCTGAAAGTGAAATTAAGAGACCTGAAGAGGAGCAGACTGAGTCTAAAAAGGACCCTGTAGAAATTTCTAAAAGATTAGAGTTCGTGCAAAGGGAAGCAAAACCAGAAAAGCCAGAGCGTCTAAATGATTTCGGAACTCCAGCGAGAAGAAACCCAGAGGAGGTGAAATCCACAGAGGCCACTTTCAAGAAGGGAGATCATATCGATGTGACTGAATCTAAATACTTTTCACCGAACAAGACTGGAGATTTCAACTCAACCTCTCAAAGAAAGTCTCCTCTTAAATCATATGAAGAGCAATATCTGGCCAAAGCTATGAATCAAGTGGCGATCCTAGATAAAAAACTTGAAAATATGAAAAATCAGCTGGCCCTCTGTGAAGATTTCACAGTAATGAATGCGTATAAAAGAATAATTGATAGTTCTGGACAAGGTGTCGGATCGAAGGCGCAGTTTGAAGAAAGCACGAAGAAGCTGGGCATTTTCCTAACCCAGTCTGAGTTGAATGCCGTGTTTAAGCGATTTGATGCTGACAGCGATGGAAACGTGAGTCTTCATGAGTTCGAGCATGCGATAACCCCAGTCGCTCGAGAATATGCGAAAAAATTAAAGCTTAGAGTTGAGGAGAATCCATTAACGAGGAGCACATTACAGCAACTGATTGAGTTTATTAAAACGCTTGGTGAGGTCGAGTCCGCTGTTGAGGACCTAAGATTAAGACTTTCTAAGAGAGTCAGTCTCGACAGTGCTTTCAAAGCATTAGATACGCGTGAAGAGGGACATATTGGTGTTGATGAGATGAAAAAAATGCTCATGAACTATGGGATCTATCCTGAATCAAGAGACCTTGAGACCTTGAAAAATAGAATCGATCTCAATGAAGACGGAGTCGTTAGTTCAGAAGAGTTCACAAAAACGATGACTCCATCCAAATAAGATTTTGACAAATTTGAATCCATTACTTTGCTGAACCATCTATATCCATACGATTAATTAGAATGCCGGGCTATACTTGAATGTGATCCTGAATAAATAATAAATTTCTCAACATTGAGAGAACCGAGTAAAGTGAGCAATTATAACAAATCAAAGGAAAATACTAACCTTTTTTATTGAAAAATCAATTAGTTTAGATTATAGGGACATAATAAATAGATTCCAGGCTCTTACTTACTCTGTTGTCTCATTGCTCATGCTCATGCCCTTCGCTCAGCGAGATATATGCCGCTGGGCTTGCGGGATTCTCTAATTAAGAAAAAATTAATGGAGGTTTTCCTCTCAATGTGATGAGTGTATGAATAGCATTTTGTCACAAATAAAAATACTGAATTCTTTCTTTTTCCTATCTGCCTCAACAATTCCAACTTAGTCAATATTTAATAGATATTCAATGAAAGATATTTTACTTAAAAAATATTCTTTCTATAAAAAACGTTGCCATCCTTGTTTCCAGTCAAGGGAAAAAGATGTGTTTTCGAGAGGTGGCTGAGGCAAATTTAATTGTACGATTGATCGAAGCCTTCGAGTGAGCTTTTGTGTATTGCTCTAAAATTATTTGGAGATCTTATCTTTATTCGCTCCGCAAGTAGCGCGCTACTTTGAATCACCCCACTAGATTGCGTGTTTGACATGTCAACTTCTTCCAGCTCCCTTCTGAATGAGCTTCCTTTCTTCGGGAAGAACAAATTAGTACTTGCGTTCTGAGAGCGTGACATGCCTTCATCGTCGATCGAAATATTCCCGAGTGATGGTCCCAACAATCGAGACTTCGGAGTGCCGCCATGAGCATTATTCCTAAAATGAGATCTCTCGGAGTCGACTTGGTTGAGGTCGATGCCGCCTCTGGGTAACCTAGCATCGAGGTTTTTTTCTGAATCGAAGAAATTGCTCGCACTGCTTTCATTAATCATGATAGTAGGCGAATTAAGTTTGTGAGGCGCATTCATCGCAGTCGCTGCGGATTCAACATCAGATTTGGCATTAAGTGTCTTGACTCGCAACGGCATAATTTTCGCCTTTTCTTTCATGATTTTTCTTTTCACCCTGACTTTTTTGCAGTTTCCAATCGCCGTCTTAAATATGGCCCACACTGAAAGAATTGCGTTTGCGAAAATTGTCCCGATACAGATCGAAACCATTGCCAGGCCAACAGTTTCGTTTGCGGTGACTTCACCGCCTGCTCCTAACGCAACAGCAAATCCTGCCATCAATAACTTCACGCCAAAGTTTAGCGCAAAAATTCTCGTTTGGAATACTGATTCGAACGGCTTGTAGACAAACAGCGTGAGAATCGTGTAAATCAAATTGACTGCGAAATATAAGGAAGCTTGGATGAGGCCATGGTCTTGTAAGAAGAACAGGATACAGCACATTATCGCGTTGACTCCCTGAGAGACGAGGATGAAATTACGAGCATACCAGTTTTCTCTCTTGAGATCAGCGCTAATAAAATTCCAGCGGGTAGGGACCTCTTCCCATTCGACTTTTGGTTTCCCTGGCTCATTTTCGTCGTCAGCAAGAGTCTCTGAAGTTGGAATTGCGTTCGATGAGCCAGCATTGGCGGTCGGTTTCTTTTTTCGATTGAGCAAATAGACGAAATAGACGTAGGTCAAAGGATAGCCAATAAACACCATAATACCGAGTGCATAGCAAAATCCTGAATATGGGCCCGTATATTCGAATTCTCTGAACTGGAGCATGCTATGAAGCCATAATTCGGTAAAATCACCCATCAGGAAGGTCATCAACGTGCCCCAAGTAAATGTGTCTCTGATAGTGATTAATGGTTTCTGGACACGAGGGTATTTCTTCAGCATCATACTTAGTGGCCAAGTGAGGAGGATCACGACAATCGCATACAATTCTCTGTCGAGAGTGTTCCCGGAATTGGCGAGAAGATAAACTGACATTTCAAAATCTTTAAACTTGCCGATCTGAGAATCCGGAGTGTAAAGGTCTTGGTAAGGATTCGGAAGGAAATTATAGTAGAGAGTATAGCAGAAAGCGAAGAAATTTTCAGGCCAGACAACGTTGATATATCGATACATAAGGGTGTCTCCAACGAAATCAGATAGAAGAATGGCGGTAGTGCTTGCGCCTTTGACGATCATTGGAAGTATACTTGCAGCCGCGCTCTGAGTTTGAAGCGAGAGGGAAGCGATTGTCGAAGCTTGTGTAGGAGGATAAAGAGAACTCTTACTTTTTACTATGCAGGTCTGATTGGTGGAGTTATAATAATGGGATGGATAGCAGGAGAGGCAGTCTGTCCTTTCGGGCCCGTCGCAAGTTTTGCAAGTCGGGTCGCATTGTTTGCAGAAACCTCCTTGAATGAAGAAACCATCCATAATACATGAGCTGCATGTACCATCAATTGTATTGAGATAAGAACCAGAGAAGCATTCCGTGCAATCTGTCTTTGTTGGCCCGTCGCATTCTTTGCAAGACGAATGACAATCGAAGCAATTTATACCGTCGGAATGAGTATAACCTGTTTCTTCGCAGGAAAGACATGTATGATTGCCAGCGTAAATGTAGAAGCCTGGATAACAAGCGACGCAGCTTGTTAGCGAACTTCCGCTGCACGTCTTGCAAGTTGCATCACAAGTAATGCAATTTACTCCGTCAGGATGAGAGTAACCAGCAACGTTGCAGGCAAGGCAGGTGGTATTGCTTGAGAAAAAGTACTTTCCTGCAGAGCAAGTGGTACAGTCAGTGGCTAATGGTCCGGTGCAAGAAGCGCAAGACGAGTCACATGGGTTGCAGTTAACACCATCTGAGTGTTCGTAACCGGCGACGTTGCATGAGAGACAGGTGTTGTTGCCTGAGAAGAAATAAGTGCTGGTATAGCAGGTCAAACAATCAGTGGCGAGTGTTCCACTGCAAGACTCACAAGAAGAGTCGCATTCGATGCAGTTTGCCCCATTCTGGGAGAAACCTGCAACGTTACAGGCAAGACAAGAATTATTTCCTGCGAAGAAATAGGTTCCGCCGGTGCATGTGAGACAGTCAGTGACTGATGGGCCGGTGCAAGTAGCGCAAGATGGGTCACATGCTGTAAAGAGACAATTTATGCCATCAGTGTGAGAATAGTTAGGATCGGTGCAAGCTACACAGGAGGTGTTTCCAGCGAAGAAGTAAGTACCTGGAGGGCATGTAAGACAGTCAGTCGCGAGTGTTCCACTGCAAGTATCGCAACTAGAATCACACTGGATACAGTTTACGCCATCTGGGTGAGAATATCCGGCAACGCTGCAGGCAAGGCAGGTATTATTGCCGGAGAACAAGTAGGTAGAAGCAGAGCATGTAAGGCAGTCAGTGGGTAATGGTCCGATGCAAGTAGCACAACTCGCGTCGCATGTTGTAGAAACACAATTGATACCATCGGTGTGAGCATAGCCAGGTTCGGTGCAAGCGACACAAGAATTGTTTCCAGCAAAGAAATAGGTACCCGATGGGCATGTTAGACAGTCAGTGGCGAGTATTCCACTGCAGGTCTCACAGCTCGCATCACATTGGATACAGTTTATACCATCTGGATGCGAATATCCAGCAATATTGCAGGAGAGACAAGTGTTGTTGCCTGAGAACAAGTATGTAGAAGGAGGGCATGTGAGACAATCAGTGGCTAATGGTCCACTACAAGTCTTGCAAGATGCTTCACATTGAATGCAGTTGACTCCATTAGGGTGAGAATAACCATCGACATTGCATGCAAGACAGGTATTATTGCCTGAGAACAAATAAGTACTTGCGTAGCAGGTCAAGCAATTAGTTGCAAGGGTTCCACTGCAAGACTCGCAAGCGGAGTCGCATTCGATGCAGTTTGCCCCATTCTGGGAGAAACCTGCAACGTTACAGGCAAGACAAGTATTATTGCCGGAGAACAAGTAGGTTCCACCAGGACATGTAAGACAATCCGTGGCTGATGGTCCAGTGCAAGTAGCACAACTCGCGTCACATGCTATAGCGACACAACTGATACCATCGGTGTGCTCGTAGCCAGGATCAGTGCAAGCGACACAAGAGGTATTTCCAGCAAAGAAATAGGTACCCGATGGGCATGTTAGACAATCAGTGGCGAGAGTTCCACTGCAAGTCTCACAGCTCGCATCACATTGGATGCAGTTTATACCATCTGGATGCGAATATCCAGCAATATTGCAGGAGAGACAAGTGTTGTTGCCTGAGAACAAGTATGTAGAAGGAGGGCATGTGAGACAATCAGTGGCTAATGGTCCACTACAAGTCTTGCAAGATGCTTCACATTGAATGCAGTCGACTCCATTAGGGTGAGAATAACCATCGACACTGCATGCAAGACAGGTATTATTACCTGAGAAGAAATACAGACCCGTGAGGCATGTAAGACAATCAGTGGCTAATGGTCCACTACAGGTCTTGCAAGCTGCTTCACATTGAATGCAGTTGACTCCATTAGGGTGAGAATAACCATCGACATTGCATGCAAGACAAGTGCTGTTGCCTGAGAACAAATAGGTCGAAGGAGGGCATGTGAGGCAGTCAGTGGCTAATGGTCCATCGCAAGTGTTACAAGAGGTCTCACATTGGATGCAGTTCACACCATCGGGGTGAGAATACCCGTCTACGTTGCAAGCAAGGCAGGAATTATTCCCTGAGAATAAATAGGTTCCACCAGGACATGTGAGGCATTCAGTGGCTAATGGTCCACTACAAGTAGCACAACTCGAGTCACATGATGAAGACGCAGAGACACAGTTCACGCCGTCAGTGTGCTCGTAGCCTGCTTCGTTACATTCAACACAACTATTGTTCCCAGCGAAAAAGTAGGTGCCAGGATAGCAGGTCAAGCAATTCGTTGCGAGCGTTCCACTGCAACTCTTGCAAGTTGCATCACACTGGATGCAGTTTACTCCGTTGGGGTGCGAATAGCCGTCGACTTCGCAAGCCAGGCAGGTTTTATTGCCCGCGAACAGATAAGCTCCTCCAGGGCACGACGCACAATCTGTCGCTGTGGGTCCAGTGCAAGTAAAACAGCTTGCGTCACAGGGTGAGTTACAAGCTTTGCCTGTGATCGTTTGGCCGGGTTGGTCGCAAGCAATGCAATAACCGTTAAAATCCTATGTAATAAAAGCATACATTGAGACCAAGAAACTATGAGGCGAAAAATTACGTAATAGGTTCCTGGATAATGGCACTCTTTTTTGGAGAAAGCATAGCAAATAAAATAGTTAGAACTAAAATCATCAACACCAAGCTTTACTTTGGCAGGAGCTGGTTGGACTATGCAAAAAGTGATCGCTGTCGCAAGCGTCAACACACTGATTCTCTGATAAATATTTTCCAGATTTGCAAGCCAAGCATGCATTCTGTTGGTCGTAAATGAAACCGTTTACAGAGCAAGTCGCATCTGATAAATCATAATATTGTTTATAATGTCTTACAAAAGATTAATATTTACCACCGGTAATGGTATAGATCCCATCCGACCCTTTAAACCACAATACATTCATGATGTCGTAGTATCCATCTTTTGCAGAATCGCGGGTTGAAGTGCCGCTCACTTTTGTACTGCATAGATCAAGAGCGATATTGTTCGGATCTGAGAATAGATATTTTCCTGTTGCGAAGTCACCGAAATATGATCTTGTTGGAGCAGCACCATTCACCGATATTCTTCCCAAGTTTGATCCTATGCCAAACTCTGAAGGCTGCGCTTGAGCCAATTCAAATACAATTCTGCTCCAAGCATCTTTTTCATAAAGGTTAATAATTTGAACCTAAAGATAAAATTACCCAGTGTTAATGGAGCAGTAGTCGAGATAACATTAACCCAGGTTCCGGCTTGGTTGTGATATATTTTGATAAGCTTGGTAGAGGGTATGAACTCTGCTGTCAACGATACGACGTTAGTCACTGTGTTACGAATTGCCCATATAGTCTGAGTATTAGATTGGCCTGTTAATGGTTTAAAGTGCATTGCAATAACAAGGCCATTAACGGTGGACGTTCCAGTCGCAAACGTCACAGACGTGCCCGGACGGCATTCTAAGACATTGTAAGGTCCAATGTTCGGATCTTCTGTCGTATCCGAGGAAGAAGTCCCTTTAATAATTTTATTTAAGATACAAAGATCGGAATTCAATATTACCAATGTACCCAACAGCTGTTCCTGTGGCAGTGGATGTGAACATATCAACAGGGAAGGTCTGATTAGTACCCGTTGGGTCTACTTGGAAGTAGAGTAAGTACTCAATACCTACGAAAGAGAAGAGTTAGCTGGCTCACTGAGAGAATTGTAATCAATTTACTGTCAGGGTTCATGAACGCAAAATTAGATAAATAGGGGGCACTTCCTGACGGGTTAGACACATAATAGTTCAAATACAATCGAAGAAATCGTATTCTGCAGTCACATCCAGCGTTGATGAACTCATCCCTCCCCCAATAAATCATCGCAGTCGTATCAATCGAATAGTATTCCCTTGGAGGACTGGGGGTCGAGGAGCCAACTTTTGTAGTTAGAGTAGTTGAAGTTGCGAAATAGTATCGAAATGCAGATGCAACTTTGGCAATGTTATCGATTTGGAAATAGTGGTATACCCATCTACCTGATGGCATTACATTACCCAATGTAGCCTATATTCAAGACAGGTTAGAAAACATGCTATATGAGATAACTTACGCCGTCGAAAATGAATGGTATTGCATCATGAGTATAATTGTTATAAGCATAAAATAGAGCACTACCTGATCCCGTCCCAGACGCATACATGACCATTCCTTCCTCGCTATATTTTCTAATTTTATCTTAGTTTTAAATTTAGAGGGAATGTTTACGCGGGATTCATGGATAACCTGGTAAAAACCATAGGCGTTGAGGAACTCCATGCGATTTTTTGAGTCCAGAATCCTAAACCAAATTGGGTGTAGGTGGTTGGAGTGCTGATATAATCAGATAACTGCGCACTCATAAGAGTTTCGCCTCCATCTCCTGTCCAAGTCATAAGACTTTCTTGAAGATATACAATCTCAACTGCATCTAGATATTTGAGCGGTCAGAATGACTGTAATTAAACAAAGGACTTACTTGTGAGATTCCAGCTCATCAACGCAGCCATCATTAAAAGGAATAAGATCGGTTTTTGTCCAAGGATACCCTGTTTTCTTTGTAGCATCATTAATTGGCAATGAAAAAGTTAAAATCGTAATTTAATATTTATTAAAAAATGAGAAATTCGAAATTAGCAGGCTCCAATTTAATTATTTTAAATGAGTTATTCTTGTTCTTGAGAATCTAAACGACTGTTCTGTTCCACAAATTACAAAAAGTATCTGCGTAAACCGTTTCTTAGACGGAATTCCAGCTATCAGTCACAAGAAAGCAATCTGGAGCCCCTTCTTCAATTTTTGACATATGTTTATCGAGAAACAGACAACACAATGATCTCGAAACAAAGTAACTTTGCGAAAAGATTGTAAAGAAACGAAAAGCAAAATGCAAGTTTTTCAAAGATGACCGAGTCTAACGATTATGTTTTCAATATGTTCATGACTCACCTCCTCAATGGAATTTAATATTTCGGATGTGAATTAATATCTGAACTTCAGATGTCATTCTAACTACCTGTTAGGATCTATTAGCGAGCTCGAGACCACGAATTCTTTCGCTCGTTGAGTAGAAAAGCGTATTTCGAGTGCTTTACGAACCGCGAACTTTTTAAACTTCGTTTGGCTCAAGCGTTTAATCAGCAAGTAAAACGTTTTCAAACTTAAGACAACGAGAGTCTATTTTGTTTTACTTACGATTTGAATATAAAATATGGATAAGGCATTATTTTCCAAAAAATCTTAAAGATAGAAAAACTTGGAAATTTTTATTTGTTCTCGATTAATTAGAACTACTTTATTATAAACTCGGATATTAAAAGAGCATTTGCCAGAAGCTTTTATTCTGAGATTTTAATTGAACTTCAGTCACCATAGTCTGTCGAAAGTCGGCTTTCAAACAGATATTTCTCCTTTCGTTGCTCACTTTTTAGAGGCACGGTCTCCTCTTTGAACCGAATTAGCAAATTTTTGAACCAAAGTCACCGAATTGTTGCCAGGCAA
>ENA-UOTX01001169-UOTX01001169.1-compost-metagenome-genome-assembly--contig:-NODE-1169-length-21539-cov-10.021293_pt1 | contig 21539 bp, 13 predicted proteins | sample MGYA00238143_ERZ746982 | MGnify/ENA primary metagenome ERZ746982 (study PRJEB28758, sample SAMN06268862) | compost metagenome | isolation source: single cell | place: USA: California, Emeryville, Joint... | reverse complement strand
ATACTGACTGCGATAACCTGAATCGAATAAACAATAAAGTTGTTTATGAAAATAACGACAGTTATGAAGGAGAATGGGCAGATGGAAAATGGCATGGAAAAGGAGTTTGGAAGAGCGGGAGCAATATCTCGCGATATGAGGGTAATTATGTTTTTGGTAAAAGAGAAGGTAAAGGGACTATGTACTATGCAAATGGAGATGTTTATGAAGGTCAGTGGAAAGAAGGAAAGAAAAATGGAGAAGGGAAATATAGATGGAAGAAAGATAAAGATAATTCGATCTATCAGGGCAACTGGGTGAACGATAAGAGAGAAGGCCGTGGAGAAATGGTCTATGCAAATGGAGATAAATATTCTGGGGATTGGAAAGATGATAATTTCGAAGGAAAAGGAACATATACATGGGAGGACAAGAGGATTTATACAGGAAGCTTTTCAAAAGGCGTATTTGAAGGGAAAGGGAAAATTGTATATTCTGATGGTGATTACTATGAAGGATACTGGAAGAACGACGTTTATTGCGGAGATGGAGAATATTATTGTTCTGAAGAAAAAAAATTATATAAAATAAAGAGCTTAGAAAATGGAGGTCTCGAAGTAGAATCTGAAGAATCAGTTGTTTCCGGAACTTCTGAAGAATCTTACCAAAGAGAAGCCATCAACAAGAAGTAACAAACTTTAGATTTGTAAATCAATGATGGCTTCATCCTAAATTCATGTCCATTTACTGTCTATCGTTGAATAATGAATTTTCGGGTTCATCGTTAGAGGCAAATATTAATAAATTCCTCCCAAATAATCAACATAGGACAAACCTCTCTCGCAAAAAAGAATTTTATTTTATTGCCTTTCTGAAGCAGCGCCTAATTATTATTTCTGCTAAGTTAGCGGGCTTATCAAATTCTGAAATAGTCGAAGACGTAATTAAAAAACAATAATTTGAAAAAAATCCAAGCCAGCGCGTTCAAATGAACCAAGCTTCAGGAATATCAGAAATGAGCCTTACAAAGGCAACCGCAACGGTGTGCTTCTACATTTGTGGAAGTAAAATTCACTTCTTTTCTTCAGATAATCCTAATATTGCTTAATCTAATTCAGAATGCGGCAAAGAAAACGAAATCAAACCCAGCGAACCTATCAAATGCAAATTCTGCACCTACAAGATTTTATACAAGAAGAGAACAAGACAATTCCTTCAATACGACGCTCGATAGCACTGCTTCTAATTTTTTCCTGGATTTCTCTTCATAATTACAAGTAGCCTTTTAATATTTATGAAGTCACCAAATCGCTTTATATCTTACCTCGTAACTTTCGTGTAAGTTTATTGATGTTGCAGAAACGTTCAGCTCTACAGTGTTAAAATGGCTTTTCCTAAAAGGTTATTATAATTCAGTCTCTTTTTTCTGAGCAAGAATATCTCTATCCGGGCTAACAGGCTAACAAATATACGATATATAGTCTAAGGCTTTCAAAGGTTAGAGGGACGCATTGTGATACTATTTAACCTGTTCGGTAAGGACCTATGAGATGCGAATAGAAATAAAAAGTAATTTTATATTTCTTCCTTGTTACAACACAAACGGCGCTTTTTCGGTGAATAAAAAAAATAAATATTCAAAATTCGAAGCTATGTTGCCGAAACTGTGAGTAGTAAGCTTGTAGCTTATGCTAATGAATTGCATATAGGTACAAGAAGCATATAATGTCGCTGAATATTAAATTTTGCGACTCTCAGTGAAGTCGCTCCAGCTGTTAGATTTAAAAATAATTACGTTTATTATCTTAATAATCATGTGTAGAATCGAAATGGACGTCAGCATTGAGCAATGAATCTTTTACGTGAGGCTGCGATAACGATTCATGATCACAATCGTCACCTTCGTTTTCATTCTCATCTGTGAATACTGCGTTATCTCCTTTTCCTCTGCAGCATTTGCAAAATTTGAGACAAGCTTTTTGAAGGAGATTTTTCGAGCCTCCATAGACTAGTCCATTGAAAAACCCTTGCATTTGGTCTAATGCTTGAGAACTTCGATATAAAATTAAAGTTGGCTTCTCATTAAAGATAATAAAGAGGTTTAAGAGCAAGAACGGGATCCAGCAGAGAAGAAATATCGCAGGGTACACGATCAGCGTCAATAAATATTTTTTCGATCCGCTTTGTAGCAATTGTCTGAGCTTTTTCGCAGCTTTCGCATAAAAAACTCCGCTTATCGTCAAGGCGAGCAAGAGAGGAATAGCAAATAAGGTGAGTCCTTTCATTTCCACTTCCCCCTTAGGGACATAGTGAACGCAGACCGGATCGCCTTCAATGATGTCATATTCGATGAAGCCTCCAAATACAGTTGGTAATACTAACGTCAATGCGGTCAAATTAGCACCAATGATAAAATATTTCATGCGACGATTCAAACTTTCTGTGGTTAGTTTCGTTGCCATGACCATTAGAGCATATGCGAAGATAGTGCTCCAGGAAACTGAGGAAAGGACTCCAAAATGAGAAATCCCATGAAACAATTGACAATATACCTGCCCGAAAGGTTCGACGAATATAGCGACTGCTTTAGGCAAACTGAACAAGAAATCAGAGAGATTGATGGCAAAGACCATCATTCCAAGGGCTTCTTTGTAAGATTTGTTGATTATGCAGTAGACGGTAGCGAGTCCTGCAGAGAGGGTCGAAAGCACAGGGGCAATGGAATAAGGCCAATAGAGTGGGAAGAGAATGTTAGCAACGGGGCTTGGATCCTGCATTGAACGTTTGAAATGATCCTAATCTGAAGTTATTTTAAAATATTATTCAAATGAGAGAAATTTAACTTGTATGGGGTAAAGATTCATGACACATCATATAATAATAAGAACTAGCTGTTAGAAGGAAAGACGGAAACACCTATTTGATTAAATATTTTGCTGTCTATCGACTACTCTAATCAGATAGAACATTCAACTCAAAATAGTATCCACTTTATACATAAATCCTCGAGTTTCTTATAAAGATTTCTCTGGCTACAACAATTATTTAGGAGAACTATTAAACGAATCATTCTCTCCAAAGCTGAAATGTCTGCCTGGCGAAGAATCAGGTCTATCGAGAAAGTCTTGCTCTTCGTTATGGTCATGCCCTTCGATGTGATGTTCGCGCTCTTCTTCTGCTGCAAGGAGTCTGCTGGCTTTCTTCTTTTTGCATCGGAATCTTCTTTTACAGGCATTTAGTACGATTTGTCTTGACCCAGTATAAGCGAGTCCATTGAAAAATCCTTGCAGTTGGTCCCATGCCTGGAAAAATTTCGTTACATTGATATTCACTGGGACTCTAACAGCGTATAGAAAGTTGAGGAACAAGCTCGGACCCCAGCAAATAATCAAAATCCCCGGATAAAGTATTAAGGTGAAGACGTATTTTTCATGTCCTTCTCTCACAAAGTTTTTAAGTCTCCTTGCTGTCTTTATGTATAAATAGCAGCTATAGAAGCAACCCACCATGATTGGAATGGCAAAAAAAACAAAGTCCTCCCAATCAAAGTAGCCATTTGCAACTGCATGATCGCACGAGTGATTGCTGCCATCATATTCCATCTCGCCCGCTAAAGCAGTAAGGCCAGCAGCAGCTGGTAAGACCACCCCAATAATGACGTAGTACTTAAAACGTTTATCAATGACTTCCATTTGCACGTGTTGTACGATGGTCATAAAGGCGTGCGCAAATAACGTGCTCCAAACGACACAACTTATGACACCGAAACGAGAAACCACTTGGATAAGGTCGCAATACCAGCTCTCGCCGATGAGAACGGGGATTACCTTCGGGAATGTGAATAGAAAGTCTGAGAGGTTGATGGCAATAATCATCCTGGTCAAAGGGTGTTTAGCCGATTTCGTAGTTAAACAGAGTATGACGGCAACCACTGTGCTGATACTTGAGAGAATAGGAGCAATTGCGTAAGCGCCTCTGATTGGAAAGTACGTGACTGTCTCATCAGCTTGTGCCTCAATGGCGGATTTAAATATATCAAACATCCGTAGTAAATAAAATAAAACAGAGAACTCAATATGCTTTAATTAAGTATCTTTAACTTTGTCAAAGTCTAATTAATTGTGCACAAGAGAGTTGGTCGAGAAGGTTCAATTCACTTTGGAAGGATTGAAGAAATTTAAAGAGTCAACTTCTTTTTAAATGAAAGAACTAAAAATATTGTGTCGAAACCAAGTAGTGTGTAATGAATATATATATTGAAATTCATTCCGACCTTAAATGGGAGAAAACTGATAAACTTTTCTCTCTTTTTTTTTTGATAAATCGCGATGTAATATAATATTATCTAGCAAGTTTAATGAAGGAATCGTTGAAGCTGTGATCGGCGCCGAGAATTGAACGTGTCCCATCAGTTCCGTTTAGACTTGTAAAATTTTCATCTGTTTCTATAATCGTCTCTTTTTCCCGTTTGCAACAGCATCTTTTGCAAGCAGCCACTATCATTTGCCTTGACATTGTATAGGCAATACCATTAAAAAACCCTTGCAGCTGATCCCATGCTTGAAATATTGTCACCATGTCATTACTCACGTTGACTCCTATCGCGAGTAGGAATGTCAGAAATAAACTTGGAATCCAACAAACGATCAAAATCGCCGGGTAAACGACTAAAGTGAAAATATGGTTCTCCTGTCCTTCTCTCACAAAATAATAGAGTTTCCTTGCCGTTTTTATATATAAAAGGCAGCTGAACAAGCAGCCCATCATTACCGGAAAAGCAAAAGAAAAGAAATTAATCCAATCGAAAAACCCTTTCGCGGTTAGATGCACGCAAGAGGTTATAGTGGAGTTATATTCCATGCCTCCTGCCAAAACACCAACAACGAGAACTGCAGGGAATATTAATCCGATGATGGAATAGCATCTGATTCGATCCTCCAGTATTTCCATTTGCTCATGTTTCACAATAGTCATGAAAGCATGCGCGAATAATGCGCTCCAGAAGACGCTGCCTAAGACTCCAAAGCGGGAAATCACATGGAGAGTTTTGCAATACCAATCCGAACCGATAAAGACAGGGAGCACCTTCGGAAGTACGAACAAAAAGTCTGAGAGATTGATTGCAATGATCATTTTGGTTAATGGTTGTCTATGTGATTTTGTGCTTAAACAGAGTATCACCGCGATCACGGTGCTGACACATGAGAGCAAAGGAGCAATTGAGTAGGGGTAGGGGATCGGGAAGTAAGTGACTTTTTCATATTCCTCTGCTTCTATGACAGAGTTGAGTATGTCCATCAACATCTCGCGGCGCGAATTAAAATATAATTTAAGTCTCAAAATGCATTAATGGACTAAGTGGCTCATGAAGGTTCATGAATAAATAGACCTGAGACTCATAAGCAGCAAAGAGGGGTCTAGAGGGAGGTAATGGACCAGCCAGCCATAAATGAAAAGCTCAACTTTTAGCACCAGTGTAAAAGTTAACTCTTGCTGATGCGAAAGTGATCGGAAGGCACTTAATCAGAAGATGAGCTCTACAGTTCACATCCATTATATATTTTCAAATGCTTCCACGTGATGTTTTACCAAAAAGCACAATTTAGAACCGAAATCCATCAACTCACCGTTGTTGCAGATAATACACAGAGCTGCTCTATGCCTGGTGCTATTCGAAGGACTATTAGAGACTACCGCATTTCAAGGCATCTTATCAGATTTCACGAAGGCTAAGCGGAGAATCTATAAATCTGTCCATATTAAAAACCAATTTTAGTTGAATTGTGATTATAAAATTCCTTTGACGTATTACACACTGTTAAAGACATTGTAACCCTTTACCTAATGACAAAATTACAATCTTATCTGATATTCACTGGTTTGAATACCAATTCATGATATAGGCCTGCATAGCTAATGCCGAGAGACAATGGTTACAAGTAAAAAAAAAAAGGAGCTGATATCGTATAAAGACATCATTTACAAGCGCGGACGAAATGGCTTAGCACAGACAAAACTCAACCCATGGAGGACGAAAAGCCCTTCTTTAGACTTCCCCTCTTCAGTATAGGATTTATCCTAGTCAAATGTTAACTCATAGGGGCTAACGCTGATGTATTCTACATATTTCCATCCAAGTCCACTTGCACAGTCGGGACAGTTCACGTCCACGACTCTAAATCTACCTTTATGAAGCCGAAGATCAACAGGTTCTCCAAGCTTCGCAGTTGAGCTTCTAAACGCATCTTGTTAATTGATTTAGAGGGAATTTGCTTACATTCGATCAAAAGTCCATGCTCGTTGTTGGAATCCACCCATGCCGTCCTAAGATTAGAAAGTTGAGGTCATGATGCCATCCACTTGTCAGATTACCGGTGAAACCATCGAAACATAGTTGGAAATTGGACTTCGGCAGTTGTCGCAAACTGCAATTAGATTCCTGTCGTTCATAAAAATTTTATTGGGATGTATAATTGTATGGATTAGGATTATTGTTCGGTTAAGGCGTGGGTCAACCCTATATAAAGCAAGTCGTAGAAATTTGATTCGAGTTGGAAGCCTATATTCGAAACTTGGAAAACCTCTCTTGAGCGAAAGAGTCCGAGATAAAACGTTGCGGAGAGTTTAGTGCGGTCTTCCTTGGACATATCTAAAATAAGCTTTTCAAGAAAGGGATCCAAAGGCAGGGAAAAACATCCTCAGAGCTGTACATCAAGCAACTAGTCGGAACTATGAGATTGATAAAAGTTATAAACAAATTTGGTATTCAATTCGCAAATCTGGATAATTGAAGAATTAATTCCTTCTCAAATATGTGAATGAAGAGGTTTTCACAAGTTCTAACTGCAATTGAGTGATGAATTAATATAAAATTGAAGATGCTCAGGAAAACTATTCCTTCATGCTAAATTACGATCTATAGTTCGAAAACAATCGTTTATTGTGGAGATCGAACAGAGAAATTCATTAGAATATTGGTGGTTTTCGATGCTTTGGAAGGCAGAGCAGGATTAGTAAAATTTCAGGAGGTGCCTATACTTTACACAAAAAGTGAAACTGCAGTATTTCTAAATTATAATATCTTGAGATCGGGAGCTTATAGTTGCATTTGTTATTGAAATTGTGAAGCAAACCCGATAAATAACGCTGCACAAGCTCTCCAATCACCAGTAAGGTGATTTTCAATTTTTGAATTTCATTCTTTCAAACTGTTACTGAATATTTTTTTAAAGAACAATCATTAATTAATGTGTATTATGCACTCCAAATAATAACCCGCGGTCTTCATCGTATTGCTCATTCCACCATTTCTTCAAATACACAAGCTTTCCTACATCTTTCCAAGGGCTAACCTCTCTCTATAGCCCAAATATAGTCAAAATCTCGTCATTTCTCAACATTTCTCAAAATTAATCTTGAATTAAGATTAATATAATAATTAAATTTATCATCTCCTTTAAGATCTCTAAATACTAAGCCTCAAGCCATGCCAGACCTTATGAACGACACCTTCGTTGCCGAATCCTCAAAAGGTAAAAAACTCACTTCTCTCCAATCTCCTAACTGATTTAGGCAACGTCGAAACGCTCAAAAAGCTTCTCGCTCAAGGCTGCAGCACCAAATATCAAGACGCTAATGGTATAACACACCTTTTTTTAACAAGTTCTCATTATAACACATAGGAAACAACTGCCTTTACAACGCTGCCGCAGGCAACCACGCAGAGGCAATGCGCTTCCTCATCGAAAACGGCGCAGACGTCAACAACCAGAACAATGATGGAAATACCCCGCTTCATATCGCTTGCGACAAGAATAACAAGGAAGCAATCTTTTCCCTGCTAGCCCACGGAGCAGACCCTCTGATCAAGAATAAGAAGGACGAGAAACCTGCCGAAAACAACGCCGAGCTGAAACTCTTCATAAACAATATACTCTCTGAAAAGAAAGCCTTTAAATCCCTGAAGGAAGACAAAAGAGATAAGCTGAAACAAATCTTTTCTGAGATTGATAAAGAAGCAAAAAATACCATTGATTTGTACAGAAGCAAAGAGATGAATATGTTCACGGAGAAGGAGATCACTGAGGAAGATGCTATGAAAGACGCTCAAGACTTTATCGCTTCGGTTGCTATTTGCAATAAGACAACAGTAACTAAATTATTGAATTATTCTTTGGGAACTCATTGTGTTTATAGGTAAATTTGGATGAATGGCTTTTCGCGTTCGGCAAGCTCGCTGCTGTGGAGCCAAAGACATTGAACCGATTTATCGACGACTATGATCAAGCGGTTGCGGCCAAAGGCAAATTCAGCATCTGGAAGCCCTAAGGATAAGAGTTTGATGCGTAGGGGCTTCCCCAAGCACTATTACTTATTTTTTATGAATCAACGTGGTAAAATTTATTGTGGTTCCGGTATGTAACTCTCAAGGAGTTTCCTCAAATAACTTCAAGCTAACTAACTCTCCTATAAATTTCCTAAAAGTAATTGAATTTGCTTTCATAAGGAGTGAATTATACTCGTTTCGAGAATATGACTAGTTTTCGACAATTTCATTGAATAAATTAGCTGTTAACTATCACTGATAGAAGGATATATACTACACATACTCCAACAATTGCCATGAAAAACCCAACATTCAAGGTTGTTGGCTTGGTTTGCCATATATTTCTAAATTATACGATCTAAGCCGATATGACGTCCGACCACCTGCATGATCTTGAGAATTTCCATTGCCATGATTACTCAGCGTAAATACCTCTCCACTAGGCGCTCCGAATACTTGCTCACCTCCCATGCCTTGATTAGATGTAGGAGCATAGTAACTGTTTTGCACATGATACCCATGACCGGGCTGGCTGTTCAAATATTTCTGCCCTCGAGCCATTTCCATTCTTACCCTATCATATTCACTGGGAGACCCTGTGAGGTCCTTAGAATTTTGTGAAGGATGAAAATCTTGATAATTTGGCGCGCTGTTGGCGACCTTCCGAGGTACGTTATACGGAGTAACATCAGTATGGGCAATCACAGTTGTGGTGTAATCATGACCAGAGGTATTGTTTTCATGTTGTTTGTAAATTTTGTGATTATTCGGATGATTTGGATCGAAGATTGGGTCGCTAGAATTCTGATGGATTCGTGGATCGATAAGCCTTTGTTCATGCTGACGGCTGTCTGCGGAGCCAACGATGAAGTTAATGCAGACGCAGCACAGTGATAAAAATAAATCCCAGATCGCTGTGAACACATTTTGCACTTTTTCCCATAATATTTCTGGAGAATATTCACTGAGCTGGGGTCTTTTCTCTTGTTTGAGAGCAATCACTCCATTGGGACTAAAACCTATCATCTGATTACTTCCCATAACATGTGTGCTCACCATCATATGATTCTTGTTTTGATCAGCAGACACGAGCCCGTTATGAGAATTGTAGGCTATATTTGGATTGCTAGGCGTTGTGTTTTGTTGATTATGGCGCGATTCGATTCCAAATGCTGACTGCTGAGGAGAATATGGCGTGTTCATTAGGAGCTTTAAGGCTTCAACGAGCTATTTAAAATTTAATTCAAATTTATCAAGAGCAACAATCATCAACAGAAACTAAGTTTTCATTTCGAAATGAATAACTAACAAAATTTCAATGCCTGAGAGGCTTATATAAGAAAAAAAAAGAATAATAATATGCAACACTTAACAAAAAGTTTTCTTACAGAATTAGCTTTTTTAAATTGAAAAGTCTGTTCTGATGGGATTTCAAGTCTTTAACCAATACTTTTCTTCGAGCTTTAGTGACAAATCTCATATAGTGTGCCGGGTCTTTCACAGTGTATTCTAGAGGAGGGGCCTCTTGCTCCTCTTCTTCTTTTTCTTTTTTCTGATCAAATTGTGGAATATATTTATTATACAACGCCATCAATTCTATCGCCTCTTTTTTGGTTTTGGTTTTGCTATTTTTTCTCAAATCAACGCTCTGAGTTCTGTTCGTTGTGCCTAAATAACCACTAAGCACCCCAGATTTATTCGGTTTGAGATCATCAAACATTTGCTTGAGGTTTGAAAAAGACTGATTCACCGGCGAGGCCGATGGGGCAGCAGTTCGGGTCGTTGTAAATGAAGTATCGCGCTTGTATTTCGATTTAGAGGATACGTCGAATCTCTTTGTTCTCTCATCAAATGAAGATTCTGTGAGCATTTGATAGCGCATTCGGTTATTCAAGAGAACTTCCCTTTTATTATTTGGAGTTGGCGTTGCGTTTCTAGAGGTGACTTTATCTGGGGAGGTTGGAATTCTACCAGTAGGAAAGACACTACTCGTGCGAACAGAGCTCGTCTGGGGTTTTGGATGCGAATATTTCTGTCTTATTGGCGGAAGTTCCATAGACGTCCTCGAGTCTGCTTTGCTATCATCAGTGACGGAAGCCCTGGGGTCTTTCATAGCTGTATTTTGGGAGATATCGTGGTTTTCTAGAAAAGATAATTGCTTTTTCAGTCCTTCATTCCCTTTTCTCAGAGCAATGACACTGATATTGCTGGCATTGCTAACGGGACTCTTCTCCTTGCTTATAATTACTTCATCTTCTTCCATTTCTTTCTTTAATTGAATTGATTGACTGATAGGAGTCCCTTCAGCAATGTTAATTCTACAGCGCTGGGAATCGTTCTGCTCACTACTCGCAATTTCACTATGCTGAGGAAGAATTATATCAGCAATTTGAATTTCATTCGCGAAATTTGTTGGGCTATTTGGAATAGGATTCTCTTCTCGAGGATTGGATTCATCATCAATCGATCCCTCGACTGGTGCCTCTTCAATTTGTTCAATTTGTTCAATTTGCTCGATTTGCGCAGTCTTCTCAAGAGCCTCTGAACTTCGTTTTTGCTCATCCTGTTCAACGTGGCTTTCTGTAATCAGAAACGCTGGTCGTTTTTTCTCTCCTTCTTCTGCATGTTTCTCGCCTTCATCTCGTTCTTCTATGTTATCGCTACTTGTCGCTTCTGACACTCTCACTATACCATCATCCTTTTTTTCCTGAACAACCTCTTCTGCTTGCATATTAAGGATTGACCGAGGCGATGATGTAGCTGAAGACTCAGACTCCATCACAACTTTCGGCCTTGCCACAGCCATTCTAGCGATCGCTTTTAATTTTTCAGCATCTAACAGATTAGGTTTTTTCTCTGGTGGTTTTCCCTCTGTTTTTTCCTGCACAACCGTAGCACCACGACGTCCTTTTCCTATATCTGCTCTCATAGTGAACCATATGTGAGGCATATCTCTCGAAGGATTCCTCGCTTCCTGACTGTATTTCGAATACGCGGTGTTTCTTTCAACCAAGGCGTTATCACTGCAAAACGGTAGATTGGAAGATTTTAGGACTTTATATCTCCTGCGCTGATACTCTTCAAATGAAAGGTCTTTAATCACTGTGCTTGGCTCACAAAACGCTTTTTCGCCAAGTATATTTTTCGCCATCCGCATTTGAAAGAGCTGATCGATGTAATTTAGTTTCTCTTCCTTCGTCTTTTCAGCAAAATTATGTTTTTTTACTTTAGTCATAATGGTTTTCATAAATTTGCCTGAAATTTTTCTCTCCTCGCAAAGCTCCTTTTGACGAGGTTGATGATTCTGAGACATACGGCCAATATCAACTGAAATGGAAAGTTTTTTCCGGTTCTGCTGATCAAAATGACCTGCTTCTGTCATGATTCGATTATTTCGAGCGGCAGTTTTGGGCGGTTGTTTGCTATTCCGAGCTACAGTGTCTGAAGTTTCCGTTGAAAAGTAATCTGAAACTTCCTTAACAAGTTTTTTGTTAACAAATGAACGGATTCGATCGCACGATTTTCTATCAGGGATCTTTGCAATGTCATCTTCAAATGTAGTTTCCTTCTTGGGAGTTTTGGCATTTCTTTTGTGTCGGTTCATTCAAGTTAAAAAATTATTTTTGATTGCTTTTAATCACAGCTTTTTGGAATTGGACTAAAAATGAGCTTTCTTCAATGGAAAAGCTCGCTATCACTGCAGACTCCTTGATGAGACAATTTGAAGGTATAATACTATTTTCACTCTCGACTTTTTTTCGTTGCAGTTGCGTCTAGAGTTTACAGTTAATAAGAATTTATAAGATTTGAATGCATAAGAAAGGTTGCTTTCATGGTTTTATTGTTTTGAGTTAAAATTAGAATTTCAATAAATAGATGAACATGGAATCTGTTGGTATTTTACTGGGGCTTACTTATTTCCCTGTGCTATCCAAATAATAAGAGATTCAGATTCATAATAGTGACCTGACACTACGCGAAAGAAACTCATGATTTGACCCATAGGATAATTTAGTTTCTCTTCAGGTTGTTAATTTCAAACGGATATTTTTTTATCTTATGGATAGAAGGTATATCTCTCTCCCTGTGCAAGTGAATATGGAATTATGATATTATAGAAATTGGTACGAAAATCAGCGAGCAAACAGATTTAGAATAGTTTTTTCTTATTAAATTGTTATTGTGACTTTCATATTCATACTCAACTCATGCATTGAACAGCATTACACCAAATCAATCTTTCTGCTATCAATTCCCATCTTTTTCAAAGACTCTGGCAGTTGCTGATTGAAAGCTGGTGACTCACAGATCAGGAATTTCGTTGCGTCCCTTGCCACTCGCTCCTCCAGAAGCAAATCATCGATTCTAGACGAAATCTTTTGAACATGTGAATCATCCGTTCCGCCTCTCACATGCACTTCGAACAACCCTAGATTGAACTTTGAGTTGATTTCAGCCGTCTTCCTTATGATATCGAATCCGAGAGCTTCCTCACTTCCAGCATAGGCAACAACAAGAACAAGCTTAAATCCTCCGCTTAAAGTGTTCTCATAATCGGCTCCATGTGAGTCAGAAGGAGAAATCTTCTGAGCTACCTCTGGTCCAAACTCCAGTTTCAGCGCAAGGTACATACTCTTGAACAGAAGGAAATTGAGAAGATCCATGAACGGCAAGATTCCGGTTCCTACGGCAAAGGCATAATGAGTTCCTTTAGCGTTATCCAAGATTTCAAGGCTTCGACCCACGGGTCCATTGATAAGAACGGCGCTGGATTCTCCTAAACTGTTGTGGAGATACCCTGATAATGGGGTAGATTTTGGGTTGTGGTACTGTTTGATAACGAAGGTGAGATTATTGGACAGCTCAGGTAACACAGCAGCTGAGAGGTTCGCTTCTCCCAGCATCTTATTATCGAAGAATTCAACAGCTGCTTTTCTGAATGCCGTCCAAGACTTTCCAAGACTGTTACAGATAGTATACGGTCTTGTTGGTCCCTTTACCAGATCTTTAGAAAGATAGAAGTGTCTTCCTGTCCAAGCCACGCCTTTCAAGTCATTTTTGATTTGGCAATCAGGGTTTTCGAACTCAAAGCAGGCTGTTGTGTTTGCTAAAGCGGTTTTTCCAACAAATTTCCAAGGTACGAAATCGTCTGTCGTCGCTGAATTTCCGTTTTTATCGACGAGGATGCTCTTCTCACCTTGGATTATGTCACCGATAACGCATTGATTGAGGATAACTATAACAATAGCACTGATGAAGATAGTGACTCTTGAACCATAGTAGTTTCAATAATATGATGCATAATGTTCTAATATCAAGAAGCGAAGGATCGTCTGCTTTCAGAAATATCGATGCTGCTTTAAATCCTCAACTTCTTAACTCAGATTCCTTTCTTCCGCCTCTGATTCCAATACAAAATTAGGAAAAAATACAAAACCGGCAAGATAACACCATAAAATGTCTCAGTCAATGCAATAGCGCTGAAAGAGCAATACGCCTCTTCGTGAAGAGGGAGCATCTCATTTTAACATTTTTTGGATTCCGCTGTTAAGAAGGATGTCAATAAAAGAATTAATTTGAAACTCACTTTTTCACAGAAAATGAAATTATTACAAAAAATAATAGCCACATGTTGCTTACTGCCATCTGTTTTTAAAAAAATATGCTTGCGTCTAGCCAGACTCCAAGGTGAAGAGACTCAGCAAAGTGAACTCGTTTTGCATCATTTTCGGTCTGAAGAGTCGAAGTTATAAATGAGAGTAAGAATGTAAGAGCTTTAATTTTCAAATAATTAAAACTCGTACTTAAAACAATTTCAGTTGAGTGCTTCTTAAGAGTTAGTTGTTGTGAATCTATGAAAAAAACGTCTGACATTGAACATTATGTGTTGCAATCAATATTAACTATGATGTCTTCACAAAAGCATTGAAAAAAGAATTTCATTTCTGAAATCTGAGTTTTTAATTTTTGTGACTTGGAACAACATTTAATTTCTGTATTGCTCTCATTTTTTATTTTTTGAAAAAAGCACGGCATTATTCCGAAAACATCTGAATTTATCTCTCCTCCCATTTGGAGGAAGGGATGAGATATACTTTTGAACAAACTAATAACTGAGAAAATTTCACTCTCTCTCTCACTCAATAATCAATGCTATGATTAAATCAGTCCTACTCAAAATAACATGGTTTTCAAGGAAAGTTGAGAGTCTTTTTCGCTTACGCACCAAATTGGAACAGGTCTGATGAAAGAAAAGACAGAATTTATAAAATAGCAAAACACGATATATGTAGGATTATAGTTATGAATACGTCATCCGATTCGATGAAGATAATAAAATTTATTTCAGAAAATGAGGATTTGCTTTTATTAAAAGCAGGATTCGAAATTTAATTACCAACTTATTCTTATAGAATTCTTGTGTCGATTTCAGAACCCAAGATAGCATTATGAGGATTACAATTTGAGAGGTTTGTCTCAAATCCATATTGTCATCATAGAATAACTTCTCTTGTGATTGATTGCTGGAATTCCTCGGTGGTTTGTTAAGATAATCAATAGAACATATTTCAAGCTATTCTAAATTCAGGGTTCGTCTATTGAAGTATTGCACTAACTTAAATTCTTTGAATGAAATGATTCGAGAACATATACAGGCCTTGGAATTTTAAAAATTTATTGGAAAATATTTGTATTGTATCACAGATAATAAAATAGATGTTAAAATGCTTCAAGATATTGGTTTGCTGCTCATCGAATGTTAAACAAATTTGCTCATGTGAAGAAAGGCCATAGTCACAGATGCTTAGAATAAGCTTTTGTTGCTTGAAAATACATGGACTGAACGTTCTTTTGTTTGAATGAGGAGAAAAGCAGTTTTCACATAGTATTTCTTGAAAAAAGGTTTGTCTACACATAAATTACCTAATACAGGCCGTAGTTTACCATTTGAGTAGTGATGCTAAGATAGTATCTTCTGACAAATTTCTATTTTATTAAAATGAGTACATATGGAATGACGAGAGCTCAAAACTTAGAAATACGAGAATTAGTTTTCCTGCTCTACCAAAAAGTAATTTCTCAAGAGTATCGAAGGGCCTTATTTTTCACTCTATGCAAATTAAATACCTCACAAACTCGAATTCAGTTATAACTAGCGTTGAAGAAAGCGAGCTAATGCTATAACTATCTCAGCTGATATTCTACTTTGGAAAGTAGGACAAAACCCAACTTCAACGAGGAGTAATATCTATCGTCTTCTTGTGAACAGCTCTCCTGTGATTTGATATAACAATCGCTGTGGAATCTCCATTTTTTATGGTCAGATACAATCGTTTACTCGACTGTTTGGTTCAATGAACATAAATACTGGAATATGACTGCTCACAAAATATGAAAAACAACGATTAGAATGAGCTCCCAAACAGCAAACTAAATTAAAACTGTCTCAATCCTTTGATATCAAATGTTTTATAACATGGCATTTTCGGTTGAATTATCAGGGTTTCTATGAAGATACTTTTCTCTTTCGTCTTCGTTTAGCTTCCTCCTCCTCAAAACTTCAACTTCAATCCCTTGATCAGCCAATATTCTCTTGAGTTTTTGAATTTCTGAAATAATGGTCACATTAGCAGCAATACCAACAATTCTTACCTCTGAAGGTCGCTCCGAGCTTCCACCAAGCAATCGTAAATAGCAACGACGCCAGGACCATCACAATATTAATCAATATCGGTGCGATGGATGTACCCTCAACCACCTCTATGATTGTAAGCGCCACAACGACAATGAGATAAATTGTATTCCCAACGAATAAAATAAACATGAGCACGAACAATGAGATCATGCGAAATTTATAAGCAATCGCTCCAACGCATTTTGGTAGCAAAGAAATTAACAAAAGACCCAGCCAACTGGCATCGAAATCTTCAATGTCCAGACAAAGTTCAAACACCCACTTTAAGAAGTAGACCCCTACACCAGCCTATATTATCATACACGAATTACACTATAACTAAAGAAAGAGAGTAACTTACAAAATCATATCCCAAGAATAAGACGAAAATATTCGGCCACACTTTTGTCGATAAGTCATCATTTAATCTGTTGTATAGGTCGCAAAGAGCGAGGACTTCTTGTTCTACCACAGACCAATACTTTAGAGGGAATAAGATTAAGAATATTACCACTCAAATCCTTCCTTCCAGCAAAAGTATCCAATTTGAGACCATGATGCACATCCTCTGTAAGTCCAAATAGATTGAGAGCGACTGTTTGAAGTGAGGCAGCGGCGGCAGGTTTACATTCAAAAATCTTTTTGTTTTCATTTAAATAAGCCAACACTGCCAAAAATTTATGTTTCTCGTCCTCTTCTTTTTGCAGTCCGAGCTCCGCGATTGCTTGGTGAATGAATCGAGAATTGACTTCATATTTTATATCTTTGAACTCAAGAAATAGCGTTTTTTTCGAATTGAACGTCGTGGCTAAGGAGATGAGGTCTTGGACCTTGACAAATACGCTTGGTGCGTCTCTCATTAGCGCCATGAAAAGTGCGAAAAATCCAGCCATAAGAACCATCAATTTGCTAAATTGACTCAAGTAATACATCTGAGAAGCTGGGAAATTATTATCAGAAGCATATAACCGATTTTCCGTAAACCCTGTGCATGGATTGAGGCTCTTGGGGTAGGGGTTTACCAGGCCTGCTGTTCCAGAGACACCAAAGCAGAGAATAAAACCGAAGAAAATGAATACTTGGGTATTGTAATTGTTACATTTGACCCGCACCTTGTAAGCGAAGAGTTTAATAGCAACTGAAGCGTCTTGAAACATGCCGTAAATTAGATAGAACCCATATAAATATATCAACAGACCGGACACTCCTTTCGTCAGATTGTTTGCTCCGTCGATTGAGTTATAGAAGGAAATTGAGTCTCCATTGCAAACAATGCATTTTGTTAAATTTACCTTTTCGTATAAAGAAGGAAGGTGAGTTGTGTCGGTTGAATTCCAATAGTCGCCTGGGACACTGTAGCAGTAATTGATTGTCATTGATTGGAAATAAACGCCGAATAGTGTTGTTAGCGCAGGAGCTAGAGAGATCAAGAGTGGTACGGCCTTCGAGATGTTGATGCTCCCTAATGCTGAAAACGATTGACGAATTTGTTCTGATTCAGGCTCGAATTTTTTCCAACTTTCATTGTAATCTCTAAAAGTTGGCTCTGGAGATTCTTTTGATTGAAGTTCTATGCTTAGATCTAAGAGATTTAAGCACGCACTATCAGAAAGAGACTGTTATACCTTTGTTTTCCATCTGCAGGAGTAGTTGAGGTTAGTAGTTTTGTTTTAAGATTTCCTGAGTTTAAGATGATTGTCTCTCTTTTTTTTTAGTTTCCAACGAGCTCGATCAAGCTTAAATAAAATTAATCAAATTATTGGAGTTGTTATTTATTCATTAAAGCCATTAAAACTGAATGAATTGAGAATTGTCAGCATCAATGGTTGTTGACGAATGAGTTTCATATATCATAAAAGAATTTTCTACAGTGCACATTGAACTTGACTTTGTGGTGAGGTAGACCTATGAATTAGATATCTCGAACTCTGTTAAAATGAAAAAAGAGAACTATGGCTGCTCTCAATATTGGTAGGAGATTTTGAAATATTGTCTGAGTCAACTGAACATTGACGAATAAAATTCAGAATAAATAAAAATACAATCTCTTGTATCGTTTTTAAAAAAAGTTCGATGAATTTTAGAGTGAGTGTGCCTTACAAATAGGATTATATTACAAATATAACGAAATTCTTTTGTTTCAATAGCTTATTTTCGAAAAAACATGTGAAGACACACGTATCTTTATTTCAAATGCAGGGAAATAGAATCAAAAATGATATCAAAAAAGTTTCTTGCTACAACAAGTCTACATTGATCGATTGATAGACAATAAATTGTTGCTCAAACTCAAAAAAGAAGAGAATGTAATTTCGCATTTGACAACAAGTACGTCTTTATTATAGAATAACTGAGGTATCATTTCTTTGGAGATATTTCACTCTTTCATCTTCGTTTAATTTTCTCCTTTTTCGTAATATTTCAACTTCGATTCCCTGTTCCGCTAGAATCTTCTTTATCATCTGAATATCTATCGCCGATAGAAATCATTATCGTGTTCAAATGCTGGCTAAAATAATTAATGTTACCTCGAAAAGTTTTACTGAGCTTCCACCATGCCACCGTAAAGAGAGCCGAGACGAGGATGATTGCAATGTATACCAATATAGGTGCAGTCAAGTTAGCCGTCGCCACATCGATTATGAGGAACGTTGAATGCACAGTCGGGTACAAGGTATTCCCAACAAATAGGATGAACATAAACACAACCCAAGTCGCCATGCGACGTTTGTAAGCAATCGTTCCAATGGTCTTTTGGGCCAAGGTGAACACTAGTAGGCCAATGTACTCATAACTAATGATCTCTGTGTCGAAAAATAGATCCACAATATATTTCAACACATAGAGGCCTAAATTGAACTGCATTATGGAACATTAGCACTTCGGTGTAGAGGAAAACTTACAAAATCATATCCCAACAGGAATAAGAATAACGCTGACAGCAGCTTTGAGGATAAATCGTCATTTAACCTGTTATACAAGTCTCGAAGAGTCAGTGTCTCTTGCTCTATAGATAAATGATTGATTCAAAAAGTAAAGCTGAATGTATTACCACTCAACGTTCGTCCTAAAAATTCTTTCAAATTCAAACCATGATGCACGTCTTCAGTCAGACCAAACACCTCGTGAACAATGCTTTCAAGCTTAAATTTTGTCGAGCCTACAGGTTTGCATTGAAAAATCTTTTTATTATCATCGAGATAAGTCAGAACAGCCAAGAATTTATGCTTTTCATCTTTTTCTTTTTCCAACCCGAGCTCCCTAAGCGCGCGGTGAATGAAGTTTGAATTGACTTCATATTTGATATCTTTAAAGTCAAGAAATTTAGTGTTGTTGTAATTGAACGTCGTGGCCAACGAAACCAGGTCCTGGATCTTAATAAAGACACCAGGAGCGTCTCTCATCAGGGCCAGAAAGAGTGTGAAGAATCCTGCCATAAGCACGATAAAATTGCTGAATTGACGAAAGTACCACAATTGTGACGTCGGAAATTCTACTTCTGCGGCATATAACCGAAGTACGGAGACGTTGGAACAAGGCGCGAGGCTTTTGGGGTATGGATTAGCTAGACCCGCGGTCCCGGCGACACTAAAAGCAAAGATACAACCAAAGAATATGAATACTTGTGAATTGTATTTATTGCATTTCACCCGCACTTTGTATGCAAGTAGCTTAATAGCCATGGAAGCGTCTTGAAACATGTAGTAGATGAGGTAGAATCCGTATAAATATATCAGTTTTCCAACAATTCCTTTTGTGAGATTGTTTCCACTGTCTACTGCATGCACGAAAGAAGAAGATTCTCCATTGCAAAGAATACAGCTACTTAATGGTGCTTTCTCATATAATTTAGAGACGTAATTTATGGTATCAGTTGTATTCCAAAACCTATTTGGAATAGTGTAGCAGTAATTGATGGTCGTCTTTGCGAAATAATAGCCGAAAAGGGTCGTTAAAATAGGAGCTAGAGATATTAGCAATGGTACAGCTTTCGAAATTTTAATATCTCCTAACTTTGAAAACGACTGACGAATCTCTTCAGATTCCGGTTCGTAGTTTCTCCAGTTTTCGCTTGATTCTCGATCGGTTTGCTCAGGACTTTCTTTAGTTTGAAGTTCAACTTTCAGATCTAAGATATTGCTAAGTAAACTCACACTGAGAATAAATACCTTCGTTGTCCATTTGTATTGCGTGGCTTAAGAGGCTAATTTTATTTAGATTGAGTTTATGTGTGTCTTTACACCAGGATAATTCGCCTTAATGGACTTTGATAAATTTATTTTATTTAATTCGGAGGTTTTAAATGATTAGTGAAGTTTTGCTTGTTTACTCTTAAAGGAGTTTGGATATAAAACTCAGTTTCAGATCTTAAAACTCTAGCAATAAACTGCTGAGGAAAATAGACCCAAATAATAAGAAAACACAGCTAAGTTATAATTCCGATGATATATTGATTGAAGATGAAGGGGTCTGTTGAAGATATTTCGCTCTCTCCTCTTCTTTTCGTTTCCTCCTTTGCAAGACATCGACATGAATTCCTTGATCAGCTAATATCTGCTTTAGTTTCCGAATATCTAAAAATCAATTAAAATATTCACATATTATAATAGTTCTCACCTCGGAATGTTTTGCTGAGTTTCCCCCAAGTAATCGCAAACAGAAATGATACAACAGTCATTGAAAAGGTAACCATAATACCAGTGTTCCTCCGGTCAGTATACACCAACAAGAATGACATACCCAAAACAAAAACATAAACGACCGCATTTATACTGAAGAGGACAAACATACACTTAAAGTATACCACCATACGGCGTCTGAAGGCAGTTGCTCCAATAATAATCTGAATCCAAGCAGCAACCATAGATAACACTTGATCAAGCTGAAATTCCTCAATGCCCAAGGATACAGTCACAAGATGTTTTGAGAGGGTGATTACTGCACTCATCTTGAAATGCGGGCTATAAGCTAAGATGAAGAAATTAATTTTACAGTATCAAATCCCAAGAGCATGACGAAGATACTTGGCCATAGCTTCGAGGATAAATCGTCATTTAATCTGCTATATAAGTCACGCAGAGCCAAAATTTCTTGATCTATCAGGTATTAGAAGGTAATATGAGGATATTATTACCAGTAATCCCCTGTTTTCCGACATACTGGTCCAAATTCAGGCCATGATGCACGTCTTCTGTAATACCAAATAGATTGAGAGCGAGACTCTCAAGCTTGAAGCTTGTGGCTTCGGGTTTACATTCAAAAATTTTCTTATTTTCGTCTAAGTAAGATAGCACTGCCATAAATTTGTGCTTTTCATTCATTTCTTTTTGCAATCCAAGCTCTGCGATTGCGTGGTGAATGAATTTGGAATTGATTTCGTATTTGATATCTTTAAAGTCGAGAAATTGAGTTTTATTGTAGTTGAATGTGGTGTCCAGAGATATCAGGTTCCGGACCTTAACAAAGAGACTAGGAGAATCTTGCATCAATGACATAAACAGCGAGAAGAATCCGGCCATGAGCACGAAAAAGCCAACAAATTGTCTCAAAAACCAGAGC
>ENA-UOTX01001168-UOTX01001168.1-compost-metagenome-genome-assembly--contig:-NODE-1168-length-21542-cov-10.297192_pt1 | contig 21542 bp, 13 predicted proteins | sample MGYA00238143_ERZ746982 | MGnify/ENA primary metagenome ERZ746982 (study PRJEB28758, sample SAMN06268862) | compost metagenome | isolation source: single cell | place: USA: California, Emeryville, Joint... | reverse complement strand
CTGCAACCCTAAGGGTCCTCTCATCTTGTACGTTTCTAAGATGGTGAAGGTGACATCTGGCAATAGATACAGAGAACGATTTGTAGCTTTTGGAAGAGTCTTTGGTGGCACAATTTCTACTGGGCAAAAGGTCAGAATTATGGGTCCTGACTATTTGCCTGGTAAGACTGACGATCTTTTCGTGAAAAAGAGCGTCCAGAGGGTCTACACTCTGACAAAGAAATACCTCGAACTTCTCGCAGATGTTCCTTGTGGTAACATAATGTGTCTCTTGGGTTTCGATCAATTTCTCCTCCACAACGGCACTCTCAGTAACAACGAAAGCGCCCATTGTATCAAAACTATTAAATTTTCTGTAGCACCCGTCGTACGAGTCGTCATCGAACCAAAGAATATTTCTGAATTACCAAAACTTATGGAAGGTCTTAGAAAGCTTTCAAAATCTGATCCTTCCAGAGTCGTCTGCACCCAAGAAGAAGACGGTCGGCAGATTGTCGCCAGCAGCGACGAGACACACATCGAACTTTGCTTGAATGATCTCCGAAAATACTCTAACTGCGAAATCAACGTGTCCGATCCTTTCGTCATTTACAAGGAAACTGCATCAGCTACCTCAAGTCAGATCTGCCTTTCCAAAACTCCCAACAAGCATAACATATTCTACGCGACTGCTGAACCTCTTAGTGATGAGCTCACGATCCTTCTAGAGGATGGAAAACACGGACCGAACATTGACATTAAAGAACAACAAAATGTGCTCTGCAGTAATTTCGGATGGGAAAAAACTGAAGCTCAAAAGATTTGGGCGTTTGGGCCTGAGAAAGTCGGTCCCAACATTCTCGTCGACGCCACTAAGGAAAATCCATACATGAATGAAATCAAGTATCCCATGGAAACGGCTTTCCAATGGGCCACACATGAAGGCGCGATGATGGGTGAGAACCTAAGGTCAGTCAGAATTAACATTGTAAATGTTGTTTTGCAAGGGAATCCGCTCTTCAGAGGAAGTGGTAGTTTCATCCCAACTGCCAGAAGAGTTTATTACGCTGCAGAACTTACTGCTGAGCCAAGGATCCAAGAACCAATTTTCTTGGCTGAGATAACTGCACCTGATGAAACTATGAATCGTGTCTATCGATGCTTAGAGAAGAGAAGAAGCACCGTTGTTGAAGAAGCGCCTGTTGCTGGCACTCCATTAATCAAAGTGAAGGCTTATCTTCCTGTGGCTGAAGCGTTTGGGCTTGAGGCGAAATTGAAAACGATCACTGCTGGTCAAGCATTCTCAAGATGCTTATTCCATCACTGGGCTCAAGTTCCTGACGATCCATTCCAAGAAGGAACTTTAGCCGCTACTAAAGTTGCTGATATTAGAAAGAAAAAAGGGCTAAAGGAAGGTATCCCACCTTTGGATAGCTTTCTTGATAAGTTGTAAGCAGCAGTTGTTAGAAGGAATGCTCCGTTGAGATAATACTCTAGTTTCAATTTTTGATAAGGAGAAAAATTAACTAAATTTGTTCATGAATATTTTTACATTTTGTCTGGTATTGTGTGTTTATACACTAATTTATTCTTTCATATAAGAATATTGAGAAAAGCAAATTAGATGCTCTTTCCAACTATTTGGCTCAAGGGAACGAAATCCAAGTTTATCTTCGTCATCGAGTGATATTTAAAACTACACATCATCTTATAAAGAAAAGTGTCCTTGAAGAATACCGCAATATAAGTATTGCCTTACGACTTATAAATTAACACAGATGTGTATGGCCCTACTATACGCCTAAAATTCCTCTTTGCATTAAATTTTCTTTTACAAGAATGTGGCTGTATGAACCACTCAATGATGAGTCATTACTTAAACTAACTTAGAGATGTCAAAGTTGATCAGCACAGAGAGAAGAAGAATAAAAAAATCACATCCTATTGATCTCTAAGAATACACATTTAAATCAATGGGAAAAATGCCCTTGTTTCATAATGAAGACAGCAATTGATGCTGATGAAGCATATCTCTGAGGTTACTCAACGAAAGCGGTTTATTCAAAATCCCGTCCAATCCATTTTCAGAACACTTTCGACTGTAGTTCTCCCCAACTTGACACGTCGCTCCGAAAATCGGAAACCGTCTTACCCTTCTTTCGATTTGGTACTTCTTAATGTGTTTCACTATCGACAGTCCCGGGTTTTGAATCGTATCGCAATCGATCACAGCGAGTAAAACATTGTCTTGATGGCTCTGATAGTACTTGAAAATATTCGCGCTGGTCAGCGCTTCTACCTCCATTGCGCCACATCTCTCAAGCATTTTCGTGATAACATCCACATTATAAGAATCAAAATCAATCAGAAGCACTTTTTTAGGGCTCTCTGCGTTTTTCGAAGCGGCTTTTAACACCTTCATAAAAGTAGGGAATGAACTCGGCTTCGATAAGAAGAAATCTGCTTTGTAAGGACCTGCTGGATCAAGAAGCTCCTGCTGAGTTGCTGATTCTGAGTACCCAGTAAGGATGATAATTTTAACCGGCTTCCATTTGAATATCGCCTCGTGCTCTCGGATCAGCTTCGTCGCTACCTTTCCGTCCATTATAGGCATATCGAGATCAGTGAAAATCGCGTCGAAATATTGCTCTCCCTTCGCTCGATACAGCTCGACCGCTTCTAATCCATTATTTGCGATTATTATTTCCCCAACATTACATTTCTCAAGAAACCTACGGTTGATTTCTTGATTATAAGCAATATCTTCAACGATGAGGACGCGTTTGGCGATTTGCTGAGGCCTGGAAGCGGGCTGCCGAATTCTCTTATCCCGAGATATATCTGGTGATGAGAGCAGATTACCGGTCCGGGTCTTTAGCATTATGATGAGGCAAGTGCCTACCCTAGGCTTGGAGTAGATTTCTATCTTCCCTTCCATTAATTCGATCAATTCTTTCGTAATCCATAGTCCAAGCCCTGTGCCTATACGTCTCGTGGTAGCAGCTGCCTTAAATTGATCATATTTTTTAAACACGTTTTTCAAGGCGTCTTCGCTGATCCCGCAACCTGAGTCTACGATCTCAATGCGGATGTAGCCCTCCTTATGATGGGATGAAGGAATGTAATTGGGCGCTGAAGGCCTAGTGTTGCTTAGGAGGAAGGTATCGTTCTCAAAAATGGATATCTCACTGGAACTTCGACCGAGGCGCTTCGATGGGCGGGTTGGATGACTTTGGACTTGAAGATCGATTGTTTTTTCATCGTTCTCCGTCAAATTCTTCAAGCAAGTATTACGAAATTTCAAGGAGGTTAGCGTTAAGAGCTCATGCTTATTTTGAGGAGCCTCCTGTAGAAAATAATCTTCATTATCAGCCGTGTCGAGGAGACAATTTGACTCTTGAGCCAACACTCCAGTGTACTTCGGCCTTAGTTCGGAAGGAGAATATTCACTGCCCTCGAGAAAGTCAATAAAGATATTTACAAAGCCTTTTTGAGTAAATTTCGTGGCGTTGGAGATTAAATTCAAAAAAATTTGTTTCATTCTCAGTTCATCAAATTCGATATAAGTCGGCATGTTCAGATTGACAGCGATTGAGCCGAAAATTTTTGCTTTTTTTATCATTTCTGAGCATGTAACCCACAGATTTTCGATGAAATTTCTGAAATGATAAGTCTGGATGTTCACTTCTAATCTCTTCGCTGAAATTTTCGCGCTGTCGAGTACGTTATTCAGCAATTGGAGCAGAATCTCGCCGCTCATCTTCGCATCTCGTAGCATTTCCCGCTCTTCTGCTCTAGTAACCGACTCATGGCAGATTTCAACGTTTCCCAATAGACTATTCAAAGGATTTCTGATTTCATGAGAAAACCTCAGGATGAAGTTTTCACGCTCAGCTAATGCGTCCTGAATAGATTTGTTCGTTTGCTCGAGATTCGCGTTGGCTTTTTTGAGATCATCGTTGAGCTCGAGGAGATCTTTTTTATATTTTGCTTGTAGAAAAGCCAGCCTCCTTTTTTCTCTGTCGACGATGCAAATAATAACATAGCTTACAGCAACACCCAGCATCATCTGACCCAGGTAGTTAGGATTGTGGAAGACCCATTCAGCGGCTGAAGATGAAGTTAAGTCTTGCTGTCTCTGAGAAAGGTAGTAGGTAGCGCAGGCCGCCCAACCTATGGAATTCGTGCCAAGAAGCGCGATCAAGGCATGTTGATTTGATTCCAGGAACATGAGGCACATAAACGCAATAAATTGTCCCGCGAAAGCAAAAACTGCGCAGTCTGGGATGATCATGAACGCGAAAGGTGGCCAACCGCCACAAATGATATGAGAACCGATAATCGTGAGAGTAGGTGCATATGCTTCGATATAAAAAAGCAAAAATAAAAGAGTAATTGTTGGTACGCATGCGAGATACAAATCGAGGGTGTAGCTTTCAATGAGAATGAAAAAGAAGGTGTGAAGCAGGGTCAAGCAGAAAAATACGATGCAGGGAGTTGGAATGTTGGTGAACCAGAAACCTGGGTCCTTGCCTGGTGCAGGCTCGGGTTTGTGCATATTTCTTGTTCGAGGTTGGATTTAAATAGAAAACCTGAGAATACTTATTATTAGTCTCGAACAAGCAAGACACAGTCGATATTTTAAGAAAATTCATTTAAAATCAAACATTTCAGTAGTTCTATTTTTCTATCAGAGTAAATACAGAATTAGAATAATTAATATACGACGAGTCCATACCATCGATGCAGCTTAAGACTCTTCGAGCTTTCTTATAAACTCGGACGCTTAAAGAAACTACTGCAAGTGGCTCTGTTTGTTAGGATGCTCTGATAATTGAATTAGCTCGAATATATCCATTAAGGGCTGAGAGCTCAATGAGTTCCAACGTTGTCCAGTTCTTCACGAGATCGTACTCAAACGCAGAATACTGCGCATCCAAGGGAGTGCTACTTCTATGGGATAAAGAGAAAATAACTGTCAAGAGCATTTGTGTCTTTCGAATTTAGATTTTTAAAGTTTTCCTTAGAAGTTCTAAATATATTTATTTTCATGAAATACCTCGAAAGGATTCTTTTTCCATGTTATTTTTTGCTAAATTATAAATATCTTTTGCTTGAGTTTAAAAAAGTTAGGCATTACAGCGTGATTTGGCTCTTCGATTGGAAAAGATTCATTTTGCTAAATAGGTTTTCTGATTATTTTTAGATTATTTTGGAGATCATCGCTAGGTAAATCTTACGACCTTTTCTTCCGAAACTACCATACCGCCTGATCGCAGAGAGTGTCGCAAAAAGAGTTTAAAAAATAAAAGAAACCCTCACATATTAAGACTACTGCTTTTTTTATATAATCCATTTAATTTTTTTTTTTCAGTTCGAGATGCAGCCGAGGTAAATACTGACGTGCTGGTTTAGAAACTCAGTATTTATAATATAGAAAAGTGCATGTAACTCAAAAAAATGATAATACTTATCTCTCTTAAATGTTTATTTTCTTGAAGCAATACCTACATATGAATATAGTTTGACGATCGAGGATTGTAGTAGAAGTGATACGATCATAGTTAAAGTAATAAGAGCATTGCAGGACTTTAAATGGAGAATTAAAGCCAACAACGTAAATGAAGTCAATTGATGCTATTTTGACTTGTAAAAACGTCACTCTTGAACAAAGCTCACTCGTCCTGCTTGAAAATAGCATCAATCATCACGCTTTGTTCTGCAATGTTGCTTCATATATAAAAGAGTGAGAAAATAAATCTTTTGCACTTTGGTAGGGGATTCAAGAGGATTTATGTATCCGTCTGAGTAGTAAAGAGCAGTGGTCTTTCATCTACATTACTTTAGCAAGTCCTTTAAATGTATTTTTTGCTACTATCTCTAATTACCTCGATTCACAGGAGGAAAATGTTCGTATATAGAGGTGTTGTCATATATAGAGGTTAAATGAATAGTAAATATTATTATTAAGGAATATGATATCGTGCCATAACACTCGTTCCATGCACATTGCAAAGAAAACACAAAAATTTCCTTCGTTTATAAAATCATCAACTACATTTTCTCAGTAAGAGTATCGGAGAGTCAGGTACTAAGAATTATACAGTCTAATCCGTGCTAGTCATTGGAAGATTAATAGGGTCCAACGCCAATACCAGACTCTCCTTCATCCAAACGTCATTTTCTTGTTTTGTAGGAGCCATAGCCATCATTATATGAATCTAATTGAAAATTCCGTTAACTAAAGATGATAAACACAGAAGCAATACCTGGCGACATTTGCTCAGATAATATTTCGCTAGTGGTTTGTTACGAACCAATTCCGCATAATTCATTTTATCAGTTGACCAAGGATCGCAACGAGCCTTTAGAAGCACCTTTTATAAAATAAATAGTCCCATCAGTCCGATTATCATCTGAGAATTCGCATTTACCTTCAATATTTCGATGTTATTGTTTTGAATGGCGTAGTACAGAGCCGTACGTCCTAACTATGACCGTATAATATATCTCAAAACGCCAAATCAATTACCAAGTCCTTCACGTTCAGATCAGCTCCGTTTTGGATGAGGACTTCAACAACTCCTTTATGTCCTCGCTTGGCAGCCCAATGCAACGCCGTCTGATGAATCTGCAGGATAAAAGGTGTTATAACATTACATATCAAAGCAGTGTCGTAATTACATTATCGAAATCATACACAAGGTATTTGTTTTGAAGTAACAACATCTCTACAGTTGTCAGGTCACCCATCTTGGCAGCACGAATAAGCTCTCTAGCGTTCTCCTTTTCGTAAGGCTCTGAACTGAAGACCTTTTTATTCGATATCTACAAAGGTTTAATCGAACTCACGGCTAGCTAATAAAATGAAAATTACTTCTTTGGGATCGAGCTTTAAAAGTTGCATGTATTTAATCGCATCCACCAAAGCCTTTCTGACAACTTTATAGTCTCTTTTCGCCGGTCGCAGTCCAATCTCATCGATCCTATTCTCTTTTTGCAGACTAAACGTCTGACAAAATTCAGTGGGTTTCAGCACCGATGTGCTTTTTGAGGGAGAAATAAAGGTCATAGCAGGCATTTTTTCCAAAGTCTGAACCTCGATTTCTTCAAGAATTTTATCATTTTCCTTGTTCCATAGCTTTTTGCGTGGCGAATTAGTCTTCTTCGGAGATTTTTGCAGAGAAGCCTTCCCAGGCGAGCCTGCCTTAGGGGTTTTCTTTATACTTTTTCTTGGCGATTGAGTCTTAGCATCAAGAGGCTTCCCTGGACTCTGCTGGGTTGATGAAGACTTCGTGCTGCTTTGTACTGTTTCACTGAAGTTTGAGTTTCTCCTCATTTTTTCTCTCAGAATAAGTTGGAAGGATCGCGTTTTTGAATGAGCAGGCACTCTTGCCTTGGAGTTGACAATAGAAGTGGTTTGACTTTGAGCACATTCTTCTTTCCCTCCGATTTCACGATCCTCGAAGTGATCGACAATTGAAGTATCAGAATCCTTTCTGAGTTGCCCACGCTTTACTAATTCGCGCTTTGGTTCCTCGAGCTTGATCAATGATCGTATCGGTTGTTCTTGAACCAAGCCACTTTGCTTGAAAAGCTCATTAAAATGCGCGGCGATTCTCTCTTTGTACAACTCCTTGAACGAAGGCACTCCTGATCTCGCAGTTTCGGACACCTCGGTGATGCTTGACTTTGAATTCGGAAGCTTGTCGAAAGTAGAAGCTGCTGTGGTCTTCGTTTTCGTCTCGTTTCGATACCTTGCCGGTTTTAGCTTAGCTTTAGGCGACGCATGGTTTGTGAGTAGCTCTGCCACTTTTTGGGTTCCAAATCTGCTTTTCATGCGATTAGACAAGGCGTAGTCGTTCTGAGAGGGCAGTCTACGGTTTTCATCACATAGCTGATAATCCTCCATATCAAGGATTTCATGAGATTTTACTTGAACGAGCCTCTTATTCGAACTAAAATCCTCAGTCATTATAGGAGTTGCTGAGAGGTCAGGCTCCTGGAGCATTCCTGAGCAGATTTCACTGAGGAGATGTTTGTTCCTTCTTTGAGGAATTGCGCCTCTAGGTGAGACATTTGTACTTAATCGGGCCGAGTTAGGCAACAAGATCTCAAAGTTCATGGTTCCAGATTTGGTTCGAGGCTTTCGAATCGTGAAGATGCGGTTTTTACCAATAGATTCTTGGTTTTTTTCAAAATAGTCTGATTGTGGAGATTGAGCCCCAAGAAAAGGGGTTGGTGCTTTAAGGTCTGAGAAATTCGAAGTGAGTAATCGTTCTTGGAAGGGAGCTGGGCTGTGGATTTTCTGACGAGAGGTTTTGGCTGGTGAAACGAAATTAAAGTTGAAAAATTCGGTGTTTTTGTAGAGAAGCTCTGGTGTTGCACTCCCGATACTGTTGCCGCTGAAAAGAATGCTTTTGCGTTTGATCTCAGGGAGCCGTGGAGAGAGATTGTTTGATTGCATAACTGACAATCAGAAGAATAAAATTTCACGTAATTTAAACGCGCTTTCAGTTATTCCCGCATATAAACTATATTTCAAATTCAAGATTCAGTAATTACTGGTTCATTGAAGGTCAGTTTTAAGAGCAAGAACTTTGAATTCATTCAAATGTTCCAGTATCTCATGAGTGGTCATTTCCATTCATGAAGCATCCCACATATTATTTGCAAGAAACAGATGTATTGATCAAGATCCACAGGCTTCTCTGTATGTATATAATACCAATAGACCTCATTTTAAGACAGTATATTGATTTGTAACTGAGTTTTCTTTCCAAAGTACTGGTTTTTATTGCCGTTTAAATTTGCTTCGTTTGCTTTTAAACATCCAATTTGTGGGCGAGTGAGTACTAATTATTTCATGTCAACTATGTGAAAAAGAGCTAAATGAGCTAATTAGTTCATAGATTTAATGAGTTTTTAAGTCGATATGAATTCTTCTTTCAATAATCCGTTATTGCCTTTTCAAGTTAGCATTTCCGACAATATTACCCTATTGAGCTGGACACTGAAATTCTGTGGGATATTATTGATTAGAGGTTGCACAACTAAACTCTTACTCATACTACTGGAGTTAATATCTTGTCTAATTCTAAAGTTTTGGGCTTAAGAGATAGCTATGCCTTTGTATCCGTTCATTTGGGATTGCTAAGAAACAGTCCTTCTCCTGACAAACTCAAGAGACCGCTGCTAGTCGTTATCGAAGATGAAAAAGACGAGTTTGAGATAACCAAATCACTGTTGGGTTGTTACTAAGAAGAAAATTACTGGTAGCACTCAGAAGAAGAGGCACAATGTAAAGGCATCATTGAATGGGTGCAAAACACCCATAATCAATCAGAAAAATTGCTTGGTGAGGCGTGTTTCCAGCTGGGAACAAGCTTTATTAATAATTTTGGAAGGAGTATCCACTCCTTTGTTTAGAAAAACGCACGAAAGCAGAAGATTTACAACTAGCGTCGCTAGTCGCACATGTTGGAGTTGTCATAATCCCTGTCATTGCTCATAAGGAAAGTATATTTTCGCATTTCATGACAAATAAATCTTGGAACGATATGGAAGTGAATATAAATAAATGCTTCTTGCCTGCCGCCGACGAGCCGAATTCAAAATCGATTGACGTTCTTCAAGTTTTTCTAGCTTCAAATACAATGGTTGATAGTGTTGCTATGTACAGATGCTCTTGTGGAGAGTATTATTTTATTGGAGACTGCGGAAATCCTTGGGTAGAAGGAAAATGCGCCTCCTGCAGAGAAGATATTGGCGGAACGGGGCATAATCTCATTGAAAGAGATGGACATGAATTAGTAAAAAAAAATTGTCCCCTACAGAAGCTCAAGCACACCTAGAGGATTATTACGCCCAACTGCCTGCAGGCTACTATCCCAAAAAGCTAGCAGAAGTTTCAAGCCCTGCCCACACTGTAAGAGAGTTGAAACCCTACATTTATCGAGTTCTCAGCTTCATTCAGCATTCCTTATTCTATTGTATCCTTGCATCTGGAGGCGTCTCAGAGCAGAAGATGGCCACAACTCTTCAACTCAATGCATACAAAATTAATCTCCCACCTGAACAATTTTTACGAGATCTCCTCGTCCAGTCCTGGAAAAGCCTACAAAATACGCTTGATCTCAAAGGCGATTGCTATATCTTCATGCATGCGCTTATCGACACATTTGCCAATTTGATTACTAGCAGCAGTCCATTTACATCCTCAACGGAAAGAAACAAATGGGAACAAGATTTTGAGACGATCGCTTCGGGATATTTGGTGAAACCCATAGAAATCGTTCATAACTACAAGTTATCCGTCTATTCACAGAAGCCCAGAAAATTTTATCTCTTCCATCGTTAATGAAGCCATTAAAATCTCTACTCTGGACCCCAAAGGCTTTCCTTATATCTTTTGCCTCAGAATCACAGGTCAGGGCGACCTTAGCACTTTTGAAAATGCTTTCAAATTAGCGAATTTAGAGAAAGAATTTCCTTTTACCGCTTTTTATTTGGAAAACAAGGACGAAATCTCTTACTTATCAAGCCTTGAAGCGATAATCTCATTTACCAATACTCCAATGAAGCACTTTTCTCATCAGATAATCAGGAAGGACGCCTATCAGAAAGTGTTCGATGATTATCTCAAAAAATAGCAATCAGAAGAGAAAAAATTTCATGGAGTTTGAAAAAGCCTTGGCTAAAATCAGTAAGTTAGCAACGCGTTTTGATTGCAAAGCTTTACCTGAGGTCAAAATTGATAAAAATTCTGAATTGGCCTATATATTACCATGCAAAATCTCACTTATACATTCTAGCTGCATTCCAAGACCTCGCAAGACTACAAAACACCTGCTTGGAAAATCTGTTGCAGAACGAAAATATTGATAAAAGTGCCCTCAGATTAAAGAGTTCGAACTGGTTGACGTTCCGATTCAAAGCGCTGCGGCTGAGAACATATTACTGAGTGGCAATTTCCACCAGACTTTAGAGAGGATTGTAAAGGAGACCAGCTATCCTGACCCAACCTTTGGAAAAGGAAGGAATATCATCTACAATTGGAAGCTTATTGAAGACTTTATCATGAGACATTTCACCATTGGGAAGAGGAAGTTGGCGACCAATCGCTTAGTCACCACGAGGTTCCAAGGTGAAATTTATAAAGGGGATGATTGTGATTTGATTCAAAGACTGCGGACGAGGCATCCTCAAAGAAGGTTATCTGACAAGGAGGAAAGTAACATTAATCAAGCCTTGATTGTTAAACTCCTGAAACCTGACGACAAGCGAAATGCGCTTGATACAATGGATATAATACTTTATTCAGTCGTTAATGATAAGATGGCAACTGAGGGCCTGTCTCTAGAACAAATTTATAAATCGATTTCTCAAAATTTGCGCTTAACAGCGACTGTAGAGCTATTTTCAATATTGAAAAACCATAGTATTGATTACTTGGAGCATATATATGAAATGGTTGAAGCAATGAGCGGCCGGTTCGAAGAGAGAAGAAATTTGCGGGAATTCTGCATGGAACTCAAGGAATCAGAGAGAAAATCTCTTGAAGCTATGGCTGCTGAAGCTGGAACGAAGCAAATCAGTTTGAAGACCATACTGCAGGGTTTGAAAAGGTACGTAGTTAGATATTTAGAAGAATCTACTGATCCAAAATGGACATTAAGTTCCGTGATGATAAGTATTCAGGGAATCTGGCCCGTAAACGAATTTGATGCCATCTACGACTTTTTAGAAAAAGAATTCCCGCTAGAAATACTGTTAGAAAGCTGCTTCGAAACAATTGAATTTCTCCAGGCTCGTGTTCAAGAAGAGAAAGGAGACAAGAATCTCATGAAAGAAGTGCCCAAGCGAAAGAGAGACCCTGGAGATGAAGAAATACCAATAATGACCGAAGAAAAAGAGGTGAAAAGCACAAAGAGTTCACAAAAACTATTCAATTCGGATTCATCTAAACCGAAAAAAGCCCCCAAGCAAGGAACAACTTATTAGCCTTGACGAGGGTGAATGTATAAGAATGTACATTTCATGAGAACTTAAACACCTTTATATCTTTGTTTTTTACTATAATTCAGATCAAATCAGCTTTATATCAGCCTTACTAATTATACCTACCTTAAACTTTTAACTTGTCTATGCTTTGAGCTCATTCATTATCCATTATTAACTACTAATTCCTAAAATCCTCCGAATTTCAATGCCAATTTTTCTTATGAGGAATGCTGGAGTTTCAGTGAGTTCTTCTACTCATATTGGAGTGCTTGCGTTGGATATTCTCTAGATGATGAAAGGAAATTATTCGGTTTTGTGGTTGTTTATCCGACTGAGGGTTTATTTAATACTCTTGATTAAATTCTCTGAAATGCTTTAGAAATTAATTCACTTTGACTTTGGGAGTTTTATTGTATTCTATAAAATACTGCTTTTAGAGGAGACTTTTCACTCACTTTCTTAATTCTGCAGAGCTTCAAATAAGTTGAAATGAATATAATTTTGTAGGGCTCAAATGATTTTATTTCCTTTTTCATGAGACCATGCTCCAAAGCATTTTTTTTTTTTAAAAAAAAAAATTGAGATTCGTGTAAGAAAGGATTAAATTGCTATTTGTTTCACTTGCCCAAATTTCTTTCTTTTTCGAAGGTCTTATCGATATAGAGCCCTCTTGAGACCGAGTTCTCAAAACCATGAGTTTAGCCTGCACTCAGACAATTCGGGTCTTGTCATCATCTCCGGAGGTTTTTCTTGGTATGAGTGAAAAATTTTGTTAATACGATTTTTTCAGTTGCAAGACCCTCTGATGAGCTAATCGAGTATTCAAGACCACTTTTATCACTGTCGCAAGGAATACTGATCATTTTGAAATTAATAATCGTCTCTATCTCTACTCTTCTACAGGCCCATTTCTTTGTCAGTCCTTGTCTCTTAAAGGATGTCCGGCGCCCAATCTATCGATACAAACGTCTAATTGCTACATTAGAATACATATCACGAGAAACGTTTCGATATCAGCGCTAAAAGTACTTTTGCTTGCGTTCTTGCAATAGACTATACGAAACCAACTGAAAACATAGGCTTATTCTGTTTTTCTCGGACTGAGCAGTATGAACCATTGTTATCTTTACCCTTTGATCTTGAGCTCCATAGTAAAATTTAATTAAATTTTAACAGAGTAATTACTCCGCACTCACAAATAAGAATCTTATAAGGTTCCGATTTGCTGGAATCAAATAATGAACGAAATCTCTATTACTAGAGCAGTTCCCATCCACTTTCTTTCTTCGGTAGCTATCACCAGAAGCTGATCTCCTATCTTTCGCGTGAAAAAATATTTGAACCACTCGTAATTTGTTATAATCAACCTGAGGCTGTCTATTTGAAATAATCTTAATCTCTGTAATTCTGCTTCTTAATTTTATGATAACCGATTCAAAGTTTTCATTGAGAACTCAGAGAGGCAAGACCGTCAGCCTTACCAATCTGCTCACTGATGTTCCCAAGGCAAGAGCGTTCACCTCAAGGAAGCTTTCTGAAGATATAAAGATCCCAAAACTGCCATTAGTGGACCTCAGAGATAAAAACAGCAGATCTGTGGACAAAAGGTCCCTTTCATCAAGGCCAAAGTTTAATATGTATGAAACGAAATCCGATCCAAAGCCAAAAGTGATAAAATTCAAGCGCTTTCCAGGCAGTTTTTCCAAGGATAGCCACCCTGTCCGCCCGATTACGCCGATAAAAGATATTTCACAAATTAGTTCAGAGCAGGAAAGGATCCAATTCATCATCGAAAACGTCAGGCGACGTCTGAATGAAAAAGATGAGACCAAGAGGATGAACTTGTTGGAAATTTCAAAGAAAATATATGCGAGAAATTTAGAAAAGCATGTGCCAGTCATAGTGTCCAGTCCGCTCCCTATAGCAAGACATACGAGTCCAGAGAAGGTTGAATCTACTCTAGTATTACACCAAGAAAGCGATCCATATAAAAGATATAGTCCAGACCCATTACCATCTCAATTTTCGGTGAAAAAGAAATCAAGATTTAGATTGGCATTGACAGAGGGTAACGAATAAAGGCTATAATGGTAGCAATTCAAAAATACTTATAGCGGTTTGTTGGGGATCTGAAGAAGAAAAAATTCTTAAATAAAATTGTATTATGGTGGTTTAAATAGTTTAACTAATAATCGTGCTCTCGTTTGATCATTTTGCATTAATAAAGTAATATGTGCTGATCGTCGTAATCTGTAATTTATTTCATCTGTTTCTATATTTTGACTTATACGATAGAAATTTGAGAATAATTTCACAATTGTATTTTACGTAACTTGAATTTAATCTATAACAAAGAGAGTCTCGATAGAGTCCTATTTCGGTTTAAACTCGAACAATTAAAGGGTGACTGGAGATCGCCACCAGATACTCATAGGTTTGTGAGGTAATTTTGAGAAAGTTTATATTTAAAACGATGTTCTACAGCTAGTTTCTCTGAGGATTCATGATGTGGTTTTGGGTTTCCTTTTTGCAGAATAATTCTAAATTACGATATTATGGAATTTTTCTTTCTATGCGTCACTCTACGAGGGTATATATTAATGCTTTTTCTTGTGCTAAATTCTCAAGGCTTGTTCGAAATAAATTTATTTCGAACAATCGCTATTTGGAACAGAATTGCTGATCCATGACTGAAAAGAGCTTAATTTTTCAATTTATTACAATTAAAGCTAATGCAAGCTTTACTACTTCGTGAGTTCACCTTAAAATCAGTAATTTGAAATTCTTGCCTTGCAGATTAAACTCTGACTCTTGTTTTTTTCTATCAGTTATGTCAGATTAGCGTTGGTTCGAACTCTAAAATCTGTTGATTTGTTGGCAAGTTCCTTGAAATAGATGAAGTTATCCCTATATAATAATAATGAATTAGTCCAGAAGTCACAGCAAAACATATCTACAATGAAATTGCAGTTAGCAATCATCTTCTTCTTTGCTTTATTTATCGCGTGTATTTCAGCTCGGTGTCATAACGAATGTTCTAGTTGCCTTGGATCCACTTGCACCAAATGCTACTCAGACGCCTTTTGGAATCCCGAAATACGCGACTGTGTTTCATTCTGCAATGGGATCGTAAATTTCAGTGAGGATGCGCATGGAGGAGCCGGCGTGTGCTTTGACACCTTTGATCCCTATCATCCCTCGTCTTTATCTTCGACGGAAATTACTGGTATTGCAGTAACAATTCTCTCGGTAGTCACTATTATAATTTGCGCTGTGGGTTGCGTATGCGTGCATTTAAGGAGGAGAAGAGCTAGAAGAGTTCGTCATCTAGCGCAGCAACATCATCTCAGTGTTAATGGTGAGGTTGTGGTAGTTGGGATACCAGTTCAACAGGAAGTACTTGTTAGGTATCCAAATAAACGGCAAAATAGTTTTCCGCCTGAGATAAAACAAATAGAAATACCAGAGAGGACTACCTTCCAGGACCCAGTGATTATAATCCATGAAAAGAGATCCTCCCAAGTTGAAGTTATCAAACTACCGCAGCAGTCAAATGAGAAGAATTGAACATCAAGTGATTGCCCCATGAGGTTTTTGAATGATGCTAATATGACAAGCAGTTTTGTAAATAAATTCAATTCAAATGAATGGAGGATTATTGAAGAAAAATATGTGCCATAGTAATAGACAGAGTTTAAGAATGTAATATTTCATATTCACATTTCTTTTAGAAATTGACAGAAATAAACTCATTTGTGTGAATAGAGAATAAATCAGATAATACTATTGGAAAACATGCCTCCAGCTTAAATCTAATAACTTTTTTTTCATTTTTATTCATTGATTCCTGATCAAACTTAATAGTTTAACTTTTGCATAGAATAAAGAAACAATGAGAAGAAATTATCTAATCATCTTCTTTGTTTGAAGATCTTTATAATTGGCAACAACAAAAAAATCCATGGAAAAAAAATTCATTCACATAAAAAGTGATCATCATCATTGAAAAAATGGATACGAGATTCTTGTATAAAACGATATGAATATCTTACAACTCATAAATAAAATTTGATCTCATGGATTGACCTCAGAAGCCCCGATAGTGAGGGATCATCATCTGTGGGTATCTAATATTCATTTGCGTTGTTATCTAGAAACAATAATTAAAAAACTGCAAATTCGTTTAAAACACTTACTGGTGGTGGAAGGAGGCTGGCAGAATGGATTTGATTTGATAGGTAATTAAATTGATTGAACAATAATGGATTTCGGGTCTCAAATAATTGAGGAGTATAAATCGGCGGCACTAGGCTGTGTGCTCCAAACATATTCGTGTAAGACATAACATTCCTCAGGTTAGAGCCGATAAAAGAATGGTCCTCTCTAATAATTCATCGTTAAAGGAACCCTAGAAACTTTATATTACATTTTAGGTCTCATGTCAACAATTCCTTGTGCCGGTTCAAATCTGGGTATCATTTGATTCAATTGAACCTCGGGTTCTGATGACGAGATCTTAATTTTTTTCAATGTGTCTTGTGTTGTAATGGTCTGGTCTTCGGAAGGTCCTGTCGACTCCTCAGACTCTCCTTCCTTCGACTTCTCTTTCGATTGTACAGGTCTTCTGGCAATTTTCTGGATCACAGCTCTGCAAAATAATGACACACTAAAAATTTCCATTGAAGTACTTGTTTCCTTTCTGGAACAGCGGATGTGAAAAAGCTGGCTGATTTTTCGCTGTTTTATCCCTCTTAAAATTGTACATATTCATCTGAAAGCGCATTTAGAAACCAAAACATATCGCTTTCAATACCTGCTTAAAAAACGATTCTAGGTTGCCATGCTTGAAATACTTCGGCAGTATGTTCTTTGCGAAAGCCTCTGGTTGATGGATCTCAACTATTTTTCCATCCTTACTCCAATTGATTTCGTTATGGTAATCTTCAGTCTATACAAAAATTAATTTCTCAATGAACTCGTTGTTGAGATACCTCGAGAATAGTGTATAAGTTCTCTAAAAAAGAGGAACGGTATTTCTTTCTGCCATAGGATGAGGGGTTAGACATTTTGTTCATATTTATTCAAATTAGATTTATTATAGTACATGGAATTATGCATTTTTGGGTTAAGAACCAGATTTTCTGTAAATTTTTTAATAGTTATCACCTAAATGTTCTGAGATTTTTTTTGAATTGGTCTTATTGGAAAAAACTTTTAATTGTTTAGGCTCAAGTTAATTGAATTAATTGACGTGTTCTTGATGGCAACTCTGTAAAATGATCTCAAAAATTCGCTGATTGATTTATTGGAACAATTCGGTTAAATAAATCATCAAAATTCTCCATGTTTCCTGAAAAATCACAGGAAACAACACAAGCAATGTTGAATTAAGACGGCCTGTGGGTAAATACCGGGAAGATAGTGCCAAATTCTAAAGAAAATTCAACAATTTTGAATGTTAAGCTAATCAAACTTTGAAATATTTTCATAATGGATACCAGTGTCATAATATCAGACCTTACTGCCAAGAGCAAAATGAGTAAGAGATTTTAGAAGCTGTTTCCTCTTCTCGAAGGTGGCTAGATGCCGATCACAGAACCTTCATAGAATTTTTTAATTGAATTCTGGATGTTGTTCCTTTTTTCTGAATCTAATTCCGGAGAAAAAAAGGAAAATATTAAAATTTTTTATTTTCATGTATTATATGCTTCAATTGTTCCTTGAGAAACATTTCAACCCTCAGAATTAAATTAATCTTATTTGAACAATATCCCCTTAATAAGGTTCCAAAAACTTGAAATAGCCCGTTCAACGCACAAATAGTTAGAATGCTCCTTGAAATTATATGAGAGGGGATGATCAATCCGACAGTGAACGTAATTCTTGAGGAGTTTCCAAATTGTAGCCTTGTTGCGTGAGAGCTGACTTTTTTTCCCAAAAAGTTGAATGAAATTCTCCAATTTTCGCTTGAATCCTTATTGAGTCATTACGTACATATAGTCCTGCAATCGTACAGTTGGCCTCTTATGGAGTAGGTGTCTGAGAAGCACATAAGGGCCTGACATTATCTTCTAATGAATAGAAGTAGAAGGGAATTAACTTTCCATTAGAGGCATTTTTCCGAAATTACTGAGAAACTGTATGGGAAAAAAGTCTTTCTATTATTAATCAACACACACAACAAGGAAGTAGCAGATTGATACACTTTGAGATATATCAACTGATATAGATGCAGTGGTGTATATCAAGCAAGAACTAACTGAATGCAGTGACTTTGACTTTTTTATTCATATTTTCGTCAAAGCGAGTGATACTTGAGAGGTTCCTCTCAAAATCGAAAAACTATTTTGTTTATTGAATAAAGCATTTCAAATCACTAATTATCTCACCCTTTTCTAAAAATTCTATCAAGCGGAGTCTTCTTTTTGTTGGTCAATATTTCTATTTATCACCGGGATTCAATCAGAACCTGAAACTTTTTCCTTAGAATTCGATTGTTTCTTTTTCACTTAATTTAATTTTTCAGCGCGTTGCTGGCATAATTATGAAAATTTAACTCTTTACTAGCCTCAATTTCAAATATTATCCCACGTTGACTACTTATGTCCCTGTAAAGGATTAAGTACAACTCTCTTGAACTTATGTAAATTTTTGTTACAGAAGTCTAATTGTGAATATTTGTCTTTCTCGTAGAGAGCCTTCAATGCTTCAAGTACGAAGCATCTTGGGAATTTTCATCCAAACTCATGGGCTCAGAAGTTGGCCTAAACAGTTCTAACAGAATAGATATTTTCGCGCTATCGAATAAATCATTTGGGCAGTAGCTGAATAAATTCTGTTGAAATTTAATCTCTCGAATAATTTACTGCCTATTGTAAATTCAGAGGAGTTTAATTTCCAGCTATTTAATGACTACCATCTAGCTATCTATCATTATAATTCTTTAACAAAATATCCTAAAGCAATGAAAACAATCATCTTTTTAGTCGCCATATTCGCAATCGCTGCCTCAAGAGGCATTGTATATCCTGTCGAATGGCCGTGGTCTCAATTTGAACCACTGAAAACCGTCGATAACTTTGCTATTGAAAGATTCCTCGGTCACTGGTTTGAAATCGCTTCCATCCCGAACTCGTGGGATTTCTGGGGGTCAGGTTGCAATTGCTCTCAGTCTGATTACACGGCCAATTACGATGGAACTATCAAAGTAGTGAACGTGTGTAATTTCAATTCGACCTTTACGAACGTCACTAGAATCGAAGGTACCGCTTGGATGACTGACAAACCTTCAAAGCTTCAAGTTGAATACTTTTATCCTTTGAATTCGCGCCTTTGGATCATGGAGATCGATAATAATTACGGGTATGCTCTGATTGGAGAGCCATCTAGAAAGAAGCTATGGATTCTTTCGCGATATCCATATTTGGACATGAGAATTTACAATCACCTCGTAACTATGGCGGCTTATCAGGGATTCCCAACAGAAAAGCTTAGACTCACAGAACAGTCATGTGGCTGGCTTAATTAAATATATTGCAGGTTTGTAGATATTATCTATTACATGCAGATTAATTCGCAGTTTAATGTAATTTATGTGCCTATGCGAAAAGCATAGAGAAAAGAGAGATAATTTCAATTAGTTTATGCGTATAATGTGTGTATATTTCCCTTTTGAATGAAAGCAACTCCATGTTGATAAGTCTTTCATTCGGGCTCGATTGAAATTTGCATTTTATGACACAAAAACGATATTGTTATTAGAAGGAGACAATAAAATAGCAGATTATTAGTGAATCATTGTTTCTTGAGCAAAGTGCACCACTCTCTTTCTTTCGTAGGAATATTTTCGTGAGCACACACGACAGTCTTAAAAAAAGCTAACTGTAATATTTCCCAACATTTGAGAAAAAAGATGTAGTATTAATAGAGTGCTTTGCTGCTTTACAGTTTGTCGCGATAATTATCAATTCCTTAAGGCTTTTTCTTTTTCTGACATCGGCGATTCAGCAGAGACAAGAAGTACTCATATAATTTATTGAATTATCGGGTTCGCTCGAATTAAAGAGATTATTTTTCAGATCGACCTAAAAGTACTCACAATTTATCAATATAATTGTCCAGAGAAGGAATTCCTTCTTTCAGACCTTTTTTCTTCCGAATCTCAGCAATTATAATAGCAGCCATACTTCCGTCTTGGAATGGATCACCATCTACTCGGGCCCAATGATGAAACATACATTGAGAGAAGGCTTGGCCACTTGTGGTCGCGCTCAAATTCGTCTGTAATCCTAAGTTATTATGCCGTTAAACACACAGAATCTTGAAGATTGCTACCAAAAGATTCGGCAACAGGAAGATAAGCCTTGACTCTGATTAAGGGAGTGCCAGCAACAGGTTTTTCTTCAATAATCACGCCTCTTCTTTGGTCTAAACATTTGTAGACTGCGTTCATAACTTCATCTGGAGCGGTAAATTCAGCCAAGTAAATGGGTTCTAGAAGCCTTGGCTTAGCGGTGAGACCAGCACCATAGAAGACTCTCTTGGCAGTAGGAGCCAGTCCTCCTCTGCTGTAGATGCGATCGCTGCTGATGAGAGCATCAACAAGGTTCATTCTTACTCCTCTCATATTTTCTTCAGTCATGGGACCTTCTCTCGTGGCCCATTGGAAGCCACAGAGTATAGAATCCTTGATTTCGTCGAGATATTGGACTTCCTTCGACGCACCAACGAGGATGTTGGCCCCTCGGTCATCAGGTCCAAAAGCCCAGAGCTTTCCAGCGTCAGTCATATCCCATTTGTAACCATCGCAAAGTATTTTGTGTACTTCTTTAATATCAAAATTCTGTCTTGGTTGCAGAGTCTCGATGTAGTTACTGAGCTCATCGATAAGAGGCTCGGCAGTCGCGAAGAGCCTGTTGCGTTTGTTAGGAGTTTTCGTGAGACATATTTGGCTCGAAGAGGCGGAGACGGTTTCTTTGTAAGTGACGTAGGGCTCAGATCCTATTATTTCGCACTTGAAAGGTTCTGATTGTAGAACGTCCAGGCAAATTTCAATGTGAAGTTCGCTGCAACCGGCGATAATGTGTTGCCCGCTTTCTTCAGATGAGACAACGGCAAGTGGATCAGATTTGGAAAGTCTCTTAAGACATTCGATCAGCCTTGGCAAATCACTCACATTTTTTGGCTCAACAGCAACCCGCACTACAGGCGCGACGGAATATTTCATCGGTCTGATAAGATGAGAGTTTTCATGGTCACTGATAGTGCCATTCTTGAGAAGGTATTGATCGACACCTAGGATGCAAACCATGTTACCACAAGGGACACAACCTGTTGTTTGAATGATTTGGCCAGTTATCACAATGGTTCTTTGGATAGTCTTCACGAAAAGATCGACTTTCTTGCCAGGTATGTAGTCAGGACCCATTATTCGACAACCTTTTTGTCCAGGAGCAACAGTGCCTCCAAAAATTCTTCCGAAAGCGAGAAATCGGCCTTTGCTATTTGTGAATGAAACCATCTTAGAAACATACATGATAAGAGGGCCTTTGGGGTTGCAT
>ENA-UOTX01001167-UOTX01001167.1-compost-metagenome-genome-assembly--contig:-NODE-1167-length-21570-cov-16.420974_pt1 | contig 21570 bp, 10 predicted proteins | sample MGYA00238143_ERZ746982 | MGnify/ENA primary metagenome ERZ746982 (study PRJEB28758, sample SAMN06268862) | compost metagenome | isolation source: single cell | place: USA: California, Emeryville, Joint... | reverse complement strand
TGTAATCAAACTGATCCACCAACCTATCGCCTGTCTCGTTTGTGAGGTATCATTTGGTCTGCTCTTTTGTGTCATGGACCAAATCAGAAATCCTGCTAGTAAGGTAGTCAGGATATCCAAGACCCATCTCCAAATCTTTGGATGCTTTTCGAATTTCTTTGTAAATCTTCTTGCGAGTATTCCCATGATAAGTAGCACCCAAAAGAAGCTGCACCACAAAACACTATAGACAATAGAACGTGTTGAAAAATTAGCCTCTTTGATAGCTTCATAATGATTGAAAGGAGAAAAAGGTAATGTAGCCAAGCCTAGAATGGCGTGTCTGTGGAACATTCTAGCTGTATAGTCATCCATGTTTTCGTTGTATTCTACTTTAGGTTTCTCGTTTTTCATTTGAGACAATGAACTCATTAATTTGAAGATGAAAATAATTTATTAAATCTGGAGAAGTTCTTTATAAAATTAAATATACCAAAAACCTGTTCTACATTTTACGAATAGAACACAAGAATAATTTTGTCCTTTTTTGCATAAAGAAATTCCTCAGCTTACCACCTGACAAGAATATTGAACCTCTTCGTTGAAATATGGCCTTCGTTTTCCCCTGAGTTTTCCCTCAACTAAAATGCAAGCGTTTACTGGAACAATTCTTTGATTCTAATTTTTTTTGCAAAATTAATCTGTTCTCACAAATTTGAAGGAAAAAAGTTTATTAATCAGTATTATTCGGGCTTCTAAAGACATTTTTGACCATAAGGATGTGTTCCAGAAATAATTATTATTCATAGCTAAAACCCTAAAGAATAATTGCTCATCTTACATTATGAATAACTAACAAGCTCTGTTAAAGCATGACAGGAAAAATTATTGAAAGCTTTCAAGCATTCATTTCACAATAGCAACTTTATTCTTGATATACGCAAACCTGGATAGGTTGGGTTAACCATTTTGTTTTAGGAAGCAAAATCAATTAAAATCTGAAATTATACTGAGATTATTCTTAATTGAGGGAATTTCATTGATATTTTACGAATGAAAGTTAAAGCTGTACAAAGCACCCACTTGTTAAAACTTGTTAAAATACTCTAAAAGATGCAACGTTGATGTGTTCAGATTATCCATCTGAACTCTCAACGCAGTTAGTTCAAAACTCAGCAAACATTTACTCTCTTCCAAAATTTTATCAGCGAAATAGTACAACTTTAATTTAGCATGAGATATAAGGTTCTGAAGACAATTATTATATAGCAAACTTTCAACTACTCCGCAAGAAGATAGAGGCTCTCAATTGTTGATTATTTTGAAATTGCTCCTTCAAAAAAGCGTGCTGTGTTAAGAAAGCTGATATCCAACGGATTTGTGAAGAAGGAAATTCTTATGATTATCTTTACCTTAGCAGCAAAAGTTTTAGCCTGATCTATTGTTATTACTAGTCCTAATGGGTTTGTTTAACAATTTAAGCTCAGACTCCAAGACTGCTATTCTCAATAGTGAAAGAAATCATATTAATTTTTCAATATTTGGGGTAGGTCCTGTTAGTTCAGAAAATATAACAAAAAAGCTGTTGGATCCAATCTTAATTTGATGAATAATTACGACTGGAAATGAATTGACGTTGAAAGGTGGGTATCAAGAAGATACTTTAAAAATATTCCTTAATGATACTACTGATTTTATCGCGATCTAGAGGTTTTGAGCAAACTGTATCCATTCCACTATCAAGTGCTCGTTGTCTTTCCTGTACTTGCACGAAAGCAGTGCAAGCTATAATCGGAATGTGCGAGATGATTTCTGAGCGCATCATGGCTCTCAGCCTTTTAGTTGCTTCGAAACCATCAAGAATTGGCATGCTACAATCCATAAAGATTAATTTGTATTGCTTGCAGGTTGATGAGCAGGGATTTTCTTGTCTTTGGAGGACCTTCTGGATTGCTTGCTCTCCATTATAGGCTGAGTCAACAATGAATCCAAACTTTTTGAGAATAATGCTGAGAGCAGTGATGTTGAACACATCATCATCTACAATTAAAACTTTGGGACAGTTACACCTTGTTTCCCTGGTAGTAGCCAGGATTGCTACTTGTTCACTTAGTCCTCCTCGACTTGAGTGAGGGAGTGACCTAAAAGGATTGATACTCAGCGCACGAAATGTTGAAGGATTGGTGGCCTCACAGATCTCACTCATGAGAGGAGTATAATTTCCTGATTGATTGAGTTCTTCCACTGATGGATTGTTCAAGTGCTCTTTATCGATAATACAGAAAGAGAACACTGAGCCTTGATTAAGTTGAGAGGTAACCTTTATTGACTGGCCCTGCTCTGACGGACCTAACAGTTGAACTAAATTATTTGAAATAACCAACCCCAATCCAACCCCGCTAGAGTTAATTGCAATTCTTGCTCCCAAGTCTATCTTCTCAAATGCTTTAAATAACATCTCTTGATCATCTTCTGAGATTCCAATTCCTGTGTCTTCAACCTCCACTTGCAATGTTTTTTTATATTTAGGATGCTGTAGCATTCTTATTCTCAGTTTAATTCCACCTTTGAGTGTGAACTTGAGTGCATTGCTCAAAAGATTGAGAATTATCTGCTTCAATCGATTGTGATCTGTACTGAATTCGGATGTCGGTGTTTCAAGTTGGTATTCTACATCAAGCGACAAGTTTTTACGTTTTGCTTGAAGTGTAATAAGGTTTAGGCACTCTTCTACTGTGTTCTTGACATCAGACTTTTCATAGACAAGTCGAAGTTTGTTGGCAGCCATCTGAGAAAAGTCCAGGATGTCGTTAATCAAAAAGAGAAGTAGACGATTTGAAGAGAGAGATGGGAGAAGAAAGTTGTCTCGAACATTTTCAGGGAGTTTAGGATCATCAAGAGCTGCTTGAATGAAATTAATGCTGGCATTGAGTGGGGTGCGGAGTTCATGCGACACAGAGGCAAGAAGTCGGTTTTTGTAATTATTATTATCTTCAAGAACACTTATTCTACTTCTTTCTGTTATGTCGTGAAAAATGAGAGCCAAAGCAGGTTTTTCTCTAAAGTAGAGAGGCATAATTCGAATCTCAAGAGCGCCTTCACCAGTGCTTTCTCTTGATAATCTACTTTTGTCTACATCTTCCTGCGTATATTCAAATTTGCCTATGATACATTCCACGATAGTTTCCTCCTCTTCGCTATAAGAACCAGTGCTTAACTGTCCATTCAATTTTTGAGTCACCATCTTGAGTAATTCCAAAAGATCAGATTCGGTTGCTTCAGTCTCTGCCTGTGTATCTAATACCTATAATTAAAGTTTTTCGTAAGAACAAGACAGACTTAATTCTATGATTACGATGGGTTGAGTAATTAAATTCCCGCTGCTCTTCTTCTGGTCGACTTTGATCATTTTAAGATTTTCATCTAAAGTATGCCCTTCTTTCCACCATTTGTATTTATTGGTTTCCCAATTCCGGTACATCAAGCCTTCTTTCAAACCGTAAATTAAGATTCCATCTGTTGTTTGATCCAGAATTTCTTTAAAAACTTGGGTTTCTTCGTATAATTTCTGTTTTTCCATAAATTTCCTTTTTGAATTTCTGTCCGAGAGAAAATTCGAGAGTACAAAATAAATCAGCACTTGAAAGAGAATGAACAGCACTCTTAGCTTTCCTGTCTCGATATAAGCGTAGATTACCACAATGGCCACTACTGACGTATATGCCATGGTTCTTAGATACCATCGAGAGATTGTGCTAAAGATTGAAAGACACATCAGACTGGACCACCAACCCGTCACATATCTAGCATATGGGTTAACACTCTTTCCGACGTTTAGTGCCACGGACCAAATCAGAAAACCTGCAAGTGAGGTAGTCATGAGGTCCAAGGCCCATCTCCAAAATCTTGGATGTTTTTCGAATTTCTTTGTAAATCTTCTAGCGACTATTCCCATGATAAGTAGAACCCAAAAGAAGCCGCACCACAAAACACCATTGATAATAGAGCGTGGTGCAAAGTTCGCCTCCCTGATACCGTCATAATGTATGTAAAAAGAGAAAGGTATTGCAGCTACTGCCAGAATAGCGTGGCTGTGGAATATTCGAGCTGTATAGTCATCCATGTTCTCGTTGTATGCAACTGCAGCCGGTTTCCTGCTTTTCATTTGAGAAGGTGATCTTTTTATTAAGAATAGAATAATTAATGAGATTAGAAAAAGCTTCTTTTTAAATATAATCAAACAAAAACCCTGTTTTTTCCTTGCATCACTATTTTATTTCAATATAACACAACGGTCAACAAATGCTAGCCTCACATGATGAAATTATTCATATCGCGCTTTGATGAACCTCTGTGGTGAATTAAAGTTTTGGTTTTTCTGGCGTTGCTTCAATTTTACGTAATAAGACTCTCGAATTGTAAAGAAAAAGTTTCTATATCATTAATACTTAGGCGTCCATCTACATTCCTGACTTGAAGCAAGAGTGGTTGCTAACAATTTTTCCTGTGAGAGAATTTATTAGAACCTCAGAGTTTGTAAATATTTTCATAGAGGGCTACTTATTTCGCTTTTCAACTTAATTATCACGGCAGGCAAACAACTTTTTTCCTTTTGAGTCATCCTAATGGTAATTGCTGCATTATGAAGATCCTACTCAACTTTTCAGAAAGAACAATACTCAAAAAGTTAACTTTTATTCGGGAAAAAACCTTTTTCAAAAAGTTCTTTAAACAGCCGTCTTACTTTGGTAATTGCTTTGTAGTGATTCTCAACCAGATTTTTAATAAAGAAGCATGAATTTAATTGTTTTCTGGTTGGGAAACAAAATCAGCCGCTTCTGGAATAACCCAGATCGTTCTTATTAAGAATTATTTAATCTAAATTATTTCATGATAGCTTTAATCAGACTATGCACCCATGATTAAGACTGAATGAAATAGAAGCATTTGGGTTCATAAGGAAAAATTAAACTGATGTTATCATTATGCAATGCTGATGTGCGATTTAAATAACCCTTTTGGACTCGCCATAGCATCTAATTCCTTCCTCAGACCAGAATTCAACTAGCAATTACCTTATCAAGAGAAATATATTGGCGAAGTTAATTTAGCATGAGGGTAAAAATTTTGATAACACTGAATTCAATTATAGTATCCACCCTGAAAAGAATTCTGTGCAAATTTATTCGCCAGAAGATAGAGCATAACAAAATTTTGACTATTTTTAGATTTAAATATTAGTAACTACCAAGCTTATCTCTACCAAGACCAGTAATTGCTAAACTCACAATGGTTCTAAGAAAATCCGCTTCTCTCAAAGCTTTTGAATATCGGCCTGATCTATTCTTATTGAAATAGCATCTTTTCTCGGCTTGATTCTTTGCCTATCAGTTTTTGGTTTTCATTTTTATTTTCCTGTTACCTCAACAGCATCACAGATTCTAAGGCTGTTCTGAGAAGAGAAGCCTGATGAAGGCATGCAGAATAGTTGATGTTTTGTTTTTTCTCAAAGAAGTTGATTAAGCAAACTCCTACAGTCATCAAGAGCTAACTTCCAATACAACAAATGAGTAAGTACTTTCTTGAGTTTCCTCACTCAAAAACCATATCAAATGTATGTATTGCTGTTTATTTTGTAAAACGGCTTAAGAATGGAATCTTTTTCTTGTACTTGATGCCCAAGGCGACTGCAGTCACTATCGTAATGAATCCCAAGCTCAGGAGTCCGATGCCTAGTCCAGTTTGGAAGAAGTTCTGGGACTCTTTGAGCTTCAATACCATAGAACTCGGGAGAGAGTTAACTCTAAGATAGGATTAAATCGAATACAGAGGTTTAAAGCTTACGGTTTATCAATGGTCGCAAAAATCTTATCAAACAGATCCTCAACGTCATCATTTTTCACCGAGATCTGAGCGACATCTTTCTTATCCAAGTTCAAGAACACTGAGCTACCCAGTCTCTGAGGATCGAAATTGCCGTTTTTGTCAGTCTTCGTCTTGACCAAGATTCTTGGGACGTATTCAGGGATCCATTTTCCGTACAAATTTAAGAACTTGACACCTTCTTCTTCCTTTTCAAAGAGAATGCAAAGAATATCGCATCTATACAAAAATGTTAAAGCATCCTATCAAATGTAATGAAATTACCTTCTCATATCGTTGTTATTTTGGCTTCTTAGGACGCTTTCGACCTCAATGATCGGGAACTCGGTGAATATGAGATGCTTTTTCTTGAGATTGTTGTACACCACGTAGCTAATGATAGTTCTTGGAGAAGGAGTTGGTGTGTGTGCAGTATTGAATCTTTTGTCGATTAAATGTTCGAGTAGTTGAGTCTAAGACATGGAGACAGGTTAGAGAGCTGAATGTATGTGCAAACTTACCTTTCCACTGCCTTCGTGTCCAATGACATAGATGCTAATGACTTCTCTGGTGTTTGTTTTCATAATTGAAGAGAGGTTGTCCTTTTTGCTATGGAAGAAGAGTCAGAACATCAACATTTATGACTGGTCAATTTACTTGGTGAGATTGAAAGCTTGGTCAAGTTGACCGTCAAAGCCGATGTACTTGAGGTACTTGAAGCATTTTTTGTGATCAGTGTTGGTGAATAAGCTAAATAACAATAAGTTTTATCATTGAATTTGAATTATCGAGGTTTACTGCCAAAGAGAAATCCAGGAGTCCATAGAAACACAAATTTCTTCATCCAGAGTCTCAGTCTTGACCAGTCTCTCAATGTTAGTCCAGGGCATGCCTTGGAAGATAGAGAGTAAATGAGGAGAGGCTAACAAACTCCTTATATTACTGTTTATTGGGTCAAAGATCTCAAAAATTTGTGACATCTTTAGCACTGGTTGGTTTTTCGAAAACTGATTGAATAATCGCTTGATAAAATTCAATGCTTTTCCGGACAACTCCACCGACTGAGTGTGATTTTTGTCAAAAACAAAGCTGATGTAAAGAATATATTATTGAAAATAAGAGGAGGAGGAACAAGTTACCTGTCTTGGAAATACTCCTCACTAACTTGTAGTTGGTCATTGTAACCAAATTTCCTCAAAATTGCCTGTTCGGAAAAGAGAAGGTGAGATTCGAGTAACACGCAGATATAATTTACCCAGCAAGTTTCTAGTTTCATCATTTCAATGCATTTCTTTTGCAGCAATATGAACCCGTCTTGGGTAATATGGTTTTCATTCGAATCGTCTTGTAACTAAGATATTCGGAATATTCTTATCAAGCTTACTTCCTCGCGGATGATCTCTTTGATCCCTCTGATGTCCTTCAGTGATAACTCGCCCTCGAACACTTCCATTTGGAAGTCTCTTAGCTCTTTATCACTGAGAACTCCGTCTCCGTCACGATCGCATAATCTAAAAATCCGCTTCAAGGCTCGGATAAACTCATTCTTAAGAGTCTAGAGGTTATAATCTTATGTTAGTTTGTCACAAATTAGCGCGGTTTACTCTTGTATTGGTATTGAACAGTGGAGATAAAGGGAAGAACACGACTCTTTGCGCGCAGAAGATGACCTCTGCAAGATGCTTTGATAAAAGAGCTGAGCATTCAAGCCCCACTTCAACTTGCTAGAGACTCATTAAAGAAATTTTTGAAGAAAACGCAATACTTTGAATTCTTTTATTAAAGGCTTGATCACCTCATGGATTCTAAGTTTCTGATTATCATCTTTTTCATCCTCAAGCAGCACGTCCAATTTGTTTCCCACGACAATCACCGGGGCCTTTCAGAGGAGGTTAGTCCGTCCAATGACATTTTGCTTGAAGTTTTTACCTTGTCTTTGATTTTAGAGATTCTTGGTAACCAATGAGTCTTCAAAGCGTCAGCGGTTTCCTTCCGGCCCATGTCATAGATCAGAATGATCACGTCAGCTTCCTTGATCTCTTCATTGACTTGAGATTCGTTCTTTGGGTCGCCTATTGAACAAATTTGATGAGAAATACAATAAAAGGTGTTAAGGTCGGACTGGAGGAGTCGATCAGGATTTTCGCGCATTGCATTGACTGGCTGTACATGTCGTGGGGGATCATAATCGGAGCAATGACCTTATCGACCTGGATTATGTGGGTTAACTCTCAATCGTCGAATGATTTATTACTCTCTCCGGAAAACTGTCGGAAACAAGTGTGGAGATCAAGCTGGTCTTTCCAACCTTGGCTGCGAAGGAGAAGCGGAGTTAGAGTGAGCTGGCGTGATGGGAGTTTACCTTCTCCGAGGAAAAGAATCCGAATCTTCCGATTATTCTTCATTAGTTAGGACTGCCGGAGCAATTTTTAATAATTTCTTTAATCTGTGAAAGAGATTGCTTTAATCCGAATACCATATCCAGATTACCCTAATTTTCTTTCTATGAGGGGCTGTGATAGCGTTTCGAAACATAATGAAGCGAAATGTTAGCCATCATCATCAGCAGAAAGGTCGAATCTGTTAAGTCGATAATTCATTGTTACATAGGGCAGTTAGCAATAGAGGCTGCAAATCTGCCTGTTAACCAACATTCTTAGATTGGGTGAATGCCGCACAGTTAGTTTAGGTAGTGATATTGCCAGAGGCTTAATGAAAAGAATTGTAAAATAGAATTTTCCTATTGGAGTTAAGTTGTTTCTTGGATAATGTCGACTTTGGAAGAAGCAGCAATATGCGCTTCGAATTTCAATGAGCTTAAAGTCATCATTATGCATAGTTTCAGGGAAAAATCCCAACGATTTTCTAAACAAATATTTAGACTTAGCTTCTCAATAAGATATAATTCGAATTGGAACGGATTTGATAAAATCTAAGCTAAATGAAATAGGGTTTTTGCTATTAGAATCTGTTTCTTAAATTTGAGAGTCACAAAAGAAAAGATGAAGCGGACGGTTTCCGTATAACTTCAACTAGTTTTTCTGTTTAAGTTATTTTTTAATCTTCAGGATGCATAATTTCCTTCTTCAATTTTTTATAAGCTTTCGAGGTTGAATTTAGGACTGAAATACTCGAATCAACTCCAATTTTGCTACAATCTTAGGAATGAAACTGGAAGCTTCATTTTTACCCAAAAGCAAATAAACAAAAGAATCACACTTGCTCGTCCTCGAGATGTTTATTGCATACAAAATCTCATCAAAAATATTAAGAGTTCCTAATATAAACCCCACCCATAAGGAGATCGATCAAAATCTTTCACAGCAATCATAAACATGATGCTTTGTAGATACCTCAACTATTATAAAGTAAACTAGACAAATCCCTTAACCTAATTGCGGTCATCCCAGATAAACAATATTGTTAAGGCTTCGATTCAATGCCTCTCCGTTTGAATTTTTCTAGTTGGACAGTTGAATCAATTAATGTCGGAAGATATGGTTACTTGGGCCGCGTTACTCAGCATCTCGAATATCTTTTCAAAAGAACCTCGTCCCATTTTGTGGGTGATCACAAAGTTATCAGCAAGCCTAATAAATCAAAGCAAATGATAAAATCACTACAATTTAATCTTATACTTTTTCATATTATCTCCTTCTCTGACAACGATCTTTGCCACCCTCCCACCGCCGATATCAACGTTTACTTTGAACAACACTTTCTTCTGTTTTCTCGCTTCAGGGCTTTTCGAACTCCCTCTACCAAGCATCTCCCTTGAAGGACTATGATTGATGAAACTGCTTTGCTCTTTCACCAATGAATGGTTTTTAGCTGCATGAATCTCTTTCAAAATGAGGTTCAAAACTGGGTAATTATCATCGGTATGCTGAGGAAGCTTCTGCCAGTCCTCCTTGAGCTGCCTCAAATGTGAGTAAATATGCTCTTGATCTTCTTTGCTCAGCGAATGTGAGTGAGAGAATGTCGTAGCGATATGCGAAATATCGTCCTTTTGTCTCAAATTAAGCACAACAACCTTCATCAAGAAAATATTAAATACAATTTTCTCAAAATTGCTTTACTCTGTTGTTTCTCAACTCAACATATAACTTTCCAACGAGCGGATCGATTTGCGATCTGGCTAAGTTTCGCTTATTCGTTTCGAACTCAAAATTCTTTGATTCACTCAAATTGTTTTCAATATTGAACTGAGCTGAAATTTGCTTGTCTTTAAGGACTACGAATAGATGTGAGCTATATCTCTACTGGTAAACAGAAAGTCTTGATACTTTGTTCCTCATATTTTGAAACGAAGTCAACGACTTCAAGTGACACAACGTTTATTTTTTCTTCGATTATTTCAGAAAGCTGTTTAAGCTTTTCAGCCGAAAGCATCAATTTCTTTTGTCGAAGGTATCTTTCAGCAACCATCATCGAAGAGTCGTCACTGTAAACTGGAATTATCTCAATGTTCTGATAGCAAAAGGTGATGAGTTTTCTGAATGAATAGTAAAGCTACATTTAAATGATCTTCTAATTGGATATAAAGGATCGGTTGATATTTCTTTGAATAGTCAGATTTGCTCTGAGATTCTATTGGAATTTCTTCATTTTTGGAGCCATGTTTCGTCGATATCATCGGAGGATTGAATTTTCTTTGGTTTTCAGAGATATTTTCGATATCACGCCTGGAAGTGCGCTCATTAGGACTTGCTGATCTATTTCCTGGTTGAAATTTATAAACAATGTTGTTGCTCTATATGTGTATTGACTTAAGAATATTACTTCTATAGCTGCCATATCCTGAAAAATTAGCGCCAGCATTGTAATATTCATCGCGGGCCTCGGGGCTATGAGATGTTTGCTTGAATTCATAACCTTGAGGAATTTCTCCGGTGGAATTCCTTCGGTTGCTTGAGTTTCGAGACCATCGATATCTCGATTCTGGGCTCCGAGATATGTATCTATCATCGAGAGGAGATCTCGGTCTTGGGCTGAAATGTTGGAGGGAATCTAAAATTTTCTGATTAAACTGCGTATCAAAAAGAATTTCGCATACCTTCAAGTCTCTTGATCTCTTCATCGATTTCGCGGAGAGCAGAAGCTCGAGAGGAAGAATTATTCCCCCTTCCTTGAAATCGCATGCTATTGAACTTCTGTAAATCACTAGGACTTCTTTGATGAGTCTTATTTCCAAATTCGGAGATGAAATCATGATGATTCTGTAGGAGGGGTTTTGAGGATTCATTGTGGGTTGACTTTGGGAATTCTCTACTGGCTAGATTCAAACGATTATGCTCCTCGAAATCCTGAGCGGCTTTTTCCTTCCGATTTTGCGTGATGGAATTAATTCTACTTTGTAAATTCATATCTGTAGACCTCGCATAGGGCTCTGTAAATTGATTACTATAATTATTCTGTACTTCTTTGTAAGGTGAGCTCGAAGGAAGAAATGTGCTCATATCTCCAGGGATATTTCCAGAACCAAGGTACTTTTTCTTATTATCATAGACCTCTTGAGATCTGTCAATCTTCTCTCTCATATGAGAGAAAAAAGTCTCATTATCTTGCAAGTTATAGTCCACAGGTGTTAGTTTCAGCAGCGACTGAGTATTATTATGAGGTCTTGAAACTTGATAATCTGACTCATCATGTAGATTCTGGTATTTACGAATATCTATAGGATCACCTCTTGCATCTGAGATGCTGGTTGGTGGCATTGCTTTAATTGTCTGGAGTACTCTCAGACGGTCCAAATTGTAAGAAGGTGCTGAGTCACGAGTAATTTCTTTCCTATTCGTATCGTTTAACTTTTCTCGCGTAATGCCGTTTCTATATTCGACTCTTGTTTGTTTTCTTTCAAAATCATCTTCTTGCTGAAGAGGATATCCTCTAAGGTTGCCTTGCTCGAGATATTTATGATAACTCTTAGAATTGTCAGGTTGAAAGCTCTCATTTCTCATACGATCATTTTGATGTAGTTGTGCTGAAGAAAAACTGATGTATTGACCTCTTTGGGGAGCATCGATACTTTGAACGCCAGTGCTCGAAAGTAACTTCGAGCTTCCTCTATCTTTTTTTAATTCAGATTCGTCCGCTTGCTGCAGAGGAATTTGAAAACAATCTGAATGCTTATGATTAAACGAAATTGTGCTTCTGTTTGAATCTTTATCAAGCTTCTCTGAGCTTTCAGCTTTATTTAGCTCATCCAATCGCTTATTCTCATTAGGAAGCGGATTACTTTTCTGAGGTGACTGCGACAGCTTTTGAGTTTCTGGACTCAGTTGAACATCAAGCGGGAATTTTGCAGAAAGTCGCTCCCTTTTCGCACTTTCTGTCATTTCAGCAATTGCCAGATTTTCTCTTCTTTCTCTAGGAGAAATCGAGCTTACATTCTGAAAGGTCACGATCTCGCTGGGTCCTGCAACCTTCGAATTCAACCAAGTTCGATTTATCTTCCTGTCTTCAAATTGCACTCGATAATTTCTATCCAAATAACGCAATGGTTCTTCTCTTTTACTCTTTTCAGGGGAGGATTGCCTCAAAATTGGTTGAACATTATCCTCCGATGGACTATTTGCTTGAGCTGCTGTAATCTTCAAAAGATCAAATGCACGAATTCGTATGACTTTTTGAACAAGTTCGATATTCTTTCTGGTCAATGTCGAAACTTCGAGAAAAAACATGCCGAACTGTGCAGCTAATGTTTCGCCCTAATCGAATCAACGCAAGATTTGTGACTATTCATGTGTGCGTATGATAACTACCTCTTCAGCTGAAATTTTTCTTCTATTTTCAAGATCGGCTTTGTTTCCAAGCAAAACAAAAAAGCATTTCTCTCGAAGCGCTTTGTCTCGCATCACAAAAGAGTAGCTAGATTACAAGATTTATGACAGGAAGGTGCTATCCGAATTACTTCTCTTTTAGTTTGATGATAGTTGAAGGGTTCGTAATGTCATACATAAAAAGAATGCAAAGACATTCATTTAGTTGCCTGTTTCTCTGATTTATTTCAAGTAAAGTGTAGTATTTTTACTCAGAATCTCCTTCATGAACTTCGAAAGTTATTGAAATGTTTAATGTCTTGTCTGTTAGTGTGAGCAAGTGGTTTGAGTCTTTTTTTTCGAATGTAAGATTTGAGAGGTTGAAGTGGTTTACCGGAGTTGGTTAATTTTTGTAGGAATGATGTTTTTCCGATACTTCTCTCTCCAAGAATGACGGCTTGATATTTTGACTGGGAGATGGTTGGGATATCCATAAAATAAGACTGAACGGATTAACTATAAAAATATTTGTTGCTAACGATTAAACCTCCAAATTTTCTCATAAAATTATGTTTAGACCTAGTGTCGTGTCTCTCTGCCTGCCCGAGCTGGATATTGAGTAAAAGTACTTCCTTGACCATGATACAAATCTTTAGACCTGTATCCTAACAGCAATTCAAAAATTATTTACGTCGTTTTCAGTATAATTAGATTGAATTTTTCCAAAGCTAATTTTCTTTCTATCAAGAACTGAGTATCAAAAGCTTCAATCAAGATGTTATTACTTTACTTCTAGGGAGTCTAGTTGTTGCGTGCCATAACGTATTTACCTTGCTCAATTAATTCAGATGACTGTCTCATTTCAGTTTATGTTTTTTTCATAAAAAGTCCTAATGTAAACCAATATCAAAAGATTAGACCCTTCAAGCAAGTTTTGCTGAGAGATCATTATTAGGGCTTACACCGGACGACCTCAAACTGAGCCAAGGCAATCAACAAGATGCAGTATCACTCACACTATCTCAGAATTTTGTCTTAATTAGATCTTATGAGTCAATAGTCTCTCTCTGAGGACTCATGAAACTTTTAAGATTCAATAGAGAAGAGATCAAACTGCCTTACATTAACTACTACATTTGATTGCCTGTTCATTTTTCATAACTAAATAAGAAGCTCTCAATTGCTATCTATTCATTTTCTTTGCTACTTTCGGATGCAGCTGTGAAGATGTGCTTGAGGGTTACGCTGCGCCTGTTGCTTTTTTTCTCATATCTCTTCACCAAAATATATATATCAAAGATGATTTGTGTAATAAATTGCCGTTAACTATATAAAATTTGAGCTCGCGAACAATTTGTATAATGGATCAACGCGAAGGCCAAAAGATAGCTCCTCCAAAACTGAGTATTATCGCAGATTTGGGGAAGAAAACCGAGCCGAATAAACCAGCAGCTTCTATTTTCATGAAAGAATCTGATCTCCAGCGGGCGCCTTCTTTCTCTAATCCAAAGGATACTGAACAAGACAACCCCCTCGAATCTAACCCCAGCAGGGCTATAATAGACAAAAACACACTAACGCCAGCCAAAGAAATGGACCCAGAGCTTGCTGCACGCTTCGGTCCATCATTTAGCACAAATGTATTGAGTTCGTTGCTTTCGAAGTATATTCAAGAGGAAGAGATGAAAGAGCATAAGCTTCTCAGACCAAAAAACTATGATGTACATAATTAACTCTTCTGCTTTCGTAAAACCTCATAATTCATTTAGAATTTCACCATCGAGCAACTTAACGAAGGCAAATATGAACTCGCTGACGATTTGGGTGGTTTCTCGTCAAGTCTGAGTCGATCACGTTCACCTCCAACGAAGCCTCAGGATGTAGGGAAAGTTATCAAAAAGAGTGATAGTACAGGCATGATCAGTATGAATAGAGATATCAGGAAAGGAAATTTAATCTGTGATCGTCTTTAGGCAGCCGCAAAAAGGTGACTCCTCAAGATTTTGATGCTTATTATCAGAAAGGCGTAAAAGGCCGTCAAGAAAAAAAGAATCAATGGGTAAGAGCACAGCTCGAAGCAAAAATGCAACATGAAATGGAAAATGTTACTTCGAAGCCTAAAATCTCGGAATATCCGGACGCCCATATTCCAAAGCAACCGTTTCTGGAACGTCAAAGTTTCTATAATGAAAGGCGGAACCAAGAGCTTGAGCAGCTACGCAGAGAGGCCGCTGAAAAAGAGGAAGAACGAGAGAGACAAAGATCTTTATCTGTCCAGTCAAGGAAAAGGAGGGAAACTCAGCGGACTGAGTCGAGCTATCTTCACACTGAAAATTCTCTTTATGACACTTCAGGTGTAAAGAGAAGAACGTATCGAGGTGAAGCCGGCTTCTTTGGTCAGGAAGCGGAGTGCGTTTTCAGGCCAACTTTGTCTTCGAACACTCAAAAGCTAAGCGTAATTACAATTAGTTTGTTGCTCGAGAGGCTGAAAACTGATAATAGGAGAAACTAAAAAGCGAAACACATCCTGAAGTTCTTGAAAGGCAGAAGATACTGCAAGAAAAACATGAGAGCGAGCTCGAGAGTCTTCGGAGAGAATATGCACCAACTTTTACTCCTACTCTGAATCCGAAAACGCTCGAACTTGCGAGGAATAGGAAGTCTAGACAAGCTTCTGAGAGTCTAAACAAAGAAAACAAAACAGCAACAGATGAGCAACCTCAACATAAAAGACGACTAAGGAAAAGACGCCAAAAAAAGAAAGATGGACTAGTAGAAGTAAATTTAAACACAGACAGATCAAGAGCAGATGATAGAGACTCGTTTAATGAAGAGAGAAGGTTCACGTTTTCTGAACCAACGAATATGGAGTTTGTTAGCAAACTAAAGATAGATGATGCCTTGGACGTGCTCAGAGAAACGGCGAAGGTGTTGAGCAAACAAGGGCTTGGAAAAATCGCTACATCGAGTGGAAATTTGGAAAAAAGGGCAGCTAGTAGGAAGGCTCCCGCGAAAGAGAAGAGCTTCTTGGTGACCGAAGAGGATGAAGATGCAGAAACTCTGCAGTTGAAGTCGCGGATAGAAGGGATACAGAAAAACTTAGCTGTATTCCAAGATTCTGTTAAGCGAGCGATGAGAGAACAAGAGGAGCTCGGTGAGAGCTTTTATAGTCTTATTAGCGAAGATCAAGAGCGTTCAAGAAACTCGGATGTGAGAGATTCTCACCGAATTCTTCAGAATAAACCGAAGACGAACGAGAAGGTGCCTCTCTTTGGAACTCGTGTGGAAGGAAGGGCCAGCTCAGCGCGATCTGATGAAGAGAAAATCGGTGGAAGTTACTCTTTAAGAAAGTCTTTAATTGGTAAGGACCTTAGAGAGAATGATGCTTCTCAAAAAAGACGCCATACAAGGGGAAGTCAAGGAAATAAATCACAGGAATTCGTTTCCGGTCGGCTGGAAGACCAGTCTGACATATTTACACGAACCTTAGATGGTAGGAAGTCTCGTGAATTGTATGAGAAGCTTGCGTTTTCTACCTTTCAGGAGCCATCAAAGCGTGCATCCGGAAGAAGTTCTTACAGAGAAAGCACACATGGGCCTAGTAAAAACGAAGACAAAAAGGGAAAACAGAGGCAAAGTACGTACGGTCGTCTCAGTTATAAAGAAGAATCTCCGAAAAAGAAAGTAGAGCAGGAGCCGATAAATACAATGGAGGTCATCGCTCAATTGGAGAAGCTTAAACAAACACTTTTAAAATCTGAACTTGAGAAAACTCAGTCTAGAGGTTCTCTCAAAGGAAGAATGAGCGTGATAGATTCCAAGAGTGTAAACTCGCAGCAGTATAAAAGTAGAAAATCAATGGTGCCGAACATTCCAATGTATAATAATGAAAAGCGAAAGTCAATTAGTCCAGAAAGCAAACATAGCGTCTCTCCCAGGAAGTCCACCCTCCAGCCTGACACGAGAAGTGGAAAAAGAGGAGTGGGAAAATCTCGAATGAGTTTAAGAGAAGAAACTATCCCGAGTAAAAAAAGCTCAAGAAGGAGCGTCGAAGGCAAATTAATCCGGGGTCTTAGTCAAAAAGCCAGAAAGGATGTTGAATCAGAGTATTTAACTACAGATTCAGGACATCTTGCTACACAGGAGGCAGAGACTAATGAAAGCGACATTATCAGGGACAGACAATGGACAGAGCCTGACCAAAGAGTAAAAAAGAGCACACAACGACACCTCTCCAATAGAATGAGTCTCAGAGAAGACCTCTCAGGACAGAAAAAAGAACTCTCTAGGCGAAGTGTGACAGGGACGCTACCAAAAAAGAGAACCAAATTGCAGCAAGAAGAGCACAGTCCCAATGGATATAAAGCGCAAGACAACGGAAGACGCTCGACTCGCAAACCAGTGCAAGAAGCAGAAGATATTAGAGAAAGATTTATAGAAGAGAAGCCTCGCAAAAGCAGAAAAATGAAAAAGAAAAAGCCTGCTGTTGGTAAGGACTCGGGTCGCTTGTATCAATCAGAATCAAATGGAGAAAATGATAATTTTTATGTTCCTAAGAATTCAAGGACGGAAAGTTCAGAAAACCTCGAAGACAGCGAAGCTGCAGGAAAGTTTTCTGAAATCCCAGAAGAAGAAGATCAGTCCTTTATAGAAAGTATAGATAGTCTGGAGGAGGAGGAAGAAGAAAGAGGTTACTATCGTCCAAGCGTTTCAAAAACGCAAACTAGGAGATCTCAGAGTAGACGAAGTGATAGATATCAGCAAAGAATACAAGAGAGGGTGGCAGAAGTGTCTTGGTCTCCAGAAAAGGAAGATCGCTCACCTCGAGAGCCGCATGATCACTCCAAATCTCGTATTGAGCTGATGACGATAATGCTCAAATACCTTCCTGAAAATCTTCACCTTGACAGAGAAAAACTCCAGACTTTCTATAGAAATTGTGAGTTGCTCTATTCTGAAAGAGATCGAGACGACCAAACTTCTAGAAGTGCCTCAAGAGGGCTCGAAAAGAGAAATAATTACTAACCATTTTAAATTCGATGTTGAGTGTCATTAATTTGTCTGTGTTTGATTGGTTGATTGAAAGAATTTTCGCACTATGTGTTATGATAGTATCTGATCGAGTTTTTTTTTCTCATTTCAAAGCAGTTCGAATTAACAAATTAAAACAACCGAGATACCGTTGATTAATTCTATATGTAGATATAGTTTCCAAAATAATAGACCTAGAATGCTATGAAGCTGGACATGTATTCAGGGATCAAGAGAGGCAATATTCCTTAATTACTTAGAAGCTTACTTGTATATTGTAGTGTATTAGCTCCAATTCAGCTGGACAATAGAGCAGAATGACATATTAGAGTAATGTATCTTTCAAGCGGGCTTCAAATCTGTAATAAATTAATCAATGCTATATTCATATGTTACATATCGAGTTAGTATCGCTCTGGCGCTCAAGATTAAGAGACGATTTTTTGCTTAATGCTGGAAGCTTAATTATTTAATGATGATTCTCAGGCATCTCCAGTCAATCAGGTCAATTCGGCATTTTTAGCTCGCATTTTGATTGAAGTATTCTAATTCCGCTCATTGTTATAGAAATTCACCAATTCCCCAGACGTTGTACTACACTTTAGCACCCAGAAATAAAATTTCAAGGCACTTACCAACAAATCCTGTTTTCTACAGTCCATCTTCGTTTGATAACAGGAGTGGTAAACTTTCAGAACTTACCATCCAAAAATATCATCAAGATCTAATAATCTCGGATTATTAGCCCAATGCCAAGATAGTTGCTATACACGAGATGTGTTGAGAGTTTCCAAACCATTTTATCTGAATTTCCTTTCTCTTTACAAGTGCCAAAATTAAGTATAACTAGTGTTACGGCTCAAAAAGCTGAAACTCTTTCTTTTGGTTCTTTGCTTCTGTATCAGGATTCCGAATTACCAGAATCTCTGTTTTATAGACAAAACCGTTACCTCAAGAATGACTGATTTCCCAAAGAAAATCGAACTCTCAATTTTGATCTCGATCAATTTCGTTAATTCTATTCTTGAGTACGAATATCGGAAACAAAAATTTTTGGGCTTTGAGTTAATATAACCACTAAATACATCATATAGTTTCCCAAAAAAAAATGCCGCAGAACAACATTCCAAGCTCTTCTCTCGCAAAAACTCAAAACAAAGACAAATGTAACAACGTTTTTTTCTTTATCATGTGGCTGCTTTGGAACGCTTCATGTGTTACGATGCTATTACACTCCAAATTTCTGAAAATGTCACTTGGGGTTTCATTCATCAGTTCTCTGGTCATAATGATCCTCTATTGTATTTCTCACAAAAAGAATATCAAAAAAACTTGGTTCTACAACATCACGCTGCTCACCGTACTCTGTGTAACCTATAGCGTGTTGTTTGTTTTCTTGGCCTTGGAATCGCCGTTATTTTTCTATTTGGGAATGAAAACCGCAATATTGAATTATATTGGGTTTCGATCACTCAACAAGGGATGGTGCCGAGTAATACTGATATCATACTCGACGCTAGGCTCAAATATCTGGGTCTTCATCCATTCTCATACTTCTTTCCATGGGGAAATGTTCATCTCGAACATCCTCTGCCTTGTCTTGGTTCCAGCTGTCATCTTCAAAGAAGCTAATATGAAAACCTTCAAAAACATCGAAATCAGGAAGCAAAAGCAAAGCCATTCTGAAGTAATGCAAATTTTAGAGAAGCTGCCTCAAGGGATTATTATCGTTAATCAAAGCCTTGGAGTAAAACTCTGCAATCAATATGCCTCACAACTCCTCGAAATCACGCGATCTGATGGACCTCTGGATAAACACTTGGTTTTTCAAGCACTCGAAAAAGTTACTGAACTGAAAATTCGGCATGACCCAGATTCAGTGCTCCCAATACCAGACGGAGATTCGTCTCCTCTAACGAAACAGAAGGTGATATTGCCGTTGCAATCGAGTCCCAGTCAGCCCGAAGCGCTTTCGAAATCAGAAGAAAAATATCGGTCTCCAACTTCTAGTTACATCATTGACGAGCCAGCACTCTACCTTCGTTACAAAAGCACTAGCTCTAACGTAAACAAAAAGCGGCAAATGTCCTTTGATGAGTATATTTTCAAGCAAAATTTCGATGTTTTATTCGGGGCTTTTCGTGAGGAAGGGACTCAAAAGCCGAATTCAAAAACTTTTATTGTTGATGGTAAACTGAGGACCCTGTCTGTGAAAAAATCGCTGGAATTTACAATGTTTTGCAGAGTCTTTGAGTCTGAAGTTTGTCTTATTCTCAATATAAACGACGTCACTGCGCGAGAGAAGGTCACCGTGCTCGAAGACAACAACAGCTTCAAAGATCAGATTCTTTCTTCAGTATCCCATGAGCTCAGGACCCCTCTGAACTGTAACCTTTTAATGCTGGAGAACGTGATTGAGGATTCCCGTATTCCGAGCGAAGTAGCAGAACACTTTCTTGTTCCTGCCTTACGCAGCGCAAAATTGTTGAAATCAATGATTAACGATATTGTAGATCTCTCGCAACTCAAACTCAACCGCGTGAGACTGAATCTGAACCGAGTGAATCTTCGTCCAACCTTGGAAAAATGCGTTGAATTGTTGGAGCAACAGGCATCCAAGAAAGGGTTAAAGATACATCTAGAGATCGCAGAAAACGTTCCTGCTTACATGCTTACAGACGAGAACAGACTCATGCAAATCATGATAAATCTTCTCACGAACGCTGTAAAGTACACGTTTGAAGGAGAAATTCGCATCAATGTGAAGCGGATATTGAATAATGTGAAAGTCACTGTTTCTGACACTGGAATCGGATTAAATGAAGGCGAAATAGAGTTGTTGATGAAAAACATGGAAGGAGCGCCTTCAAACCAGAAAGTTAATGAGAACTCAACAGGAGCTGGGCTTGGATTGGTTATCTCGCATGCCCTCGCAAAGATTATCGGCCCTTCTAAGAATTTAGGAATTACCTGCAATTCGAAGGTGGGCGAGGGGTCATCGTTCGCTTTTTTCATTGAGAATAAGCAACAAACCGAAGATGCTACTCCGACTCAAAAAAGTTTACGATATCTCAAATTTTCTGATATAGACGTCAGCAAAATTTCTCCCGAAGCAAAGAGATCATTACATATTGAATCTGCAAAGAAAGACCCCGGTCACGCAGACATACCTATTCCAGGGTATGCTACCCATAAAAACGGCACTATCGTTGCCGTTCCATCGCGGTTCAGCCTTGATTTCGGATCAAGAGTGAGAAACCTCGAGATAACCACCACGAAGAATATCTCACCTCCTGAAGAAACCGAATCTGCAGACTTGAGTCTCATGGAGATTTCTGAATTGCACCGGTGCCGAACGCCATCAACAGTGCAAGCTTTCGATAGTTTAGTCCATGATAATTGCAACGTGATGAAAGGAAGGCGAAGCAGTAGGAGCGGTCCTCAAGTATTTCTGTCGTCGCATTCGTTCATCTGCCTTTGTAAGGCTATCCTTATTGTCGATGACGATGCTTATAACGTACTATGCGTCCAACAGCTCCTAAGTTCGCTCTCTCTGGAGGCCGATGAAGCTTATAATGGCGCACAATGTCTCGACCTTATTCAAAAACGAATTCAGAAACCCTGTGGAAAGGCATGCCAGATGTATAAGTTAATCATCATGGACTGCAATATGCCAGTCATAGACGGCTTGGAAGCGTCAAGGAAAATCCGCGAATTGCAAGAACAAATGTCGCTACCTCCTATAAAGATCATCGGATCAACTGCTTATGGTGATAAAATGCTCGCGAAATGCAAGCAAAGTGGGATGGATGACAGTCTTCCCAAGCCAGTCACTAAAGCAAAGTTACGAGAAATTTTGGCTTCTTATTACTATGCAGCATAATCAACAATAAGCAATGCTGCGAATATAATAATGATCTTTAATATAAACAACAAG
>ENA-UOTX01001166-UOTX01001166.1-compost-metagenome-genome-assembly--contig:-NODE-1166-length-21585-cov-26.028222_pt1 | contig 21585 bp, 19 predicted proteins | sample MGYA00238143_ERZ746982 | MGnify/ENA primary metagenome ERZ746982 (study PRJEB28758, sample SAMN06268862) | compost metagenome | isolation source: single cell | place: USA: California, Emeryville, Joint... | reverse complement strand
TGCTGTCATTAAATTTTTTTGGGAATTTTTAATACCGATCGGTATTCAAAAATCGAGAGATCAATATTCAAAATTCAACAATCATTTTTTGGGCATGGTGATCTATCGATAATCAGAGTACAATAATGAGTGACTGACTGCTAATGTATTTGATGAAAGAGAATATATGAGAGCACATACAGCTTTGTTAATTTTTAATACTGATCGGTATTGAAAAATGAGCGCAAATGTGGAATTTGTTCATGCTTGTGAATTTTGCAGTAGAATGAAAAAATTTGCATGATGAGAGATTGAGGCGATTTTATGAATTTTCGGCTCTCTTCAAAAAATTAGGTGATAAGTTTGGTCAAATAACATTTCTTAATTTCCTTGATTCATTCAATTAATTATTTGTTAATACTGATCGGTGGTATGAAAGTAATAATTGCCACAATGAAAGTTAACTTTCAGCTACCTGATCAATATTCTTTAATCGAAAATGAAATATATATATGGTAGACTGCTTTCTATGAAATATCGAGACGCATGCTTTTGTGATCAGAGTCTTATCGACTTTCTAAATATCATTTCGATTGCAGCTCATTTAAAAAAGAATGAGTTGAGTTGGAGAATCATTCGCTCGCAATCTGTTAGAAGAAAATGATTCTTTCTTTATTATTTTACAGCACGGATCAGCATTATTTTTTGATTTACGTAAACTTGATCAAGCCAGCAAATGTGATTTTTGTTTTGTTAATTTAGATTAAAAAATCAACTCATGCAATTTCTTAAAATTTTCGGATTATTTTGGGTTTGAGGTAGATAACAAATAAATCAATCTCTAAACTTCTCACTTACTAGTTAGCCTGATCTCTCGTAGTTCTAGAAAGCCAACAGCAGAAAAACTCGGCAAGCAATATACTTAACTTACTTCCGGGCTCTGAATTTTAGTTATAATTTTAATCTCCTCAAAGCTGTAGTAAGAACTCTAGAAGCTCCTGAACTAGTTTCCTCAATGAGAAAGTTCTGGGTTGCTGCTTCAAAGAGCCATAGGAAGATCAATAATTTTTGTTTCTAATTCCAAATATTCTAAGAAATAATTTTTCCTGTTCAGCAATTCTTCGTTCTAACAGTTCATTCAGAGTTATTGAACTGCTATCTTGACAGCCCCAATACAATTACAAAGAAACAAGGAATTGCGCACATCAAGCATAAAACACTGATAACAAAAAAAGTTGCTTATTTTCAGACATAAATCTTAATACGTCAACAGATTATCCACATTTTTTGCTAAAATATGCTGAGTTCGAGCTCACTCACACTCCACTCCAATTTAAATTGAAATTCATGCTCACTTCTTCAGACTCTTTACGAAAAATAAATACTTTTTCCAGCAGAACGGACAAGTCTCCAAATCCAACGATTTCCTTGGCATATGACATTTCAAGCACTTTCTTTCGTAATCTATTCAAAATGAATAAATCGTAAAAAGCATCATGCCATACCTTGATTAATAATCATCTTAAGATATTCTGTATCAACCAGTTCTTGGATGTCTTCATAAGATCCAATGTAGTACCCATACATAAAAATCACTGGGAAGGGTTTATCCTGAAGATCAAGTTGTTTCCACTCGGTTAAGTTTTCGACGACATCAATCAGTGTAAACTTCACTTTTTCTCCCATAAAAATAACCTTGACGCGGTCTGTGTCTGTAGTATATTTCGAACTATACGTCAAAGAGGTAGTGTATACCACGATGCCTCTTCGAACTCGCTCTTTCTCTGCTTGGATGGTTTTATTAATGAAATATCTCCGCCAGCAGTTCTGTATTTTGAATGCACTTGTGTTTCTCTAATGGAGTTAATTCAATACAAGGGTAATGTAGTCCTATAGAGTTACTTTATCGATGAGCTCGTTATAGTAATGGTTTTCTTGTTCAGCAATCATTGTCGAAAATTTTTTATTTGATTCAAACTTTGGATAAAATATTCTCGAATTTGGTTCGAAAGAGTCGATAACGCATTGCTCTGTCTTGGAAATGCAATGTTTAGTGGAACTCTGAAAGTTTTGGTGAATAGTATGTTAAATTTCGCAAATTGATATACTGCTACTCATATGAATGAGTTGCTATTCAGCAAGGCATGACAATATATATACAGATATAGGAAACGACATGGCTTTATTATGGTGCATATTTTTTAAGAGATGCAAGGCTTGTCTTTTGGATTCTAACTTGGTGAGGAGTCGTAATGAGGACACTGTCGTCATGGTTGAATCTGAATTCGTTCATGATGACTCTATCTTCAATCTTCTTGATCTAGATAATTAAGAATACAGCAAATTGAGTTTGATGCTCATGAAAATTCATTACCTCATATTTAGCTGATTTACCACGAATAATGTGGGTAAAGTTCCAAGTCACGATGAACTCTCCTGTGCTTGTAACAATGAACTTCTCTTTTCCTTCCTTGCTGTCGTTGAACTTCGCAGGAGTGAAATTCACTTCCTTTATTCCATTCTTGCAAATATCTTCAAGAGAGAGCTGTAACTTCTTCGGAAGAGCCTTCTCCTTTCCAAGAGGATGAGTATATCCATTCTTTTCTGAAGAGACAGTGGGAAGAAGGATGAGATATTTCTTTGTGGTTGCAAGAAGCCACTTGGAGTCTTTTGTAGTATCGATTCCGATTATAGGGTCTAAGTTAGTCAGGATGATAATTCGTAAACAATATCTAGATAGATTATTACCTCCGAGACCAGGGAATAGATTCTTTGCGTTTTGTCCAACTTCTTTGAAGAGTCTAATTTCTCCTAACTCGCTTCCAGTGGCAAAGTGTTCAGATTCTGTTGAAGCAATGCAAGTGAATTTGGGCGGCTTAGTGTATATTTTCCTAGGAAGTTAAATGCTGATTTAGAAACCCCAAAAGCGAAGGATGAATTTACTGGCTTGCGATTTTATTTGGGCCACTAATTCTTGGATCCATTTTGAAAATATTTCTTGGATTGAGAGCAAGGAAGCAAGGGTTAGTGGAGAATTCTGAATGTTTCGTGATCGAATTAATATCTCCTATAGAGTTTTCGCCCTCAGTTCCCTATCATTTTATCAGAATAAAGCGGTAACATTGATTTTTTCTTACCAGTTCTTCAACAACTTTTCCTTTCTCCAAGTCCAGATAAAAGACCTTCCTATCGTTGTTCTCATTCATTAGAATCATCTTTGAATCTTGTTCATGAAGAAGCATTTTCTTCGGATTAACCTCCCGGCCACCAAGTGTTTTCACGATTGGAAGATCGCAAATAAACTAATTAATTTGGATTAATAATGCAACAAAAAAAAAACGCGTTCAGTTACATCAAAAGCGGTCTCTTCAGGGTCTGTTTGATACACCGAAATCGTTGAACCTTTAGAAACGAACGTTCGATCTAACACTTTCGCTTGCGCATGTCCAGTGTTTTGCTTTCCGTCCTTCTCAGATGATTCAGCTCTCACAAAACTGTCTTCAATCATCATTTCATCCTCCTCGTACTCCTGGGAGCTGTTGCTATAGATATCTTCATCTTCTTTTTCGATGTCTTCAGCGATCATGCGTCTCGCATAATCAATCTCGTCCTTCTTGAATAAATCCTCGACACTTTCCTAAATTCGAAATATTTTTCACAAAAGAACACTCAACAAGTAATTACCTTATTGCTATGCTCGACGATGCATTTCGCTATCAAAAATTTGAAAGCTCTTGCCTCTGACGCTGATGTTTTCATTTGCAATCCATAAATAAGCAGATCCTCGCCTGAAGTATCAACCCATTTAAACAACAGCGCGTCAACATCGATAAAGTAATTCAGCTCGTTCGTCAGCTGTCGAGAATAAAGTTTCTTCCCGTTAGAATCTGTCACTGTGAATCTCACATCAAAATCCCCATAATCCAACACCAGCACCTGGACATTCGAGGTCACAGGAATGAAAGCTCCCAATGAATTAATCTGAATCAAATCTGCCGAAACCTGCCCGAGAATTTTTTTGAAATTATCCTCGATTTTCAGCTCAGAGCTTTTGGGGAGGTTTTTCCCGCTGTATTTATGTTCCTCTTGTTTTTGTACGCCGGGCTTCGAGTCAGTCTTCACTTCTTCTGAAACCTCTGATTGCTCCGATTTCTCTGATTTCTCTGATTTCTCTGATACTGCTGACAGCTGCATCTGCTCCATCTGCTTCATCAGGAGCGAAAGGTCAACAGATTGCATTTCTTTAACTTCCTTTGACTTGTCTCTGTAGTTATTAAGCTGTTATTTCTATCATTAAGGACAATAGTTTTACTTGCAATAGATTAAGTATTCTTCAGGTTTAGTGTTCTTCGTAACGGACTCCTTATGGTTAACTTGATAGAGCAGCTTGCAAAAGATATCTTTGAATTCTTCAGCTTGAGTAGTACCAAGCACTTTATCATAGAACTCGAAACAAACTGAAGTCCTTTAAATTTTGGTAAGAGGTTCAATTAGATTGCCTTGAAAATTTTATGAATTACCCATTATCGAGATCCCATTCGAATCCCATTAGTTCGTTTTCATCATCAGATAGGAAATAGCTGTTCATTGCAAGAGTTAAATTGAGAATTTCTGCGTTAACTTACCTGCGCAGGTTGCTTTCGGCAATAATTGGGAAGAAATATTCGTTCGCCTCCTGCTTCAATTGAGGGAGGAGGTTTTTAACGTGGACAATGTAGCTGAAGCTGCTTTGTTTGTTTTCAAGGAAATCGACCGAGCATCTTGCGAATCTGGGGTGATATTAGTGGAAAATTGGGGTAAAAAGAACTTACATCGTCTCTTTTTCTTTGCCTGTCGTGCAGAATCGTCCTTGGCCAATATATGCTGTCATTTTAGAGGAAAGCTCGTTCTCTTTGCTAAAGCCAATGAGGCCTTTGATGAAATTCATGCTGTTGAAAAGTTTGGTATTATCGAATAAAATAAGATATGTTGATTTATCTATTTCTACTCTAGTTAGTGGTAATAGTAGTATTCGTCAAATTTGTTTGATTACGTGTTTTTAAGAAGCCTATTATATTACTTTCGCCTTATTTGCAGTATGAATTCAACAAATCTCACCATTTTCCAAAGGACTTCAGAATTGAGTCGTAATAATTTTACAAATAGCCTTTTGGGTATTCGATAGGAGCTTGCCTGCAAGATGGATTTTATATTTTGCGACTCAGAGTTAAATGCTTCTATCTCAATAATCTCACTTGTGTTTTCGTTCATGAAAGAAAATTAAGGGGCGGATTTGAAACAACTAAAAAATGAACTTGGTCATATGAAATTTTTATCATGAATGATTTGCAAAAAAATTTGTTTATGTATAATATCGAATTACTAACCACTAATTTAATACTCTATGCTTGTAAAAGGATTAAGAAATCTTTCTGACGTGGCATGCCTTGTCTTAAGACAAATAGATTTCGTTTCCTGAAACATCTTTGCTTTATTTTGGCGCATATTTTTTGAGAGAGGCCAGCCTCGTCTTCTGTATTCTAACTTCATTAGGAGTAGTGACATAGACGCTGTCATCATGGTTGAATCTGAATTCGTTCATGATAACTCGATCTTCAATATTTTTGATCTATATACAGAGGTATAAAATTAATATTAGCAATTTTCTCATAGTTAATACTTCATATTTTGCATTTTTTCCACGGATTACTTGAGCAAAGTTCCAAGTCACGATGAACTCTCCTGTGCTCGTAACAATGAACTTCTCTTTTCCTTCCTTGCTGTCGTTGAACTTCGCAGGAGTGAAATTCACTTCCTTTATTCCATTCTTGCAAATATCTTCAAGCGAGAGCTGTAACTTCTTCGGAAGAGCCTTCTCCTTTCCAAGAGGATGAGTATATCCATTCTTTTCTGAAGAGAAAGTTGGAAGAAGAACGAGATATTTCTTTGTGGTTGCAAGAAGCCATTTGGAGTCCTTTGTAGTATCGATTCCGATAATAGGGTCTTATTATCAATTGAAAATGGAAAAAATAAACAAATAAGTCAACAACTTATATATTTAATTACCTCCGAGACCAGGGAATAGATTCTTCGCGTTTTGCCCAACTTCTTTGAAGAGTCTAATTTCTCCTAACTCGCTGCCAGTGGCAAAGTGTTCAGATTCTGTTGAAGCAATGCAAGTGAATTTGGGCGGCTTAGTGTATATTTTCCTAGGAAGTTAAATGCTGATTTAGAAACCCCAAAAGCGAAGGATGAATTTACTGGCTTGCGATTTTATTTGGACCACTGATCCTGGGATCCATTTTGAAAACATTTCTTGGATTGAGAGCGAGGAAGCAAGGATCAGTTGAAAAACTTGAATGTTTCGTAAGCGAGATTATATCTCGAATTGTGTTTTCACCCTCAGTTCCCTGAATTATCATTAGTATAAATCGATAATACCATTCTGTATTTACCAATTCTTCGATCACTTTCCCTTTTTCTAAATCCATATAAAAAACTTTTTTCTCAGTGTTCTCATTCACAAGAATCATCTTGCAATCTTGCTCATGAAGCATCATTTTCTTCGGGCTAATCTCTCTTCCTTCTAATGTTTTCACAATAGGAAGATCCAAGATGAACTATTCATACCCATTAAACACACCGTAAAAGAACATAATTTCATTTACATCGAATTCAGTTTCTTCAGGATCAGTTAGATACGCAGAAATCGTTGACCCTTTGGAAACGAAGAATCTATCCAATACTTTGGCTTGAGCATGGCCCGTATTTTTCTTTCCGTCCTTCACAGGCGTTTTGGCCTTCACATGATTGTCTTCAATCGTCATTTCCTCTTCCTCATATTCATAGGAACTATCACTGTAAGTCTCTTCGTTTTCTTTATCGCTGTCCTCAATTATCATCCGTTTGACATAATCAATTTCATCTTTCTTGTAGAGGTCCTCAACGCTTTCCTACATTCATCAGAATTCATTCAATCACTTTGAGAATACTGCCTAAATTTATTTACCTTATGGCGATGCTCAACAATTGATTTCGCGACCAAAAATTTCAGAGTCTTTGCATCTGACTCAGATGTCTTCATTTTTAATCCACGGATAACCAAATCATCACCTGAAGCATCAACCCATTTCAAAAGCGCTTTGTCAGTATCCAGGTCATAGTTCAGCTCATTCGTCAGCTGTCGAGACATTATCGTTTTTCCACTGGAGTCTGTGACGATTAATTTCACATTAAAATCGCCGTAATCGAGCACAGACACTTGGACATCCGATGCTACATGAAGTGAACTCCCTGTAGAATCCATTTGAATCAAATCCGCTGAAATGCGACTCAGCAATATATTGCACTCTGTATCAATTTTCAATTCAGTCGCTTCGGCAAGATTGTGATCGTTCGCATTGTTATATTGACGTTCTTCTTTTATCTGCACTGCCGGTTTCGAATCTGTCTTCATCTCCTCTGAAATTTCCACGTCTTCGGTATCGAAAGATGGCTGCATCTGCTCTATCTGCTTCACTAAAAGCGAAAAGTCGCCTGACTCTGCTTCTTCGATTTCTACTAATGTATCGCTACACATTGATCAGTTATTTCCTACAACGGCAACCACTTTACTTGCAATAGCATAAATACTCCTCTGGTTTGGTGCTTTTGGTGACTAGCTGCTTGTGGTTAATTTGATAGAGGAGCTTGCAGAAGAGCTCTTGAAACTCTTCAGCTTGTGACGGACCAAGTAGCCTGTTATGGAACTCGAAGCTGACCTTAGTGCTTTAATAACATAATGAGATGAGAATCGCTATGCTGTATGAGAATGTTGCTCCTTACCCGTTGTCGAGATTCCATTCGAATCCGCTCAGCTCCTTTTCGGTTTCGGATAAAAAATATCTATTCGATATGAAGAGTGATTTGCGAGATCCCGCCTTAATTTACCTGCATAAATTGCTATCGGCGACGATAGGGAAAAAATATTCATTTGGCTCATGTTTTGAGGTTGGAAGGAGACTTTTCACATGGATAACATATCTGAAGTTTTTCTGCTTGTGTTCGAGGAACTCGACTGAGCTTTTTGGGAATCTAATGATGTCTTAAACGAAAAATGTGGGAATATAGGAGTTTACATCGGGTCTTTTTCTCTGCCTCCAAAACAAAAACGTCCGTGGCCAATATACGCTGACAGTTGAGACGATAATTCATTCCCGTTGTCAAGGCCTATCAGGCCTCTGATAAAAATCATCGTTTTTCGAGAGTTCGATAAGTGCCAATAAAATTAGTTTTCTCGATTTCTGTAAGTATACTACTCAGCAAAAGGCTTGTGACAGGCAAATATTACTCACAAGACTGTTTTTTCTTTCTCAACCTGAGAAAACTGTAGAACACCAGAAAATCGAAACCACATTTCACTTTTTTCGGAAAAATGTATCAGTTACTCCCAAATCTCATAAAATCTACCACATTCAGTTCGATAGACGAAAAGCGACTCAGTTTACACAGTATGAATCAATATAATCTCTTGAATTCTAGGCGACTCGCATATGAGATGATGAGAAATCATAGCTACGAAGAAGTTACCAGCCATGAGATTAGGATATATAAACATGGAAATACATCTCTAAAATCCACTTGATATGCCATAAATTCTCAATATGAACTGAAACTTTTAGAGGATAAGCCTATTGAAACTGAAAAGAGAAATGCCTTCTCTCGTTTACCAGAAAATCCAAATATTTTGCACTTTACAGCATATATTATAATGAAGCTATGCTATTCTACAAAAAGCATCGAGTTGCGGTAATTTACCACAATTCTATGCTCTGCTAAACGATTCTATCACTTCTTGCTTGACCTAAAATTTTTTTCTTTTGTGACATTGTCCTTTACATATTTACATAAAAAATAAGGATTTGTCGAGTGAATTTTAGCCGCAAATTTAAAAGTAAAAAATTCTTCGTGATCTTCTTCTTACAACCATAAGAAGAACAACGAGTTTCTAGATAGTTTTTCTTCATAATAGCTCAACTGATTACGGGCTTAGAACTTTCTAAAATTTCCACATAAGCCGTTAAATACAAAAAACCCTTAATAACCAGCGAAAGTCTGCCTGCTGATCCACTAGAGCAACCAAACTCTGAAATTCGCTCTTGCTTCCATGCTCACTATTAGCTCATTGCTCCAGAATGGTTTCTTTCTTCCTTTTGTTGAAAAGAGGCTTTTTATCCACGAAATAAACCCTACAAAAATTTTACGATATTATTTTCTTGGAATTATTACTGGAATCAAAGAGAATTACCGTATCTGATTATTCGCTATTTACCAGCGAGACAACAAAACTGCAAAGTTTATACAATTTACTTTTAAAACATTACAAATGCTCTATAAAGCCAGAAACGTGGGAATAGTTGGCCTTGAAATATATTTCCCTCAGACTTATGTCTCTCAAGCCGAACTAGGTAATGAATCGAAATACCATATTTGTCTTATTCTCGTGCTTCCAGAACAATACCATAAAATACCTGCTGGAAAGTACACTATTGGACTCGGCCAGACCAATATGTCTTTCGTGGAACCGTTTGAGGATGTTAATTCAATCTCCTTGACAGGTGAATTTAAATATTTGGATATCTCAGCTAAATTCTATACAGTTGTTCAGAATCTCCTTGAGAAGTATAACGTTGACCCCAAAAGCGTCGGTAGACTTGAAGTGGGCACCGAAACGCTGCTTGACAAATCAAAATCGACAAAAACAGTTCTAATGGAATTATTTTCGAAATATGGAAACAATGATATCGAAGGCGTTACTAGTTTGAACGCTTGTTATGGAGGAACCAATGCGCTCTTTAATACTATAAACTGGATGCAAAGCGAAGCTTGGGATGGTCGATTGGGCATTGTTGTGGCAGCAGATGTCGCTGTGTACGACAAAGGACCCGCTCGTCCAACAGGTGGAGCTGGTGCCGTCGCGATCTTGATCGGACCTGATGCGCCGATCGTTTTTGAAAACCCCAGAAGCAGTTTCATTAGCCATGCGTACGACTTCTACAAACCCGATGCAAGTAATGGCGATTTTAAAGACTGTTGTTGAGAATTAATTGTGGCTATTAGCAAGCGAGTTTCCAACGGTTGACGGGCAGCTCAGTGTGAAATGCTATCATGAAGCTATTGAGAAATGCTACACGCTATTGAAAGAGAAATACCTAGCTCATGGAAAAGGGCATTTGAACCTGGATTCTGCAGACTATTTCTGTTTCCACAGTCCATTTTGCAAAATGGTTTACCGCTCTTTTATCACTTTGCTGAACATCGACATCAGGTAATCTAAGTGCTTCTGAAGCATTTGCTGAGTTATTGATTGGTGATAGAGAAGGGAACTTGCAAGGAAGAGGTTTCGATGAGAGAATTCAAAAAATCGCTCAGAGTCTGAAGCAAAATGACATCAACCCTGAAAACAAGGAGTACAATGAATTGATAAAAGCATACTGGACAGATAAGGTAATGATCCCATCTATTCCACTCTCCTGATCTGCTTCATCATAGACGGCTCCTTCTACACTACTGAGCACACAACTCGGGAACATTTACACCGGCTCTCTGTACGCTGGGTTAATCTCATTGATCTCAAATGAGAAACTCAACCTTGAGGTAATGGAAACGTAAAATGAATTAGATTGATTTAACCATCTGCTTTAGAATAAAAAAATTATGATGTTCTCATACGGTTCAGGACTTGCATCATCTATGTTCTCATTCAGAGTGAGTGCTAATATCGATGCAATTAGAAGCAGACTCAATATCCCAGAGAGGCTTCAACAGCGAATTAAATTACCTCCAGAACTCTACGAAGAAATCATGGATGGTCGCAAGAGCTATTTCAATAAGCCAAACTATAGTCCAATAGTTAATCTGGACCATCTTTCAGAAGGAACGTACTATCTGACCGGTGTTGACGCGAAATACCGCAGAACCTATGCAAGGAAAGGCAAAAGCGCGCTCCTCGCCAGAAACGAAGTGAAAAACGAGGAACTCACCACTGTCAAGCTCGAGGAGAAAGGTCTAGCTCAAAAAGAAGGTTCAGCCGTTACCAGGCTAAAATCGGTCAGAGAGCAATTGAAAGCGAATGAAGAAGCAGAAATTAACAAAAAGGCCAATGACGCATTGCTTTGGACTGGATTTTATAAAAAGACTTTCAAAGAGCGACTTGATCACGTATTTTCTTGTTTGATTTGCTAGCCAACTAAGTTTTTTTTTGTTGTAGATCAAGAAAATCGACCCAAATATCAATACTGAGACTTTAAAGAGCGGTGGACTCTCAGTGAACGTTGCTGATTTGATGGTTGAAAACTGCATCGGAGTTTTATCGCTACCTCTGGGGTTATCGTAATACCTCTTACACAAATCCCTGTAGGCTAATTTTTCATCGCGTTAGTCCAAATTTCTTGATCAATGACAAATTCTACACTGTTCCGATGTGCATTGAGGAGCCTTCGGTTATCGCTGCTGCATCTTCGGCTGCGAAATTCATTGCTGACAAAGGAAAAGGCTTCAAGACTCATTCAACATCGTCGATCATGCGAGGACAGATCCAAGTTCTCGATGTCAATCCTGAATTGGCGTCTATTCTTATTGACTCAAACAAAAAGGATCTCATCGCACGTGCAAATGAGGCCTGTGAGTCAATGGTTAACCGAGGAGGCGGTGTGAAGGACCTTACAACAAAGATTCTTCGTCCTAAGGTTGAAGCTAATCAAACCACCAAAATGGCGGATATGTTGATCGTTGAATTCCAAATCGACGTTTGCGAGGCAATGGGTGCTAACATCATCAATACAGTCGCAGAAGCGCTTTCTCCAAGTATTGTCGAATTGGTTGGAGGAAGAGTTGGACTGAAGATTCTTTCAAACCTTTGCCCAGAACGTAGAGCGATAAGCTATTTTGAAATTCCTGTGAAAGAAATGGCATGGAAATCAAGCACCGGAAAAGAAGTCGCGAACAAGATGCTCGAAGCCTACACTTTCGCTAAGCTTGACGTTTTCAGAGCTTCCACGCATAATAAAGGAATTCTCAACGGTATCGATGCTGTTGCAATTGCGACAGGCCAGGACTGGAGAGCGATTGAGTCAGCTGCACATGCTTTCAGCTATTACAGTAAGCTTCTGCCAACAAAACATTCAATTAATGATAATTTTTTCCCCTCTTAGAATACGGAACTTATCATCCTTTGACTCACTACGCAATTGTCAATCGCGGCGGAGAGGACCTCTTTACTGGGCAATTAGAACTCCCGATCGCTATTGGATCGAAAGGTGGAGTCCTTGAGAGCAATCCAATCTACAAAAACAATTTCAGACTTCTCGGTTTCCCTTCAGCGAGAGTGCTTGCGGAGATATTCGTGTCCGTGGGACTCGCTCAGAACTTCGCGGCTCTACGTGCAATGGCTATCGAAGGCATCCAGAAAGGCCACATGAACCTCCACGCAAGAAATATTGCGCTATCTGCTGGAATTCCTCACGGGTTGGTCTCTGACGCAGCCGAATTTATGAAGAGTCGAGGAAAAATCTCGAAAGATTCAGCAAACGCCTACCTTGAAGCCATAGAGCTCTTCAGTGAGTTGCGTTTCCCGAAAAACTCACAAAGCGAGGCAAGAAATCTCAAACAGTTAAGCACTTTCTATCTCGATATCCCCTTCGAAACCTTAGAAGAGCCTATGGTTGTCAATATCGCCTTAGATTGCCTTTCAGAAAAGCCAATCCATCTTTCAATGGCAAAAGAACAGCTTACAAGAGGCGGTAATGGTGGAAATGCCAATAAGCAGATGCAGGAGCTCTGGAACGCCATCTTTGGAAATAAAGGCTACGAATGGCTTATCAATTTCATTTCGGAACTGGAACCGATAAGCTTGGTTTCCGTGCAATCAGCGAAGAGCAGTGGTCTCATGAGATCGGTTGAACTGTCGTACAAGCTGAAAGTCACAGCGATTTTGATCAATTTAGTTACCTTTAACATGGCGAACCTCAATGTGGATAAAACCAGAGAAGTCATCCATTTGACAAAGGATTGGATCCAGAAAGATAAAAAGACAGATGTGACCCTCTTACTTAAAGGCGAGCCATTGGCTGTGAGGTACGGGCTGGCACTTTTAAGTGAACTGATCAAGATTTTCTATTACAACATCGACCAAATGATGCTTCCAGAGGAAGTTAAGAAGTCCTTGATCGACGAGTTATTCACTATTATCAACTCTGCTTTTTCAACGTTTTTAATCTGGGAGCAGGCCAACACCTCTAAAACCTTCAACTTCGACGAGTTTCTCAATCAGAGAAGAAAACGATTGAGTGCGACATTGATTTTGTTGTGCGATTGTATCCTCCTAAAGACTGCGGAAATTACACCAGAAACTTTACAAGAGATGCAGCAGCTGGGAGAAATTTACGAACTTGAAGGCACAATGGCCAGAGATTTAGCTCGTTGGTCCTTCAGCAAGCCAACCGAAAACAATTTGTACACTTATTGGCTTATGATGAAGGGTAAATTTATGGGCGGAGATCAGGCCGTAGTGCAACAGGAGTTCATAAAGGACATTACGAATATTATAGAAATCAAAAAGAAAGCTCTTTTTGAAAAGTTTGGCGAGAGAACGAGAAAATCATATGAGCTTACAACTGAGCTTATCAAGAATCACTACCTTCGTAGAACGACGAAACCCAAATTGTAATGCTAGGAAAATAGCCACTATACATGTTTTATAGAGGTGATATTTTGTAGTGCTTTTCATTGTGAACCTGAACGAAGTCAACAAATTCAAACGTTTTTTGTTGACAAACAATAAAAGTCGCTTTTTCAGCGTAGATTTTTTCGGAGAATTGTCTTTTTCGTTACTACCGTCAATTTTTCAAGATAATTTGGTATGAAATGTAAAATTGTGAAGCAATTGTCGGGTGGACGGGCACTGGCTAATACGGATTTGCTATTAGCACGTTACAAACAGGTAATAAAGTAAGTAAATAAATGCTCAAATCGACCCGACGCTCACGATTGATATTGAGTTTTCGCCAAGTACTGGCGCTTCATCTGTCTCTTTGAACGCTCCTGTTATCATTTAATTATTAACACTGGTTCACATGGAACTAAATTAATTACCTTTTAAACTTTCTTCGATGTCCTCCGCGCGTTTAAGGAACATCTGCTCAAAAGCGAAATAATAAAGACTGATGTCCTCTATTAGCGAGACAGAATGAGTTTTCAATAGCGGGCAGAATGAAAGTTTACTTTTCAGGTTTTGAAGCGCAGTTCCATAGAGCATCTCTCCCAAGCAATAAGTTGCTTTAAAAGGAAATTCGAGATCTGACTTAAAAATAGTATTCACGAAAAGACAGAAGGTTCTGTACGCCTTCACTTCATAGACTTCGTTATTCGTTTCAAACTAAATAAATTCAGCATTAGCGCCTGTGATATCTATTTAAACGGTATACCGCAATGAGTGGGATTGCGATTGGGATGGTTCGGATAATCGTTGCATAATTTTTTATAGCATCTCGTTGGATAGTAGTTATCGATGAAGACAATGCTTTCTGCAGGGCTGCTGCGTTCACTAAATCCATGCCCAACCCGATTGCCTCGAGCACAATTTCTGAATCTTGCAGCTTTTTCGTGAAATACGCGAGAGCTTTATGCCAGAATAAATGCTGCTTTCTGCTAACCATAGTGTCCGGCACTTTCCCGATTTTTAACGAAAAATAAGGAATAATCTCCAACTCTTGTATCAATTTGCCAATAGCGATGCACTTTTCAATCTGATCGGTCACAGTTTTGGGAATGTCCTTCGATGGTTCTGAAAAGTCTATCGAAACAACAAGTCGAATGAATTTTATCTTGTATTTTTCAGTTAGGACTTTCAGTTTTTGTTTCAGGTCAGTAATTGATTCCTTTTTGTCAAACTCTGAGATTCCTATCTCTTCTTCCCAGTTCAATGTAAATCCAGGGATCAAATGACGTTTAAGGAGCCAGGACGACGCAGGCTGGTCTTCGATGTTATAGAGAAGGAATTCTTCGTCAATAACGACGTTATTGATGTGCTTGAGAATATCTTTGGCTCGTAGGATGTGATGTCGCATCATATTTCTATTTTCGGCAGTGTTTTCCTTCTTTCCCGCTGCTAATGTTTCGGGAATCGAAGTATCTGATGAATCAAGCAGGAGAATGCCCCTTCCTTCAGGAGTTAGGGTCAGGTTGAACTTTCTCTGTAGCTCTTTTTCTGATTCGTTCATTTGTTGGATTTATTGATTAAATTATTCTCACCTAGACTTTATATTCGGAAAATCAAGCTTCCCAAAGTTGCTATCTACTTATATGTCGACATTCTTATCCGATACACCTCCCTTAGTGTTCTTATTTATTAGATAAAAAGAGAGACAGACTCGAAAGTCTTTAAACTTTTCATTTAATCAATGAGATTTGTTAAAGTTGACTACATATGAGAAAACTCAAAAATTTCAAAACAAAAAACCAAAAATTTGAATATACACCTAAAATACAGTTCTTAGTGACACTCAATATATCAAATTAAAGAAGGATGTGCAGTGCTGTGCTGGGGTTATTCGTAGAACTCAAAGAGAGAGTTTTGAAGAAAACTTTAATGATTCTTTCGTTTGGAATGCGTTTTCCTCTGAAGGACACACGTTTATAAAAAGTAACGTTTTGGCATTGCCACCAAGCGAATCCTATTACAATCTTGGATCAGGTCGTGAAGCTACCATAATTGTTTACCTGAAGCAACCTCGTAAGCTTTGATTCTCTGTATGGAAGTACAGTGGTCGGTTTCCGCTCTGCAATAAGTCTCACGATTCTGCCAAGAGTTGTGAGACTTTTATTTATGAAATTTGCCTCGTTTTGAAGCTTTTTCGCATGATGTGACGATGTTGACGTTGCAGCCTATAGGACAAGAATAGATGGTAATTAATTAACTCTATCGCAATTTCCAGAAAATTTACTTGATTCTGTGCACCTGGGATGCTAGCCTCACATCTTTCAGAACCCGCAAGGTCAACGATATTAAGGAGACCTTCATGTTCTGCTGAAACTATTTTTATTCGATACATCGAATGGCTCCTCGAGGATCTATATAACAAATTTCCATAATCAGTTTTGAGGAATATCAATGCGATCTAACCTGTCATTCCAGCCTGTTTTATCCGTTGCTCGGTTCTTGCTCGCCTTCGAGAGAAGCGAGAGCATTTGCTCGTTGTTTTGAATCTTTATCCACTCAAGCCCGTGCACATGCACTCGATTTTTCGCAAAACTAATCGTAAGTTTCTCACCGCCATTATTTTTTTCCGAACTCTCTGTTTCGCCAGAGAGGAGATCATGCAGGGTTTCATTATAAATCTCCAGCGCCGAGATAAACACCTCAATTTTGCTCACCAAACTCAACCTTTCAACCTCTTTAAAAATAAAATCCACAGCCCTTGGCAGTACTCCAGCATTCTCGGTTATTGTCGCCGAATTCACCAGATTAGGGCCTTCCAGCGTATATGTTTTCCCTGAGCCAGTTTGTCCGTAAGCTAAGATACAAACTTGATCCCCATCAATCGCGCTCTGAAAAAAAGGCTTTATTGTTTCAAACACATCTGACTGAGCACTGGACTCATCGAACACGTGATCAAAGAAATATGTGGTTAATCTATCTTTGATTTTCACGTCGATCGTCTTGAGCCCTTCATCAGCTCTCTCATTCCCTCGCCAAATTTTCTCAGGATAAGAAATGATTGATTTCTGCGTTCCTTTCATCAGAGGTTTCACCCTGCAGTATATCCTAAGATTTCCACGGGCCTCTTGGAAGCTGTCATGCAATTTCTTTCTGTATTGCTCGGCTAATCAAAGGTAAATTTTTAGCAAAATTGCAATGGAAATATCGTTATTACATTTCTGAAGTTCTGCTTTTAGTTTGTTCAGTTCTGCCAGCAAGCAATAATTTTCATTGCGTTTCTCCTCCAGTTCATGCTTTAAGCGGTTTTCGATGGTTTCCTTCTCCAGCTGCGTTTTTCTGAGTTTAGACTTACAAGCATCCAGCTCTTTTTGGAATATATCTGATTCGATAGCCATAGACTTGTTTTGTGGAGTGAATGAATTTCGTGATACAGCTGAACTAACCGAAGACTTGCGAGTCTTGGGAGTCAAAGGCTGAGCCTCTGACTTTCTCGTTACGGGCTTCGGAGTCGTTTTGCGAGTTGCGTTTCGAGACTTCCTTCTTGAAGGTGTCGATGAATCTGGTTTGCTTTCTTCAAATTTGCTTTTTAAATTATTCGTAACTTCCAACGGACTATTCTCTAATGAGCGGAAGCCTTGACTTTTCTTTTCTTTGGAACTCGAGCGCAAGATACGATCTGTTTTAGATTTGCTGGTCGGAAGCTGATTGCTGGTAACTTCTTCAAGGATTTTGAGAGGTTTTAATGGAGGAGTTGAGTCGTTCAGGTTGTCTTGCTGGCTTTTGTCAAGTTCTTTCAGTGGCTTGATGCTTGTGCTGATTGCTTGGGATTCAGTGTCTTTGAGTATTGACGAGTCCTGACTTCGCAAAAACCTAAATGGCGGGCCTGAAATCCAACGCTTTAACCATTTATTTTCAATGAGCTTTCGCTGTGAAGATGTCGCATTTGAAGTGTCGTTGAGCTTGAGATAGTTAAGTTTAGATTGCGACGAAGAGACGAGATAATTACTATATTTACTAGCTGACCGAACGTTGCAGTTTCTCTGGGCTGGTTGAGAATTTGTGTAATTTCATCCAAAGAATGCATTTGCCGATCGATGATTTCTTGCATGGATTCACTATTTTTCAGCTCCTTGGCTACTTTTCTCGCGATTTTCAGTTTTGCTTTAGGCCCTTTTGAGAGGATTTCAGTTTCTTTTGGCTCTGTCTGCTCTTTTTTCAGCTCCTCGTCAAGGTTTTTCTTAGCTGCTTCCAACTCTCCTATTGAACTTTGCATATTTATCGTCATTTTGGTTCCTTCTGAAACGATATTACTTATTCGCTTCTTCCTTTTTGATTGAATATTTTGTTTTTTGCTCTTTTTTCAAAGAATCAAGGAATCTATCTACACTGCTTTCATGGCTGCTTGCAGCTGCTGAACTTCTTAGCTGACCGGTCTTAACTGTGTTATAATTCTGTAATTTATGGTCATAAAATTTCAGATAGCTTGAAGTTGATGTACATCTAATTGCAATCTTTCTTCTGTATTTGAATCTGCTTGCTCATCTTCATTATTTCTAAAGCCAAACAGGTTTGATGGTCTGGAAAACTCAGAGTTTTTCAATACTTTGTTTTTTTCAGCGGATAATCGACACCTTCTGAACTGAAAGATCCGGCCTCGCGTATAAAAGATTTCCGCTTTAAGCTCATAATTTTGAATTAAATTGATTTGTATCATATAATCAAAAGACCAGTTAAGCAGATTGGCGGCTATTTTACTCTTTTCTCATAGACAAGAGATTTAACTGCAATCAGAAGTTAGAATTAAATCTTGCTACACAGAACAAGTATTGATTACGCGTTTTCTCTCTCTCTCCATTGATTTCTATTTAACTTAACAAACACTATGATGTTAATCGTAAATAAAGTCGTTAAAACAATAAGCAACATTTGTAAAATTCAAATTATTTAATTGATTGATTCTATCACCAAAAGTCAAAGACTTGAGGTATCTGAAAGAAAGGGAGAGATAACGAAAATTCCAACGAAATGACTAACGTAGTTGATTGTAATACCGTTCCCGCAGACAGAGACACACTTGAATCGCTGCAACGTGAAGGACCTGATGGCGGTTTTTCTCCAGTTAGCCTGGGAAATAGACGTTGCTATCAATCAAAAACGATTCGAGGAACATCTTGCACTCTTCCAAACTCTCAGGAGGTAGGGTCAGGAAACGAGGCAGAGAAACCTTTTCGAATTTCAAAGAAGAAGAACTCTAACTCATTAAGCCTGCCTAAAGGTGCATTTGTAGATAATGCACAGAAATCTCTTCCGAACGATGAGCCAAGCAGTGAGATTCAAGCAGAAACTAAAGAAGTGGAGCCTGCGATAACTGAGGAGAATGGTGAAAGACAGCAGCAAGATAGCTTTTTTGAGGATTTTGACAATCAATTTGTAGTTAAATTCCCATCGCCTGCTTCAAAAGCATTGCTGGGTAAAGGTGGATATTCCCCGTACAGAGTCAATAAAACATTAACGTTTCACAATGAGCAATCAGAAGTCCGCTCACTCACAAACCTTGACAACCCTGTGAACGATCTCAATAAACGCAGCGCCAGCGTCAAAGAAGGAAGTCGCATTGCATCAAGCTATCAACAGATACTTAAAGAAGTTACACCCGCTCAACACGACTCTGAATTTCCTTCGTTGAAAGAAACTTATGAATCTGTTGTGTATGCCAGAGACTACCGACGACATCAGCCTACCTTGAGGCTTGAGACCCAAAACGACTTGAGATCGCAGCATTTGAGCAGGAATCCGAGATACCCGCAGACAATGAAACTCAATTCGCAGCTTCTGTTTCCTCGAGGGGAAAAAAGAGGGAATAGAGCTTCAGTCACACGAAATGAGTCAGTGTTCGCGAATCTCGTCTCGAATAGAACATACAGAGATTACAATCAAGTGGCGAACCACACCCGAGCCAATTGCAAAGACTTTATTGATGAAAACTGGAAAATCTTCGAAAAAACACGAGAGCGACTGGCAGCTACTAAACTCGCGACTCAGCCAGCGAACTCGAGTAATATAACAGCGTCCTTGATGGCCGCGACCCACCAGCGGTCTCTTGCAGAGGAATTAGATAAAGAGAATAAAATTGGAGGCGACTGGCCGAAGAGTTATTTAGGAGGAGGAAGAAGAAGGTCAAGACACTTCACAGGAAACGAGCCGCTAACCGACGTATCAATTCCAATCAAGACTAGTATTGCCGAGAAAGAAAATATTTTCAACACTAGGGTCTCGGGATATGATCATGATAGATATACTCAAGAAGTTGCGAGGCTAAACTCCAGAGTGAGCGAAAATCAAATGGGCATCGCTCGTGTATTTGATTATAAAAACAAACGCAGAGCAACCATCGGCCAAAAAGATCTGAGGGTCGGAAATGAAAGGCACCTGAACGACTCAAATCCTTTCGTGCTGCGAGATTTGACCAACAGGATTTCAACTAATGAAAGCTTTAGGGTTCTCAACACAGACCGAAGCCAGCCCTCAGAGAAGAAGGAACATCAGAGTCAGCATTATGTGCCAAAACCTGCGTATGAGATCCTTCGAGAAAGTAGAAAGGAGTATGAGAATAGGAAAAATTCGCAAACGCTTTCCCTAGCAAGTCGAATCCATATAGATTGAAATTAATGCTGAGAGTTTCTCAATTTTCAATACTATCTGGATTTTCGATGCAATTCTATAATGTTCATTTCAAAGTTATTTATTTTTCGTTGTCAATACAACCGTAACCAATTTTAGCTTCGCCTATTCAGCTTCTTCCAATGCAAATCATTAAATACGCGATTTTAGAAAGACTCAACCCAAATCAAACTGACACGTAATCTGGTTTCCAGTAGAGAAGAATTGAGCAGTATCAGAATTTTTATTGAATCAAATAAATTAGTTCACTCAAACCATGGGACTGCTCTTTTCAAAAATATGGCGACGCATGTTCAATACCAACAGAGAATTCAAGTTAATCATCGTCGGACTTGCGAATGCTGGGAAAACCACTATTCTTTATCGATTGTAACCGCGCTTTTCGAAGTGTTGTGATCAAATTAGTCACTTAGGTAAAGTTATTCAAACTCAGCCAACGATCGGCAGCAATGTCGAGGAAGTTCGCAATAAAAACGTTCGATTGCAAGTAATTCTATCTCCTTTTCGTTCATTTATATGGTCATTCGTTAGGTTTGGGACTTGGGAGGTATTTCAATATTCTTATTAGAAATTAGATCCTTAAACTCGCAATTGTTATCCGATAGGCCAGGAGACGTTACGATCAGTTTGGTCGACGTATTTCTCAGGAACGGATGTAAGAAAGAACTGAGGATAAATGACTGATATTGTGCAATAGGGCATCATATTTGTAGTCGATAGCTCGGATAAAAAAAACGAGTTGATTTCGAAGATGGAGCTTTTCAAATTGCTTGACAGCGAAGATCTCAAAGGAGCAGCGATATTAATTTACGCTAATAAACAAGATCTGCCTGATGCGATGAATGCAGCTGAAATTACAGAGAAAATGTCTCTGACTGAAATAAAAGATCGAGAGTGGCACATTCAAGTAGATATTGCAGTTTATTTCAACAATAATCTAATCTTTCGTTTCAAAAGGGATGCAGCGCGAAGGAAGGCACAGGGCTACAAGAAGGATTGGATTGGTTGACTGATAAAATTGTGAATAAAAAAAAGTAATGATGGCATGAGGCAGTAGGAACATAGAAGGTTTACACATTTCTGTATGGAATTACGCGCAAATTTTCGTATTTACGCGAGCAGCTTATAAATTGAAAACACTGGATCGGAATTTTGGTATCGGATTATGATTAATGTTGAACAGGTAACCATGTACATCATGTACAGGCAGCCTAAGAACGGCGCCTTGGAGTGGAATATGTAGTGAAAAA
>ENA-UOTX01001164-UOTX01001164.1-compost-metagenome-genome-assembly--contig:-NODE-1164-length-21612-cov-20.435477_pt1 | contig 21612 bp, 14 predicted proteins | sample MGYA00238143_ERZ746982 | MGnify/ENA primary metagenome ERZ746982 (study PRJEB28758, sample SAMN06268862) | compost metagenome | isolation source: single cell | place: USA: California, Emeryville, Joint... | reverse complement strand
GTCCAATTCATCTACCCAGTCAACAACGTCACCATCAGAAAGGTCAAGACCCTCAAGAAGCCAAAGTTCGATGGTAAATACTTTTCAATGAATTCTTTTTTGAAGGCTAACCTCTTTGTTTAGTTGCTAAATTGAACGAACTCTACAAGGAAACCGCCGCCCCAACTGGCAAGACCATCAGCGGAGCCACCAAATTCGATGACCCTGAAACCAAGAACCTCTTGGACAAGTAAAAAGGCTTCAATTTCATAGAGAGGAGAAGAACGACAGTTTGAAGGATCGTATAGCTTGGTTTTAAAATCCGTTATGCAAGCATCTCTTGATACAGTTTGTACGTTTTCTCGTGATTATTTTCAGTCGTATGCGTTCTTTCTTCGAGCACCAGAAACCAGAACCGCTTGCATATATGATTCATAAAACTTGAAAATAAATGATGTTTTTAGCTCCTGTAGTATGATAGACCAATTAGATTCCAGGTAAACCAAATGAGCTGATCGATTTGTAGAAAGCTGCTCCAAAGTTGATGTTGCAAAAATCAAAGACAAAAATAAAAAATAAGTATACTATGGATTAGAAAAACTACATGGAAATATATGCCTTCATAGTAAGAACAATTTAAAGTTCACCTGCGAAACCTGTATAGATGAAGGATATATACATGATATGATGTCATGACAAAAAATGACAAAAAGGATAAGCAGATTCTTTGCTTTTCTTTGTTTTTTAATAAGTTTATCCTTGAGCGTTTGTCAATTTGAGAGATAATTTAATTAACCATAACTCTTTGGCTGTGTTAATTAGCTATTGTGTTAGATTTAAACACGAAGTCTTTCCCGATGAACGAAGCTCTTATCTCCAAGGCATTTTCAATTCGAATGGGAGACGAGACTCCAGAGGCTAATCCCAGTTCGAGAAAGGCTGGAGAGAACGAAATTTCCTTGGTAACAACCAAGATGCTAGAGACAACTAACGTGCGACTTCAAAATGCAGAGCACTCTAACGTAAGTTACTCCATCTCTATTAATATCCATATGGGATTGTGGAATAAATAGATAGTGGCAGCCATACTAAACAAAAAGCCTACTCAGAAAACCAATACTGAAGTGCTATTTCTTCAAGAGGCTTTCCAAGGGGTCGATTTCTTCGAAAAAATGAAGAGCGAAATGGAAAAACACGATTTATTCACTCTGTACAGGCAGTTAAGGTTAGAAATCTGTAAAGCAGGAGAGTCGCTCTTTAATTACGGTAATTGACATGAGTTGAGAGCAGAATTGATTTATTCACACTCATTACAGGCGATTGGGGAGAGAAATTCTATATCATTATAAAAGGATCCGTCTATGTCCTCCTAAAGAAACACCAAGAAATTGAAAAGGAAGTGGAGACTTCGACTAAACATCACAACGATCAACATGATCATACAAAGACTAATGATATGGGTGAAAAAACTGAAACGTTCAACGCAAAGATCGCGAACATTGAGCATCAATCAGAAGCAAACGAAGAATTACGGGTCGCCTTCTCCGAAGAAATGAGTGAAACGGAAAAGCAAAATTATTTACAGAGCGAGTATCCTAGCTTCTTTTTAGGCAGGGTATTGGAAGCTGGAGCGTCATTTGGTGAAATTGCCTTACAGAATAGAACTAGAAGGTATCTGTCTATCGGTCTTGTGGAGGAAAAATAATTCATTTTTCGTGGAAAAATCTAGGACTGCAACGGTAGTATGTAGAGAGAACATTGTGCTAGCTACGCTGGCAAGAGAAGATTACAACCGTCTCTTGTGTAGGAACCTTTTCTTCTTTTCTGGACTTCTGATTTTCTTTGCAGTTAAAATTTACAAAACGAAGGACGATGCTAACCTAGCCTTCTTAAAGACAATTAATATATTTTCTCATTTGCCTAACTCCGCACTCAACGAAATTTATTTCCAGTTACAGCGAAAGAGTTTCACAAAAAAACACGTGTTCTACCGAGAAGGACAGGCTCCTGATAATATCTATTTCGTCCTCTCTGGAGAAGTTGAAGTAGCTGCTCCCCTTTCAGCTAAGCTTTATATAATCGTTATTTATTTGCTGAATAGCTCTCCAAATGTGTACAACCAGTACCTTCTTCAGATGGTTCAGAAGAAGCAAATGACAATTCAAATAAGCGCTCTATGCATCAACTCTTCGCAAGGAATTCGGACCAACAGAAGAAGAGAATTAAAGTAAGTTGATTTTTTACGAGAAATGCAAAATTGACACGCTTTTATTTAACTTTGAAAGTATGCACTGCTTCCAAGAGGTCATTACTTCGGAATGGAAGAGCTCTTTACAATGGCTAATCGCTCAGACACTGCGACTGTCGTCTCGCTCACTTGCGAAGTGTTTTGCATCTCTCTTAGTGTAAACAATCAGAATCTTGATGAATTCGTTGCTATCCTCACGAAACAATTAGGTTTTTCAGAAACTTGTCACTGATCATGAACTCATTGAAATTGCAAAGGAAAACCTGAAGAAAAGAGCTTGGATGGCTAATAAGGTGTCATCCAACCTCTCTAAAATCGATGCAGCGGTTTCACATGATGCTAAAATTTCAGGTAGTAGTGTTCCCAAACCAAAACCTGCTGCATTTAAGCCAAGAGACATGAAATCCACGCTGAGAATGATCGGGTGTCTCTCTGCTCCAGCCTCGCCAGTGAACAAAGATAAGCTACCAATTGCCAGAACCACTTTGGTCTCTCAGATCCCTTCCAGAGTGTCAGAGAACTCTGGGCAAATAAGCAAGCACCCATCAAATACGCCAGCGTTGCAGAGCGCTCATATCTCAATAATTGATGCTCATAATAGCATAAATCACGCTGAATTGTCGCCAGCGCAGCCAAGGGAGATAATGTCGTTTCGAGAAAAGAACCTCCGTGAGGAAACTCCAAAAATTATCAGCTCCAAAGGAGGCGAACCCCAAAAGGTTCCACTCAAGCTGAGTATTACAGCGAATAAATCGCTTGATCTGCGATCGGTGAGGCATGTGGAAAAATCCTTCCAGGACGATGGCACACCGATAAGGAAAATCCGCCCAATAAGCAAGAATTCGATTAACAAGTCTACTACTTCATTGGCGAAAAATATCAATACGTCTCGTACTGAAAGAGGAGTGGCCACGCCTTCTCCTTTCCAAAAATCTGCAATGCGATCCAGACAAAATTCAACTCCATTGCTCGCCTTTCCTTGTTCGGCAGAAGTGAGTCCTCACGAAAAAATAACGAAGGAGTCCCGTCAATATCGGTCCTTGTGCAAGATGCTCAAAATCGATAAGCTATTTGGTGCTGAGAAAGACAGAGTTGACGCGCTATTTACAAGAGAGGCTCGTCCAATCTCTTCCCAATATATGACTAATCAAGACTTGTCTAGTGCTTTAAAAACTCTCAAAATGGAACATAAACCAGATATGAAGCGTCGCTCGTCGAGCAGTTTTTATTGCAAGGACAATTTTGTCCAAACTTTCGTTTCTCAAGGGGTGGGAAATGTTGGGTATTCCCAACTCAGTATAAAGTCTTTGATGAAAAAATAATTTACAAAATTCTGTATTCATTGGTTTGGAAAATGGAAAAAATGCTGTTAACTATAACCAAAGTTGTGTATAATCAATATATTTTCACGAAGGATTTATTTAAATTCTTTAAAAGAAATAATTGGCATCGAACTTTTATTAACATGAAACTCTACAATAGCAACTATATAGCGTTTCATATTAATTTATTTAAAATAAACCAAAGTAATTTGCGTCGTTTCAACCCACATCAGCATTGGCATAGGTCGAATGGATTTCCATCGATTATTGGACGATGATCTCCGAGAGTTTACATTGGAAGAGTTACGCGAGAGGCTATGCTTTAAAAACGCGTATCTAGTTGACAGTGGTAGATATCTGGGTGAAGTGCATTCGATTGGTTGCACAGTCGCAGGGCCGATCCTTGAAGAGATCATTTCAAACGTCAGCAGGATTTCTGTTGAAGAAAGCATTATTAAAAAACAGCCGCAACATATCAGAGACTTCGGTATGCTGTTGCTGGAGCTGGCAGTTTCACCGGAGCAGATTTTCCATGATACTATCGATTCTAAATTTGAATATATCGCCCCAGTTGAAGATGAACCAGTAACCTGACATCCCTTCCAGCAATTTACCACTTGTGTTGTTTTAGGAAAAGCCAGAAATTTGCAATTTAGCTCCGGGATATGTTACAACTAAGCCGCATATACCAATTGCCTATCCAGTAACAAGTAGTTAGTGTCTTTGCAAGTGTTTAACAGAGGTGTAATAGGAAACCTCAGCGGTCTCAGCGATTATGGAAAGCTAAAAGGTACTCAATCTGAGAAATATTTCCTTTCTATGCAAAAGGCCAGAGAACGAGCAAAATTACACTTAATCGTAAAAAGTTCTGTCAAATTTTCCCTTGCTTATGAAGAAACAGGACATCAGCAGAGATGAAATACCATCTACGATGCCACTGGAGCAGGAGTTTGAGGACACCAGAACGGATGGTAATTGTATCTGGGAAAATCATTTCTTAAAAAGCTATAGACCAGCTGCGGCTCATGAAAGAAAGAGATATTAAAAGGAAAGAGGCTGAATTAGCTTCAAGACTGCAATTAGAACAAGTAAGTACCCTTAAACAACAAAAAAAGCAGCTAATTGTATTAACAAGGCAAACAAAATAAATCGCGCTAGGCTCACAAAGTTAAATAACGATTTGAGAAGCAAGAAGTACACCTATGATGACACAGGGAAGATTATTTTTGTAAATGGAGTTAAAATGGAAAGGCTCCCTCCTGCCAACTATCTAGTGAAGTAATATTACGCCATTTCAACGGGATTAATTCTTGTTTAGCTACGCAGTACAAAATAGCACTGAGGAGGACCAATTGCAGCAGGTATTCGGCAAAGTAAACAGGTCGCCGCCTCCAAAAGAAAGCAAAAAGGAAGTCGAACTCTCAAAGCCCAGTAAAATGAAAAAAGCACCTGCGGAAGAAAAATCGTTCGTGAGAGATTTAAGCCTGCCTCATGAGTCGGCCTGGGAGAATCTAAAGGTTGAAGATGGAGTGACCATTGTAGAGCATGGAAAGAGAAAAGCTGGAAGAAGATTCACGTCGATTTCAGTAAGCAACTCGGCTCAAGTTTTACCAACACTATCAACACACCCTTTGGATATAACCGGGAAAATCACGATGACTGAGTACAAGACACGGATCAAGGAGGGCAATTTGAGTCGCGAACCAAGCAAAGCGGGATTAGATGAAACTATGACTGATAATAAGGCTCTGGTTGAAAAATTGCTTTATGAAGTGGTTAATCCTCAGCCCAAAAAACCTTCAAAACCTCGGAGAGTTCATTCAATAGACATGCGAGTCATGCCAGACACAAGCAACATGAAGGTCCATTCAACAAAGCTATTGGAGAACTTGTTAAAGGTGGAGATGGACCCAATTTTCCCCAAAAAACCGACGGAAGTTTCTCATCTAGCTCCTGTACTCGATGCTGCTCCTCGAATTACTACTGTTGATCAGTTTAATCTCAAGATCATTAATACAAAAGAGTGGGGAGTCAATGTTCCCTTGCCTTCAACAGGCGCTCCGCTCTCATTTTCCAAGCTGAAGCACAGGAATTTCAAAGCATCCATGGGCGAGCTATTTAAGCCTCATAGAACGAGAGGGCTTTTGAATTCGAGTATGATGACGCCGAGTCATTACTTGAACGCTTCAAGTTCAGAATTTCTGAAAGGGTCTCAGTCACCTTCTCATAGTATTAACTCCATTTCAAATTTGACATTAATGAAATAGGTATTATTTTTCAAGCAAACTTAAAAATGTATACTATGATTTGTTGGATTTCTCAAAATTATTAAATTTGCCTGCTCTTACCATATCTTGTATACAGCATTATTATATTGCTGCTTGATAACTGGTTAATTCCACAAAGGCAGAAATTATTATAATTGAATTTTTTGAATTCAAAATAAATGAATAAATATATATAAAAAAAAACAGGTTCGGGTAATTATATGCTCCTTCACAAATTGAAACAGCTATTACTTGTCTACGCGGTAAGGGTATCGATTTCTTTTTGAAATATTATATGCTCAGAAAAGTAAGCGGTCTGATTACGAGTTTATCATTATGAAAAACACAATAAGTGGATGGATATATGTTGTACTGAGTATAGATGAGGATAAAATCTTTACAATTCTCTTCTCTGGATAGTGCTCTAATCTCTGAAAAATCAGATAATTCGAACATTTTTCAAGATGTTCATTAAATCAAAGAAATACCGGTTAATGCATATATGTATCACTAACCTCTGGGAATTCGAATACAATAAATCAACAATAAAACAAGTCATCAATTTGACGTGCGAGATTCTTTCAGGAAATATTTAATTGAGGAGTGAAATTTTGCAAACACTATTAATTAGTCTTCATAACTAACAATTTAGGGTTTTTCATTAATATGTCAATGTAATTTACTAATTAAGACTTTTTAGAGTTAGGTCCTGTCTTAAGCTATTTCAGCCATTTTGGACTAATAGTTTCCATGTGATAATAAAGTTTGCCTTACACCTTAGTGTCGCTTTTCTCCGCCTTCTTGAAATAAAAATAAGCAAAGTTTATCTTATGGCATTAAGTCCTACATCGCTCCGTAGGTTATTTGTTAGAATTGCTGATCTTTCAGCCCTGTGAATGAAGATTTTTAGATTCCATTCTAAAACCGATCTATACTGCTTCAAGTTGCTTTTTATTTTGATGTGCTTGTTCGTATTTTTGAAATTTCTTTACTATATTCAGATAATCTTTGAAAGGCGGCTATATATGTTTTTCCATGAACCATGCTTAGAGTAGCAGCATAACAATCGATGAATAGAATTTGATGACATTTAAGCAAAACATATGCTAGAAATCGCTCAATTTTCATTACTACTGAGAAAACAGGAAACGATTCGGATTTCTGTTTGTAATGAGCTTTCGTTGGCACTCTGTTCGCGAACTTTAGATATTGTATATGCGATGTGAGAGCAATAACTCTTGTTGCTGGCAGCTTAAAATCGCCTGTGTCTTCTCTTTCGCCCATTTGTGGTATGGCAGATAGAGGGCTTTCAAGTTTCCCCAGTTTGTCCTTTTCATGAGAAGAATGGCTGTTTTGTACTTTTTGATTTCGTTTCCCCAGAGATCGAGGACTTCTAATTTTTTCCAAAACGCATTTTTGGCAAGAATAAGCGCTCCTTTGTCGGTGATTAAGTTGTAACGTAAGGAAAGATACATCAGGATGCGACACCTCATGTTTTCCAAAAGAGAAAGGTGCGCATCGGTGAGGTAATTTCTATCTAAATTCAACACTTCTAAATTAATCCATGATAGGGGGTGTTGCTTTAAAGTTGCTAAGAAGAGAGCAACTTTGTTTCCTTCGAAAGAAATTAATTTCCAGTCTCGATCTTGTAAAGCTCTAGCAACTTCAACTTGACCATCTATTATCTCCTCTCGTAACCAGTGTGATGGACAAACGATTTCAGTGAGATACAATTTCCTCGCTTTCGGAAACCAAAGGAGATGAAGATTTTGCAGACTGAATCCTTCCCTCCACAAGTAATGATTTGTTGTTTGCGATTCTGATGAATTTTTACCCGCCACTCTGCTTTTGAAGAATGCAGTTTTCATTGATCGATTTCTTTTTCAAATTGTTCATCCATTTTCCTTACAATTCCTGCAAAATCATCCTGATCTTTGAATTCAGTCAATTTCTGTGAGTATTTTAAATTCAAGCAATACACATGCCTTGAGAAATCGATTTCAATACGTGGAAAAGCTGCAGGATCGTGGTTCTCGAGGAATAATACATACTCTTCATCAGGAAATTCGTTGAGCTCGACATGAATGCGTTCCAAAGCTCCCCAGGTTCATTGCTTACTAAAGAAGTTACTGCTTGTATCTTTCTTATCTTGTTCCTATTAAAATTAATACCTTCCATTTGTGTCCAGGCTTTATTTTCGCTGAAATAGAGAATTGCTATAGCAATGGAGGATACCAAAAAAAGAAACTTCGCACACCAAAGGTTCTTTGCTTTCTAAAGAGCAAAGCGCTTTCAGATCAAAGATTACACTAGCTTCCTCTGATATCAGATCTATCATCCCCAGAAAACCAGTCTTCAATCGTATTGTTGCTATGTGGCAAGAAAATATCAATTATTAGACAAAATTTGTACAATTCAAGCTATCAAGAGTAAAGAAAGAGCATACATTACGACAAAGCATTTTTTTTTATCTGTCTCTGAGTTGTCGCTCGTGATTCAAGTATCGAAAGAAGACTATGTATACAACATTTGAGAACTATTTTTCCAGCCTTAGATTGGGTCTTTCTTTTGACCAGTGACAGTATTTCTGATAGTATGTACCCAAAATCTCAAATTATAATGCTTTGTCTTCGATTAGTTTCAAAGACGGTCTTGACCTGAAATTGAACCGAAATACGAAGCGTAAAGTTCAGTATATAATAAATTAGCGCTGTCCAACCAAATACGCATTGAGAAGCTAACTTTTGAAATTTGGGAGAAAATATAGAGCAAGCTCTACTGAAGCACTCTCCCTCTTTATGCTAATGTTATTTAATATTTCATCGTTAAACATTTTTCTGAATTATTTTCCTATTCTGGCGGAACAGTTAGCCAGGAAAACACATTAGAAAAAGATAACGAGATAACGAGATATCTGTGCCGATTAGGATTAGTTATTCAATGTACTGTTTCGAAACTGTCAATATTTCCCTCGTTCTTGAAAATATTTAGAATATCAGAAGTAAAAATTTTCTCAGAAACCACCATCTCCAATTCCAACCCGCTGAATATATTTGTATCATTAAATACTTCAGTGTACAGCCGACTTTCAATGATATATGTGACGTAAATACCCTATTGCCATTCAATCTACTAAATTCGAGAAAACCTTATCAGGCAAGGTGAGTTTCTATCCTTTTGAATGTTTTACGTCGATCTTGACTCAGTCAGCTTTAAGAATTAATCAGTGATGATAAAGGAGGACGAAGATATGAAGAAATGCCTGAGTAACTTTTTCCAGAGATCTCCGTGTATTGTGCTGAATCTATCTCAGTATATCAAACAAAATCGAGGAGAGAAATTAATAGAGCTTCTGCCGAGATGAGGCGCGAAATTTAGTTTACAAAAAAAAAAGAATTCCTCATCAACACAGTTGATGCTTATTAAGAAGAGATTCCAGGGGATTAGCATGGGCACCTTCCTATAATGAATACTACGCAAAGAACAATCTAAATTTTTTGAAATTAATCTAATGAGTTTCACGAGCCATATTTCAAGCAAATTTTTTATTTAAATTAAACTATAGGCGAGCTCAATTTTTCTTCAATTAAACGAAAGTACTCTGATAGCAAACTTCAATCGATAAAAATATGCTTTCTGCATGCTATTTTTCCCGTATGCTGGAGGAACAACTCCCTCTCTCATTAGAGCTTGCAGCTGCTGAAAGCAACTCAAAACTCTCTGGAATTACGATCGCCTTCCATGTAATGGGAGCGATATCAGCATTGGGGTGCATTTTTAATATAATAACCACTTTTCTACTCAAACTCCACTTCAATGCACTAGGGAAAATGGTAATATTTCTCTCAATTGCCGATATCATCTTCACCATCACTTTCATCATTGAAACACGAAGTAATATTGTGAGTATTATTTTCAGCATGTCGTGGGCTGCATCAGTTACAATGCTAGGCTGCTTCGCACATGCGTTGTATAGAGCAGTCAAATCTGATGAAGGATTTCTAAGCACTCTTTTGTTAACAAAATACATAATCACTTCCTTGGTCATATCAGCCCTTATTGGAGTTCTATGCATCATCCGATTGAATACGGTTGTTTTTTCGTCACTGGGAACATTGGCATTGACAGCTATTGTATACTCTACATTTTGCTACATTTTTGTGCTGAAGAAATTCCGTGAAATTAAAAGAGAAATTCACTTGGAGCTCCTGGTTTACCCTTTATTCCTCATAATTTGCGAATTCCCATTCATCGTCGTCCAGTTCCACGTTATTTTTAAGGGCCAAAAGCCTCCAGGTGAAGACTTTAGAAAAATCAGTATGCTATTGCTGGTGAGTCGAGGTCTCTTGAATTCTCTGGCTTATGGACTATCTTCCAAAGTTAGACTTGGATTTAAAACCCTCTGCAGGTCAAAAAAGGACGTCAATCAGACGGACTCATATTTTACAAGTTTCACTGACAGACCCAGCATGATGACAATGAGCGTAAAGACTCCGAATTATGTTTTACATGATAGCACCTCGCCATCCCAAAATGAATCTTTTCTGCGAAATCAACATACCAAGACCAACTTAATTGACAAACTGCTAATTTGAGTCACTTTCATCAATCTTCAACGTAGATTCATCAATTCCTCATTCAATATACTTTACAGCTTGTAAAAATTTGTCTTCTTGACACTATGAAAAAACTTTCTGAGTTAATTATCCTAATCTTGTTGAACTGCTTATCAGAAGAACACATTTGAACTACATATAATTCTCCAATCAAATCAGGACATCCAGTGTGGAAATCCGTTTGCTAGTTCTAATTTCCTCGCAATTCTCAGACTTCAGGAGAAAAAAGAGAGAACAGTTATGAGAATCAACGTTGAGAACGAACAATGGAACATCTTTAATATTCCAAGTGTTCGCATTGGAAAAGAGGATGATCTGTACGTGAGTGGCCTATCGAAGAAAAAGTTGGAATTTTCATAAGATGATTTCCAATTTGGAAAATCGGACAGAAATAATGGTTTTGGAATATTACGCCCAACTTTTTCGTGCTGTCCAACAGGATTCTTTTTTTACCACGGATAATACTGTCTATACAAATAACTCCTAATAAATAATGATATACTATCTAAAGTTTCTTCAGTTTTCTTTTGTTACAACATATCAAAGCAAAATTAATACCCGACTCAAAGTCTTATGTAATTTCATATCATCTCCCAATAAATTTAATACAGGGTGAAAAATACACTTAAATTGGATTAAGGCCATCATTCCGTCTCTACCCTCATAGACAGCATTCTCAATGAAACGAGGCACAAAAAAGCTAGCTGAGAAGCTTAAAAGCAGAGTTCACGCGCCCCCTTTCGAACTGATTATGGTGGGTACTCCGCGAGCAACATTTTTAGAAACAGAAACATCTCCATGCAAAGATTTCACTTCGAAACTTCGTCAAGAAATAAGGTCACTGCAAACAACAGCAAATATCTACGGAGCGACTGGACTCTCAGCGAATCAGGTCGGCCTAGATAAGAGGTTTTTCATTATGGCTAAGAAACTAACAGAAGGAATCTGGCTTCAGCAAAACAACGAAACTACCATCGAATATAACACCATAATCAATCCAAGAATAGTAGAAAAGTCCAAGGTATCCTTCTCATTCAAATTTCTGTATCAGCTAATACGAATTATGAAAGTTGATGCAATTCGGCTGGGAATATTGCGCGAGCATCCCAAACGTTCGAGCAGTCGTCAAGCGACATGAATCTATCACGGTTGTTTATATCGATGAGAAAATGAATGAAGTAAAGGAGGTGCTTTCTGGATTTGCGGCGAGAATTTTCCAACATGAAATGGATCATCTTGATGGAAATATTCTAGTGCAACAGACCATCTCGCACGATGAGCTTGAAACTCTCAGCGAAAGTGAGGACGGGGATATTGAAGTTGCTAAGGTAAAGTTAAGACTTGAAGATGCTTGAGGTTTTTTGTAGGTACTTTCGAAATTTTATACTGAAGTTGAGCAGAGTATCGCGAATAAAACTGCGGATAAAATGCAAATTTCTGAGGAAGAGTTCATGGAAAAGCTTCAAGAGGCATCACGGAAGGATTACGAAAGAAGAGAAGTAATTATCTAATTTCTGAGGAGTGTGTAGCTGATTATTTGCTAAATAGAAATTGAGAGAAAGCTCGCCAATCAAAAAGAAGAAAGACCCTAACTACTTTTATTGAGATATATGTCTATGGAATTGTGTGAAATATATATTTTCTTCTTAAAATGTGTGCTCTAATTGTTTTTAACGAATCTTCAAGGAAATGAAAACGAAATTTATCTTAAGCAGTGGTTCCGACACATCTAAGTTGATGTTCACAGAAAGTTCAAGTCTCCAAAGAAGAGGAAGAGGAGAATAATATCGATATTCTCTATTTTAGAGTTGAAAACCAGAAAGGGCTCAAGGGCTGTTGGTTTTGCAGATGCCTATTAGTTTCTGAATAGTTTTAGGGGGGATCTTTCACAATTTATGAGAGGTTTAGAAAAAGATATGTTTGGAATAATAGATAAAATCAATGATAACAAGAATATAATATATTTTCAAATCATCACCTGCTTCTCCAACAAGCTACTTAAAAGAATATCTGGTTTTATATTTATAGCTCAATTGATCATCGAGGCTCTTCTCAAGCTGTGACAACGGGATCGGCTCAAAATTATTCAGCGACCTGAATTTCGATATTATCAGCGCCATTCGGTTATTTTCTTCAGCCAAATATTTTATTTTTGGCCACACCTCATTCAATTGCTTCGTATGAAGGAGATTCGCAATTTTATCCATAGTCTGTTTCAAAACGACATCATTACCCTGGTTGCTTTTCGCATGCACATACTCCTGCAATATCTCTTTCAAAAAGCGCCAAGACTGCTTCAGAGTTGGCAGGCCAGGACACATTTTCGGTGGCAAACATTTAGATACCATATCTTGAACAGCTTCACTAAACTTCACCAACAGCTTGTACTCATGCAAGAGATCCTGTATCCTCGGGATTATCCTATCCGATGTTTTCACATCGACCAAAGTTCTAATCGCATCAATGAACTGCTTATAGAATGTGAGTTCACCGCTAGGCAGATGCTCACTGCTCAAGCTTCTTTTCCTCTCGGCTTTACTCTCATACTCCCTTTGCTGATGAAAAGATCCCCTTCTTTTCAAATCTGCCCTCAGCACGTTTAACTCATTCTCAAGGAGATCTACTCTGCTCTGAAGTGACTGTGCTTTGATTCGGTAATGATCCTCTCGTGAGAAAAGCTTCGAATTTTCGAATAAGAGTGTGCTCATATTTACTTCTGAAGGCTGCAAGTCTTGTACCGATATATTCGCGCTGTCTTCGATGGGAACATGTTCCACTATGCTCCTCTGGGCTGGTGGATGATTAAAGCTGCTTACGATTGATTCAAGACGTTTTATTTTTGATTTTAAGCCTTCGTTTTCTTCTCTTATTATTTTCAGCTCCTTTGAGTTTTCTTCAAGTTCCTTAGCAAGCTCAGCTTGTTTTCTTTCTTCCAAGCTGTTTTGGTTAAGCAAATGCTGGATTGTTTCAATTTGCTGCAGGGAATCGTTTCTCAAGTCCTTATTGCAACGCTCCATGCTTGCAACGTGCATCTGGAGGTCTTCGAGGCTCTGCTCTTGCTCTCTAATTCTCTTTTGTAGGATGTTGTTCTCTTGAGTGAGGTTTTTGAGAGTAGCGTTTTTCTTTTCATTTTGCTCTTTCAAAGTTTCTGCATTAGCGATTGCTTCCTCATAATCTTTTCTCAGACTGTAGTTTTCTTGTTCAAGGTCCATCAGAGCTCGCTTCAAAAAGTCTATTTCTTTGCAAAATACGCTGTTGTCCAGATGGTACCGTTTCTGAGTGTCGTGGGTCTCTTGAAATCCATCAGTATTATTCTTACTTCTGTTTTCGCAAGACTCTAGGGCTCTCTTCGAATTGCTTTTATGGAAATTAGAACCGGAATCAAACAGCTGCTTAGAACCGCTTTGATTTATAGACTTCATAGGGTTGCTTTCTCTTTTCTGAGTATCAATTGATGGTTCGACGTGCAAGTCATGGTTTCGCTCTGCAGATCTCGGAAGTGTCCGTTTTTCATCTCGAGAACCGTTTGTTGGCTCAGGAGAGTTCCTCTGGTCTTTGGTCTTGTAGTTCTCAGTCTCATTGTTTGCTGAGAGGTAAGTAGTGCTCGGATTGTAGTTTAGACTTCTTCTTCTTTGAGAGTCGTTTCGGTCAAAATTGGAGGCTTGTTCGAATGATTTATGGCCCAAGGAAGTATTTAATGACCTATCGAGGTGCTTAGAGGACCTGTAAGCGGTTGTGTCTAGAGGTAAAGCTTCTTTTGGGTCATTTTCTTTGGTTTTTTTGGAATCATCATTGTGATCTACTGAGATATCAGCAGGTTGGGAACTGCACGGGAGTAGTTTTATGAGATTATGATTAGACTTTAGTGAAGCTGTGGCTTCAGCTACTGATTCTTGTTTGGATATCGAGCTGGTATTTGCAAAATCCTTCTGATCGATGCTTTGAGTCCTATCTATTTTGCTATAGGATTGATTGAGAGATCCATCCCATGTGTTGTAATAGTGGAGGTTTTCTTTGTTGGAATGTGATGATAAGAATGAGTTCTGTAGATGTCTGGAGTTGGAAGGGCTATTTTGCATTTAATGATAGGTTGTGTTTGTAAATTTTATGTGCATTTATTCTTTCCGTTAATTTTCATAAATAAACGGATCATTGAATGCTTTGGAAAACTTCCCTATGATAAATATGAATCGATATCGAATTTCAAGAAGGTGAACCATTGAGCAGATTCAAAAGAGTTGACTAGAAGGCTTGCAAATCCATTCTTTACAAAAATTCTTTCGATCTTATTATGACTATTTATATTAGCTCTGCCTTTGAACATTACTTAATTTCACAATAGAACCATTCAATCGATTATCTGATTATTGAGAGGAGATCATGTCTTCTCCTAATTTTTAGTTTCATTTATCTTTATTTTTTTGAGATACCATCTTGTGTTTTTTCTAAAATTTTTGAAGTTTTATTTGATCTATTTTCGAATGACAGTTTTTTCAAAACTTTTGCGATTTTTGAACACTTCATATGAAAAAGACTTTCACTTTTTTCTTCCAAATAATCATAAATTGTTGACATTTATTTTGTTTTCCAATATGAAATTTAAGGAATCAATTGGCCTTCAGTCAAGACAATAGCTAAACAATTAGAGTATATGAAAAGTAGGTTATGTAGCCATAATATCATATGAAAATTAAAGTTCTATGACTTCCTCCTTCTCGAATTCGAAAACGAACAAGAGAATTCCATTCGTAGGTCCAATCTTTTTATGAGCCTTTTTGCTCCAGTTGCTGAGACGAATCTTCTTATTGAACTTCCCGCTCTCACGATTATAATTGGTACAAAGCATAGATTTTCCAGCGTCCTTTAGTTCTACCTTCTTTGTGCCAGTAATACACAAGAAATGCCCTTCTGCATCCTTGTTTAGGGTAGCGTTATATTCAGAGTCCAAAATTTCTAAGGCTACAGTGATCTCCTTTCTCTTATTTTCCAATTCCTTCTCTAGAATTGAGTATCTCGGTTCGAAATTACCACTTGCCAGCGAAAAATCACCAAATTCATCATATTGGAGGTTTTGTAAAACAATCTCAGGTCCATCTTCTTTAACGATCGACTTTTTCATCGATTTTTTATCATCTATTAACTTGAGTTTGATTTCTTCTTGCTGGAGTACGCGGTGCAGATATTTATTGCAGAACGAGATAAACAGCTCTTCTGTGTTGGCTGATGTGCGATTCTCTATCACTTTCACTTTTTGTGTCAGGAATGAGAAAGTCGATGGATTGTAATATTTCCCTGCGTTCGTGCCATGTGCAGCCAGAATCAAATGAGATATTCCAAATTGATCTTGATACATTTCTTGATAGCAATTTTGGAATTGGGGATCCTTTTTATTGAATAGAGGAACCTTTTTTACCTCGAAGCTCTCAACTAAATCTCGCTTGACCTGCTCTTCAACTTGGTCTATTTCGCCTAGCATTTTGTAGTTATGCACTATATAGAGTTTTGTTTCTCGCACTGCTTTTCCTTTACATTCTTTATTTCGATCCATAAGAATCTTTTTATGATATTTGATTATTTTGTAGATACTCTCTTGCTCTTTATCGGATAGTTTGCTACAGATGAGGATCAGAACATCAGCTACTTCTCCGATGAATTTCTCTTTCAAATCTTGTAAAATGCGAGCATCATTCTTGAGTAATTTGTACCGTAACAGATATTCCTCATCCTCAGAATATCTTTCTTTTTCATTCAGTACTTTTATTCTTTGCACAAGATCTGTCTGGGTAACTCTTATCGCTTCATTTGAACCCGGAGTATCTATAACTCCAATCAAGTCTCCATCATCTGCTTCAGGGAAGTGAAAGTTGATACTATCCGTTCTTCGATTGAATCCAACCGTAGATACTTTCCTTCCAGTAAATTCATTGCAAAACCAGCTCTTTCCAACATCATACATCCCTATAACTGCAACTATTATCATCATTCGTTCTTTGATTGCTTCATAATTGGAAGAATTAATCTTCCAGCCATCAGAGTGATTAAGTTCTAATAAGGAGTCCATTTGAATTGAAAGGCTGGGAGGTACGTCTGAGATAGTTTCAGCATTAATCTTCAGCTTTTCTAACTCCTCGATTTTGAACGAAGCTTTTTTGTATTCTTCTTCAAGTTTTTGTTCTGCGAGTCTGCTTTCTTGTCTCTCAGCTTTCAATTTCGAGGTAAGATTTTTGTTTTCTTCTTCTCTCTCGAGTATTTTCATTTCTTGATCGGTTAACTTTTTTTCAAGTTGTAAGATTTGGGCTTTGCAAGTGGAAATATCTTTTTCTTTTTCTTTCAATTCGGTTGTTTTTCCGTCTAATTCATTTATTAGCTTACTTAATTCATTTTTTAGCTTAGAAATCTCTGCTTGGTGTGATCTAGTGCCATCAGAGAAAGTTTCAACTTTGGAACTCAGAGTTCGGTTCTCCTTCTCAAGTTGTTCGTTTTTTGATTTTAGTTGAGTAAGCTCTCTATTGAATTTGAAATTGGCTTCCTGCAGATCTTTTGCGATGGCTTGAGATAGCTTTTGTCTTTCATCTGCAAGCTTCCCTTGAACTGCTTCATGCTCCAAAATTGCTGGTTCCCAACAGTCTGAACAATATGCAGTCACCCATCCAGGATATTTCGAATTACTCATAAAATAATTCAGTCCTAATTTTTTTCCAGACTTTTTGAGTATTTCATAACGACTCCCATACACATTCAATATTTCAGGTAATTGCTTCTTACAAGTAGTGCAATATACTCCTGTTTCTTTGGTGCTGTGATTCTGCGACCAGTCGATACGCGAGAAGAATGGATCTTCTTGTCTTCCTTTCATTGTTTTTCTAAAATATTTTTTTCCTGCGATTATTTAAATCGATTGATCTGTCAGATTTATAGACGTATGAAAAGCCTAGAAATTTTGTTTTTTCAGGTTAAATTGAGATTCATTGAACCTGTAAGTCAGAATTTCATTGAGATCGTCATGTAGAACACAGCATATCTATTAATGCTCTTGTAGAAATGGAATTTGAGGTTTTTCTGTTGGGACTAGCCGCGGAACTATCTTCTAATTTTTTACAATCAATTAATTTTTTCTTTCCAAAAGAATCTTCCGAAAATTCAAATTCCTTAATTCACAAAGTTGGCTATGGTATTTCACCAGAATTGTCTTAGATGGTGGTTATGGTTAGACGACGATGATGAAAAACCGATGCTTCCTATATGGTTCATAAAGAACAATCAAAAATATTGTCAAGATATTTTCCATTTTTCAGCAATAATTGAGTTGACGGAGAGCCTGAACCCACGTTTCTTTTCCCGTTTGATTTGTATAATAATCACACGATCAGATTGAGTGTCGTATAGAATACTTTAAGCTTGTATTTATGTACTTTAAATCTCAGACATACAGTCTAGAAATTCAGATATTGAATAACTACTAGAGCGAAAGTCCAGGAACAAAATTAACAAATTCGCGACGGTTACCTATGGCACGACACTATATTGCTCCACATTATTGAATTTGACAGAGGCAGCTGTCGCTAAATAGAAGATTCAGTAACTTTCCCAGTCAAAATTGAAAGGAAATACTCATCGATTTCATCATACTTTAGAAATCAAGGAAAAGAAGAAGATTTCCAACGAGTCAATGATTGAAATTCTTTGTTTAGTAAATGATTTTTTTATGGAGACCGTGCACACATAAAGGTACTATACTTGAAATAAGTTATTACAGAAGCGGTTTAAATTGGTATAATTCTTCAAGTAAGAGCCTACTCGCATTGGCTATGTAACTCTGCTTGATTTCATTCATTTCTCTGAGATTTGCAGTAATAGTTCTAATTTTGTCTTCAAATTTGAGTTTTCTTTGTTTCTCCTGACTGAGAGCTTTTAAAAGCCTAGCCATATAGGTTTCTCTCAGGTGCACTTGCTTCAATAACATTCCATAATTGAGAACTTCCTTAAGATATTTCTCAGCAGTCTTCGTGAATTGTTCTAAATGCATACAAGGAATGAATTGAAGCAGAAATATTTACTTGTTGTGATGAGCGTATTTATGATATCACTCAAATGAGCATCTTCACACCCGTTCATGATATCGCAGTTCGGACACTCCTATGGTGTAGAACAAACCCTCTCAAATTGATAATTCTGATTCTTCAGGAATTTGCTGGAACAAGTAAGGATTATAGCACGCAAAATTTCTTAAGTAATTTCTTGCGATGAATTTTTCTTGCTGTTGATATTGCGACTCGAATTCGCAGTTTTTAAGCTAGAAATCAACTTAAGAGCGTTTGAAAAATCTGAACGTGACGTCGATCATCCGTATTTGCATAATTGATGTTGATTCAAGTTGGCTTGAGGAGGTTTAGATAGAAGGGGTCCTCATTAATCTCATCTGATATGTTAACATCCTCCATTGACTCCTTTGCGCCATGATAAATTTTTATCTCTCAACATCTACAATTTGATTACTGACTCCGATTATTAATACAGTATTTGATTAATTTAGAAACAGTACTTAGGTCTGAATCTCAATGCTGAAGAAGAGAAATAATGTCCAAAATCTGGTGAGAGCAATTATCTTTGGTACGATTTCTCATCAGCTTGAAAAATTAAACACAAATATCAACATATGAATACAATATTCTTTTCGTTGTATGTGTATACCCAGTTCTCAAACGAATAATCGAAGATGAGAAGTAATAAAGTCCCTCAGAAAGCGCAAACTTCCCAGGCCGTTTAATATATCTATTATTCAGGACAAAAGATAATAATTGAAGTCTTTTACATGGGTATTTATCTTATTATATGTTGTTATTGTGGATTCTACACTAAATATACTACAATCGTTGCTAAATCGTTCTCTAATTAAGAAACAGATCAGCTAAACATATCTTTGGAAGTCATTTTAACGCGATGTCGCTTGGTTTCACGGAGTAAGCATTCTTTAATGATAACAAAGAATTAGGTTTTATCCCTGACTTCAGGTCTTTATCCCTATTATATGGTCCAGTAATTTCATTGTCTCTCTGTCTAACTTATGACGGAAATTAGACATCAGCTTGATTCATTAAAAATCGCTCTAGTATCTAAGTTAAGTGAAGATTGCTAGATACTATGAGTCAATGTTTAATTTAGGAAGGAATCACAATTACCTAGCAAGGACCAGGTGTATAGTTAAATTTTCACCTGAAAACGCATTGAAGCAAAGTAAATGTAGCCAACTTAGAGAATGTTGATATTATTTCCTTAACACAGAGATTAAGCGCCATGGAGATAATTTTCGCTTAATTAGGAAGAAATTCTTCCCCTCGAAAGTCACATCTGATTGGGATACTCTCTCATGATGCAATACGATGATCAATTTAGCCGATAACTGTCTCCCACTCATTTATTCAAATTCGAACACGAAGGTGGCTTTTTACCCGTAATTACTAAATTTCTTTTGGAATTAATGGCTCAATCCTCTTATGTCAAACCAATCAATCTTCCATATATAACCTCCTCTTCCACTTAGCATTCTTGTGAACAAGATTACCTCTGGTTCATGTTCTCTTCTGGAGCTACAAAACCAAAGCGGATAATCTTTTAGCTGTATTTTCTTCTCCTTATTGAATCTAACACTCTTTCGTTCTAACAAAAAGGTAACTTTGGTCGAAGTTCCATATTTCAACTATCATGCCAAAAGAACCGGAGAGAGATCTCTTATTCCTTGGTCATCAAGGAGTGACAGGTTAATTGACTATTAATCGGCTCAAAAACACTGAATGTTCACTGATTCCATTTCTGCATAGTTACATGATGGAAGATTTTTTCTTTGTAAACACGGAGTTCTTGATGTATAGGGTACCCTAACAGGCGTTTTATAATTTGGGCAAGCTTGAATAAAATTGAATTCAAGCCTTAAAGGATTTTAAGAGTAAATCATTCGTTATCCTCCTTTTACAATATAATTAGCTTCGATTTAAATGGATGTCTGATTACCAGAGTCAAAGATTTCTTGCTTAACTCCACTTTTCGTGTCTTTGTGAGTTAAGTAGTTCAAGCAGAAGCAATAAATCACTGGTAATGACTTAACTTGGATTTAAATCAGAGATCAAAATATCTAAAACTTTCGCGCAAAGTTGCCCTTGCTGAGAAAAAGTGGGTGCTCCAATAAAATTCGTTGCTCCTTTCTGAATGGAATTTTCACTTATCTGATATCTTGCATTAGAGGCAATAACCAGTTACTCTGATAGCCGGAAATACTCATCAAGCCAAAAGGCTTCATCATCTACATCAAAGTCATAGGTGCTATAGGTGCGCTGTGCAAGGAGAAAGAATCAGGCATATGTACTGTGGACGATCACTTGTTCTCCATGATGGAGATCAAGTGATACTGCAGACATCCCTCCTGTTCCTAAACTTCGGGCCAAAAAAGATTTCCAAATCGCAGCCTGTGTTTGAAATATGCTTGATTTGAATTATTTCAATAATTAAATGATAACTGATATGCTAATTGATATCATGTCACAAGAATTTGTAAATGCTCTAGAAATCGTTGAGAAGCAAGGTAGTTTTTTCTGAAACTGTTGGTGAATTCGAAAAATGTGTTGAAATTTTAAATACATCCTGAATACTTAGGAAACACTTTTAACTTTAAGCGTACAGCTAAATCTACGAGTCTCAAATGATAGTCCACTATGTATTTGAAAATTTCTTCATAATTGGAAGTCTGGGTTTCGCATTTGTTTGATTAAGGACACTGAAGAAATTTTCTAAAAGAGGGTGATTAATGTTTTTCTGGTTTGATGGGTTCTCAGTTTTCCCTTACGAATCATTTTGTTTTCATATTGGAATAATACAGAGCAATATCATGCTATACAAATACGCAGTTTTAAGGCACTATTATTCGTTGGAACTAATGTTTATTCTTCCAATTCTTTAGTTGTAGTTGCTTTCTCCTCTGTGATTATTGGCTCTGAATCTTTCTCTCAAATAAAGCAAACAGACATTGCTGTTTCTAAAATCGGCGAGAATAGCTTTTATTAATCAAACAGTGAAAATTTACTCTCGCATGAGGTGTTTCCAGTATAAATCTTTTTTCCAGTCTTGACGTCTAATAGTGCTGCCGTTTTGTCACATGAAGCACTTGCAATCATATCACCGCTTTGACT
>ENA-UOTX01001163-UOTX01001163.1-compost-metagenome-genome-assembly--contig:-NODE-1163-length-21618-cov-12.834316_pt1 | contig 21618 bp, 6 predicted proteins | sample MGYA00238143_ERZ746982 | MGnify/ENA primary metagenome ERZ746982 (study PRJEB28758, sample SAMN06268862) | compost metagenome | isolation source: single cell | place: USA: California, Emeryville, Joint... | reverse complement strand
GTTTTGGGGTTTTGGGGTTTTGGGGTTTTGGGGTTTTGGGGTTTTGGGGTTTTGGGGTTTTGGGGTTCTGGGGTTTTGGTTTCAAAAATCCCGCTTCAAGAAAGTATTATATAATGTTAGTTGGAACCTACTTCGTTCACTCAGTGTTTTTCGTGTCGGTCGGAAGGCTCACTATGACGCAATTGCAAAGTTTCAGAGACTTTATTGACGTGATTTACTTTTTCTCGATAACTTTTGGATTGAAATTCTTCAAGACACTATCCAATCATTTTTTGGAGCCATCATCAAAAAGAGGATTATCCATCCCAGGGCATAGGTCAACAAGCAAGCATTTTGAAGAATTGCTACAGATATTGGATAAAACTGATGTACCTGCTGACTTAAAGTCGCTCTTTGAACGAAAAACGGTCGCTTCGATCCATCTGAGGGCCTGCAAAAAAGAACAGTGCTTTTGCTCGAACTGGAAGAAATCCGATTACCTCGCTGACCCAAGAGCATCAAAACAAGCTACAATTGAATTCCTCGAAGTATACTATGAGGCGCTCTTAACCGAGCAAACTAAGCAAAATAACCTCGATTTATGGGCTCTCATTGATTACACGATCTTTCAGGCCGTCACCCAGAGTAGGCCTATTAAGGCTTGCTTGGTTTTGCAAAGACATCAGCACGGAATTCAATCACGATACTCGAAACTAATACTTGAAGCCTTGGCTATGTACTTGAAAGAAGTGGTATTTATTCATTCTTCAAATGCCGAAAGAGAATTTCAAGAAATTTCGCTATACGAGTGCATCACGCTTGATCAAAAATACCACAAAATGCTGAAGAAATACGAAAATATCCATGATCAAAAAATGAGTTTCTATCAATATCTCATAGAAACAAGCCCCATCGATTTAAATCATCTTTATAAGATAGGAAGAAAGTTCGTAATCGACGCGAAAGCTTTCTACCATGAGTTGGAAACTTTAGCGAATATTCATGAAAGCAGCCCTGAACTACTCTCGCTATTGATCGATGTGTGTACTCATATCCTCGAACAGAGCATTCGGACTCTCAGATCTGTGCAAAGGAGGCTAGGAAATCTTTATTTAAGGAGAAATAACAGACATTTAGCTAACGAACAAACACACAAGTTTGATTACGTTGATTCAGAAAATATTTTCTTAGCGGTCGACCTGGTCAAGAACGTTGGTGAAATTTTGGACCATAATTCGAATCTTTCGTCAGAGCTTGGACATCATATTCATAAAAAGAAATTAAATCTCAAGTCGCTTCTCCCTCCATATCTGAGTGAAGCTGCCTATAATTCGGTCTACACTCTTATAAACCAATCCAAATCACTGGACAGCAGCGGCAAATATATGGATTTAGTTCTGTTATCAAGCCAAGACAGCTTCATCAAACCTTATGAGGCCCTTCTGAAGATTGAGTTTATGCCAGAGCGCGGCCTTTGTGGCGTAGCGGCTCTAAATCGTCTGTCGTCACAGACATACTACATCCTAACGAGAGCTTCAGGAGAGATTATATCTGTGACACAATCCCTCCTCAAGCCTTTCATGATTGACTCTTTAGAGACTCTTCGAGGATCTAATGTGTGCTTGATGATGCCTGAGCTCTTGCCGTTCTTCCTCGAGCTTCCTGATCAAATAGAAGAGCTTTTTCCTCAGGGCAGCTCCTATAGTGTTAAATTTGACACTCTAGCCTACCTAGATGATGGATTACTACAGCCAGGATCGCCCCAATTCAATGAGATTATTAGAGGCCTGAATGAACTGAATGATTTACATCCATCTAAAACTTTGGATGAATCTAAAGCAAGCAATATAATTGATATATTCACAGACTATGCTATGAAGCTTAATCCTTTTAGTGATAAAGTGCTCAAAGTCAATATGAGAATGAGGAAAATCGAAATGAGCAACCAAAGGTTCAAAGTTATCGAGGTTTTTCGATGCTCATTAGTTCGAAAAGACACTACTCTCGATAACTGGCATAATACTTTGAAAACCTCGACAAAGGTGGATCTCGAAAAGTCTTCCAAATACCAATCAGGATTCGTATTAGGTGATGTATCGAAAAACAACACATCCAGAGTCGAATCTCAGAGAAGCCCTTCAAGATATGAGTCACATAGGCCCTCTCGTACAGAACGAACTGAAAAAACTGAAAGGACTCAAACCAATGAAATATTGAGGACAAATACTATCGAGGACCTCCAATTCGATATTCCACTAGATGGGCAGACCTCGATATGGGAATTCCAGAGAAGAACTCTGAATGAGCAGAAGTTGACTTTTCAAACAGCAGTTGACCCGTCTAGATTCACAGTTACACAAAACTTACGTTGGTTCGATATGCAAAACTCCTCGCGACAAGACCGCCAAGAAGCTGAAAATACACAGCAGCAAGAACAAGAAGAGTCCAAATTTCTCACGAAGGAAGACATAAAAAGGAACGACTCTCAGAGGAGTGATACTCAAAAGAACCACACTCAAAGGAATGACATTCAAAGGAACGACACTCAAGAGAACGAACGAGAGCATTATCCTGATTCTCCTATGCTTCGTTCTCCAACGGAAGAAAAAGAAGCTCTTCCTGGCAGCGTCACAGAGCCGATCACGTCTCTACTAAAGAAAATGCGAACTTTTCGAGGTGCGGTGAGTCTGCGTTCGAAAACCCAAGAAGACACTCAGCTTGGCCAAACACTAGGGCTCCAGGCTGGCGAAACGCGACTCAGCAATGAAAATGCACAGTCTGGTTCCAAGCCTCTAGCAAAAAGCTCAACTGATGAGAAAAAAATGAAAAAAACGCCTGCTTTAGAATTTAACCTCACAAAGGCACTTCATGAGGTTGGTCGTAATGCCGGAGAGCACACTTCCTATGCTGGTTCAAAAGCGTCCTCAACGAAATCAGGTACAGCCAAATCAGAAAAAATGATTTATTTGATTCAAAATAACCTCTCGTATAAAATCATTCAATTCAATAAGGCATTCGGATTGTTGGGAGTTCTGCTGATCGTCGGGCTCTTTACAGCTGAATTCGTAGGTTTCAGAACGAAACTTGAGGATCTCTCAGACCTATGTATTTCGATGGGCTATCCTGCTCAGTTAGCCGCGCATCAACAGCTGGTCACTAAAAACTACTATCGATGGCATCTTTACGCCAATAACATCGTTGCACCGACACCTTGGTTCGTCCAGATGATAACCACTGTGAATTTCCCTACCTATGTCAATGTTGCAAACACCTTCATTAATATGCTGCTGACCCCTTGGAATGTCAGCTCTGAAGTCAATAGCTATTTCGCTGATCCGGATAATATGGTGGAATTGGAATATTACGATGGAATGAGGATCAACACATCGCTTCAGTTGGCTTCACGAATCCATGTTCAAAGTGCCGACCAATACTACAAAGATATGGTCGTTTATCAACAGAAAACTGAGCGGCTGTACAGAAACATGCATTTTATGGATACTAACTCCGACAGGCTCTATGACAAAATGTTAGATATGACAGACTTCCTTTTCAATGCAGTAAAGACGAGAATTGACGACATTCTTCAATTCAACATCATTCTTATAGCTGTTGTATCTATCACGATAGCTGCGCTGGCAGCTTGCTGCCTCTGGATGTACACTCGTATAATCCGCAAAAGAGTGAGGATGTTGGCTTTGTTTTGCACAATCCCAAAATCTGAATTGCAGGGAGAAGCGTCGAGGTTCGGATCTATGCAGAAGCTCTCGGGAAATCTTAAAACTCGCTCTTATATCCTGAATAAAAAAGTTGAGAAGCAAAATGTACGGAGAATTTACAAGGAATACAATTATAGCACTGATTATAAGTGGCTTTCGATGATATCGTTTTTGGTTATTTTCACAGTGCTTCTGGTACCATTCATTTACGTATTCGTCACAAATCGACAGCAAATTATGGTGGTACATCAAGGAGTGACTGATATCCACATGTTTGCGTTCAATGGTGGTCGAATGGCAAGCATGATAACGCAGGAGTTTAAGTATATGGTACATTTAAACAAATCGGATGAGTACCTCGCTGCTATCGACGAGAAGAAAAATGATGAGTATCACCTCTCAATTCAATTGTGGAGCAGAATGAAAAATTTTCTAATGCGATATGGAGAGTTGCCAGACCAGGAACTCTATTATGGTACCAATGATGCGTACATTACTAATGCTTACGAGAATTTCTGCACGTCAATTAATCAAACAGCTTTTTACACCAGTGTTTGCAGAAATATCTCAAATAACATTGGTAATGAAAGTGTCGTAGCAGTCATTGCGTTCTTCTTTGAGAAAACTGAGGAGATCTATTCGACTATCCACAACGCGACTGACAAGAATGCGGCTATGCGGGAATTGGGTCAAAAGCCAGATATTTATGATACGGATATGTTACAAATAGCGATAAACAGGTACTTCAGAGTCGCTGCGGACTCAACAACGTTAAATAACGTTGCCTATATGGCACAGGTCAATAAGAACGTGCTTGTGACTTATTTGGCTATCGTCATCGTGATCTTTTTCCTGCTTGGAACAGGATGGCTGGTTTGGATAGGATATATGGAGAAATGGCTCAATAATACTAAAGAAATATATCGGGTGCTACCTATTTTCCTCCTGGAAGCGACTCCTGCAATAAAAAATTACTTCAAGAGAGAGATGAAGAACGCAGGAGGGTTGATCTAAAAACTTTGAAATAGTGCTATGATTTCTTTGTTTTTGATATTTAGATCTTAATATATTTGATTTACTCTTTGGTGCTTGTTCATACAATATTCTCTATCAACCCCTTGAAAAAACTGGTTATTTTGTAATATGAAGAATTCTGTTGGCGATCTCAAAGTACCTGAATTTGTTTATATTTAGTAAACTCAATCATCGTAAAATCTATGCACTTTTCGCAAAAGTGATTTCCATATTCTTTTATCTGTTGTACATGATGATGATAGCTTTAATTAGAAGAGAATTTTAGGAATAATTAACTTATTTGAATCCAAAATAATAAAATAATTTAAATTCAAACATAAAACTTTAGATAACTGAGAATCGGCTTGCTTTGTGCAAAGAATAAAAAAAGGCTCAAGATAATGCTCACTTGTCGAATCTCAGCTTGGAATAGTTTGAATTCAGCAAAAGGTATCAAACTTTTTCAAAAAGTAGTTGGTAATGAAGAAATGATATCTTAAGACGACTTTATAAATTGAACTGACACGAAAAAAAATTTTGAAAAGTGAATCTTTTTTCGAATTCAGATAAAGAAAAAAATTCAGATATTAACATAATAACAAATTTTGGTTTAGCTTTATCGAAAAATAATATTCGGATGTCCTTTTCTCACCAAAACAGTTTAATATATTAAATTTACTGTCAATGAGTACACATCCACCAAATCATTTTTAATATATGAAAGAGAATCAGATCCAAAATATGCGGTTTTTGTATGGAAAAGTACTTCCTTTTAGTTTTTCCAGAATATAAACTAATAGTATTTAAAACTGATAATAGCAAAGTCCGTCATAAACTACTACATGTATTCAACTCCTCCTCTGATACAATAGCAAGCCAAGACTAAAATATCATAAAATGTAAGAAAAAGCATATGGTCAAGAACTAGAAAAAATTTTTTGCTTATTCCATGACATAGAAATCAAATTGAAAAATACAATGATAAATTTGCAGTTCGTTCTGATTGAAAATGAAGAACTCATCTTCGGATTTGTTGTAAAGGAACTCTTATTCCGTTGATCATATTAATTAAAATGCACTAACTCCCATATATTATTGAAAATATCTAACAAAATTTGATCTTGGAAGCTTAGGAAGTTTTGTGGAGACTGCACTTTCATCGAACATGCTGAACATGCTGTTATTGACTGTTGCAGTTGCAACAGAATTCGATCTTTGATGCAGGGCTCGAAAATTTGGTGTAAGATATTGGTTTTGCATTATCTTATCGTATTTAGAAGTATACTTTCTGTAACTGTCCGGTCCCCTCTGAGATTTCACGGTTGACGAATTCACACTAGATGTGCTTATCAACTCAGTATTTCTTTCTGCTGTCATGTTTAGCTGTGGAAGAAAGCTCTGGTTTGACGGTATTCTTGTTCGATTATCAATATTGCTGAATGGATTCGTACTATTAGTCCATTCATCTGATAGCTGAACCTCCCACCACCTCGATTTTTCAATATCTGACAAAGAGCCGCCGTCGAATCGATTATCTCCGCTATTAGTGGCTTGATCAGTTTTTTTGAGAGAAAAATCTTCTCTGATCGGTGAATCTGGGAGTAAAGAAAGCAAAGCGGCCAGATCCGTTTTATTCGGAGAATTCTGATCCTCTTTGAATGAATTCCTACTCTTTGGTTCGTATTGCTTAAATCTAAGATTTTCCATTTTTTCTCCCTCATAATCTTCTTTGAGAGGTGGGATTTGTTTACGAGGCTCGTTTGCTTTGCTCGCCGTTATATCGAAATGCTGTCGGGATGAGATAAATTGCTCATTTTGGCTCCTGTTAGCTTGATTGCTGCTGTGCAACGTTTGGTCGTGAGGATTCTTGAAATTCTCATTTCTTTTAGGAGTTGATGAGCGCAGACTTTGATACCCAGCAGGTCGCCCGACTCCGCCAATATGAGTTGTCTTTTCTTTCCTTTTTTCAATCTCTGAAAGCTGAGGACCTTCGATTTGTGGGTCTTCCATTTTTGGATCTCCTCGTTGGATATAATCTTCTTTGTGCAATTTTTCTAAGTTATTCGATAAGGTTCGTGTATTTTCTTCCTTACGTTGCTGCGTTTTGCCTAGATTATTTCTTGAATGACGAGAGTTGTCATCTCTTTTTATTGAATTTGTCAATCTTTCATTTACTCCAACCGGTTCTTCATTCGCAGAAATTTGAAATTGGTTTTGCATCCCCTTAGAGTTGTCATCGTCATTTTTGTTAAACTCATTCTTCAAGATGTTGTTATGAATTGTTCCATCTGATAAAGGCATAGTTCTCGTTGAATCATTTTCCAAATGTTCAGTCCTATTAAGCTCATTTGGAACATCCTTTGGATTGAGACTATTTTTTGGCATCAGCTGCTTAAGGTTGTCTTGGGAAGTAGCTGCAGACTGCGTATTTCCAGAACACCCATTTATCACCAAATCTTCTTCGTAATTTTGAGCCAGACTGTTCTTAATTAACAGTGGAGGAGGTGAATAATCACTATATATACGATGTAATTTAGGATTCTCATTGAAGTTAGGATTGACTTTAACAGTAGTACTATTATCTGGAACTTGAAAAATATTTGCTGACTCAACCTCTTTCTCTGCAAAAGTTTGAGGATTTGAGATTGGAATAGTTTTTGAACTTATTAGCGCATGTCTGTGATCAGACTTCTTGTCATGAGGGTGATCTCGGCTAGCAATACATTCCTCATCATCTGTTTTTATTGAGGCGTTCATATAACGTCCTTTGTTTCCGGTTTCAGGCTTAACCCTAACATTTCGCCTAAAGTATTGAAATGGATTCTGTCCTTCTTTACCTTCTAGGTAAGTTCTACCTGTAATATTTTTCTGGTGCAGGGTTGAAAAGGCAACTTCTTCCCTGAATTTCGGAATTTCGTATATTTTCACGTCTTGATTTAATTTGCTAGTTGATGTGCCTTCTCTTGGATCATCATTTTCCTTGGAGGGGCTCAATAATCTTGGCTCTTGCTCGAGAGTGAGCATATGATTAGTAGAGGAGACGTTTATTAAATCATGGTTAGGATGCGAGAAGATGGGTATCTTAGCGTTTGTTTCTGATTTTGACTCTTTATGAGTTGTTGGAAGGTCTGCTCTGCTTAATTGTGGATCATCATCGGGTATTAGCTCCTGATAGCTGAGACTTGATAGCTGCGTTTCCGATGAGGAAATATACTCATCATAATAATCTTGCTGCTTTGCATCTTCATGCCCTAGTTTAAACTCGTCATTGACATCGTTAGTCCGAATTGTAATTTTATGTTCAGTTGCTGCATTCTGTATTTTCGGGTGATGGACGCTCTTGAATTTGTCTGCAGGCCTACTCCGATCTACCAGTATTTTAGCGTTTGTGTCAACTGCATGCTCTCTCAATCTTTCATGCTTCTTATTTTCATCTTCATCATTTCCATCTCCACCGCTTCTACTCTCGCGAAATTCTCCTTGATTCCTATTGCCATAATGATAATGATTTCCTGGGCCACTCTTATTTTCTCCTCCTGTTTGACATGAGTCACCCCTTTTCTCCTTTGATTGATTTCCCAGGTCAGAATCGAAGTGCTCAAAATTCGAAGTAGCTGTTTTATTTGGTTTCTCTGACGCGGCTCTTTCAGTGGAAATAAGTCGTTTGCTCATCAAAGCATATGCGAAAAATTTGATTCTTTCGTGGTTCAGGTATGGTTTGCTGCAATAATGCAGAAAAATATAACAAACTTGCATGATGCTAAAGTAGACAAATGCAGTTGTGATAATCCTTATAAGAGCTGTTATGCGAAGTTTCAATTTTCGGTTTTGCTGGATTTTTTGCAGAAGCCAATCTTTGAAACAATGAGAAAAATCATTTAGGAGTGCCTCTATTCATTAGATTAAATCTGGAAAAATTGGATGAATACCTTTATCTAGCTGTAGTTTGCAATGTTGATATTGTGTTTTGAAGAACACTCTTCCAACCTTTGGATTAATCCTTGTATATGTACTTTCTAAGAGGGCGGAGGAAAGATAGTAAACCAGTGAGATAAAATTCGTAGCAAATACCATAGTAGCTTTCGTTAGAGGTCCATTCCTCAAAATTTCTTTGATCCTGAGCTATTGAGGTCTTCCATAAAACGAGCATTCTTTAAGAATATTTTACCTTGTGAAATACAATTATTTCCCATTTTCTGTCAATTGCAAGTGTACTTCGTTTGCTCATGTCATCTCGAGGGAAAAGAGATACGTCGAGTGCCCTTGTCATCAAATTTCGGGAAGAACTACCACTAGTTAATTTATTGAAGTTGTAATTTTTAACACTGAGCCTCTTTAAATATTTTTGTAATAATCCAATTCAAAAAAGATAAATTTGTTAAAAATTTTTACTTCTTATAAGAATTTCATGCAGAAAGAGTCTTGTCCAAGAAGAAAGCCTGGCTGGATTTCCTGTTGGGATTCTCCCTAGCAATGCATTTAGAAACGATCAAAATCACATATTCTCTATCATATTATTTAATTGTAGAGAAAAGAGATTCATAATGGAGAGAAATCATCGAAATTTAACTTGGGTCTGCTAATTAAAGTTCATTCACAGCAAAGGTTCGGGATTGCCTACAATCGCTTTGTAACCTTTTTTCCGCATTAAATCCACTTCTGATCGATGGAGGAAACCTTGCCCAAAATATGCTGAATGTAGCAATATTTAATAAAATTCCGATAATTTCTAAAGAAGGCGAGCAATATGTAAGCAGTTTACAATAAATGTAACAATAACAATAGAAAGCTGCAATAATCAGCTTTATATGTTCATATACGTACTCCCATTAAAGAACAATTATTTTACAGATTGGACAGGTTTTTTGCTCTAGCAACCATGGTTTAATGCATCTCGCATGAAACTCATGCATGCATTGCAGTTTTCGGAGTTTATCTTTATTTTCATATTGGCAAAAGCACACCGAGCACCTATATCATCACATAATTATCTGTTTAGTGTTGCGAATTTACGTATTATCTTCACGACTTCTGTCGTTCGGCATGTATTCATATTTTGGAAAACTCTTGATCTGCTCTCTTGTCAAACCTTTACTCACTGTTCCAATTGCTGCTTCTAATTGCAACAATTCCTATCCCATTTGAAATTTTTAATCCATAACAAACTCATCACGGCCTCTATACCTCATAAGTCATTTCGTCAGGGTTAATTTCATCATTCTTTTGATAACTTCGAAGATTCCTCTGATAATTTGGTAGTTTTTTCTGTATCTTACGAGAATTTTCCTGCTTCTGAAGTTTTTTAAGCTCCTCAAATTCTAGCTTTTTTGCCAACTGAATTGAATTCCACTCATCATTGGACATCTCTTCTCGCCGCCTGCTATTCATCTCTAGCAAACAAATAAAAATCATTTTCTCGAATTTAACCTTTACTTGATTCCACTTGGATTACTTTCTTCTTGTCATTATTTTGATTGTTTTTTCTAATATTTATTACAAAATTGATATCTCCTTCTTGAAAAGCTAAATGCTTACTTTGCTGAATTATTAGTAGCGTTTAGATAATGTTTGAAATCTTTCTTTAGCGAGGTCTGATGAGTCGGAAAGTTGCTGTTGATTTGCCTAGTTTTCTGAGTCGGAACTTGTGCTCTCAAATGCTTATTTTCTTCTTCAAGGGCAAATATCATATCGTTTTTTATTTGTAACTCCTAAGTCCGCTGTGAGCAATACGGGATTTTCTAGCAAGTTACTTTTTCAAGTGCGATAATCTTCTTTTCAAATTCGAGCATTTGCTCATGACAAAGCTGATGACTATTTTCATGAAAGCATTTTAATAAAAAAAGCCTTACATATTGTTGTCTGTGTCGTATTTTCCAAAAGAAGTTTGAAAATGACGAGCATTCAAACTTCCCAGTCCTAACATCTCTCCTTGATCAAAAACTAGATATAATTAGTGGGTTTTCGATTAAAGAGTTGTTACTTTCAAGATCCATGTTGTTTTGTTGATTTCCTTGAGAGAATTTGGTCGTGAGGCTACGTGAAGGGTTCGCCCCTGCATGAATCGAATCATTAGAGAAAAAAGGTTAGTAGCTGGGGGTACCAAATTCAGATTTATTCATCATTTGATTAGATTGGATAAGCTTTTCAAATGCTTTAATATTTGCGGGTTTTTAATTGGATATGAAGCCCTATCACTTATGAAAAGTTTTGAAGTAGACAGCAGAATGAAATATGTTTGATCACTGTGGAGCCTATCAGTGCCTAACCGTTTCATATCTAAAACAAACGTATGAGAAGGTCAATACGGCGTTGCTGTCTTTAGGTAGATATAGATTGATAAGAGTTCACAGAACCTGATAATATCAGTTAGCTAAACACAAAACGAAGCAAAGAATTGGGAGATTTAATTCATTGACAGCTTTAGCCAACTCATTTTCCGCTGAAACATGTTTTTGCATCCTCAACAAATTGTAAGATGTTCTACAGGAATAATTTCCGTTCAAAATTGTAGCCTTGACTGAAATCAGGAAAATATGTAGGATTTGTTGGCTTTTGAGAACTTTCATTAGATTAGAGAGCAAACTACTCTTCACGACTGTCTACAACTAGGCTGACGCCTCTCTGAATTATTGTGTTCAGTTCGAAGGAAGAGTCCTTGAAGATACTGATTAGAAGAAAATAATCATCACCTTTGTGTTAGCTCATTTCCTTCATGTGCAGTCCACTAGGAATGTTTATTTTTGACACTTAAATCACGATTCACTATGAACCCATTTTTCTCAGCAGAATCGAATGTTCCGGAACCACTTTGCAATAAATTATTAAATACCAGCTTAAGTTAATCATAACCGCTCTATTTGATTTAAAATTCTCAACAAAATTACGATATCAATAAGAGTAGTCGACTCAGCACTCTACATCGAATTTCTTCAGTTGCCCATAAATAATGTGTAGCTTCTGATACTTTTGACCTGAATGGAAAGAAATATTGATACTAGTCGCAGATATCTCCGCATTAATTCATTTATACCAGAGATAGATACAGTTTTCTGACTTGTCCATTAATTCAGAAGAGCCCTCAATCGTATTTAGGCTGTCCAGATCTATTAGTTGTCTGTTGTTATTTATATTTGACAGAGTTGAGCAGCAAAGTGCCGTTTAGAAATGAGCAGTTTTTTGAAAAACTATAATAAATAAAAAAATTTTGAACCTGCATTTTAGAATATGGCTTCCAAAAACACTGAAACTGTAAAGGTGGCAGTGCGATGTCGGCCACTTTCGCCCGTTGAGATCCAAGACCAGCGACAAATGATTATTTCTGTGAACCCGAGTCGTGGAGAAATAGTGGTTAAGAATCCAAAGGCTGACTCGTCAGAGCCACCAAAAACCTTTACTTTCGACCTTGTTTACGACTGGAATTCAAAGCAGGAGACGATTTATAACGAAACAGCTTACCCAATCGTTGAAAGTGTCCTGGAAGGGTATAATGGAACAATCTTCGCGTATGGTCAAACCGGAACTGGAAAGACCCACACTATGGAAGGTGTTGCCGAAAAGCCAGACCTTCGTGGTATTATCCCTCGTGCCTTCGAGCACGTTTTTAAGAGCATTCAAAGCACCACCGGCAAACAGTTCCTGATCCGCTGCTCGTTCTTGGAACTTTACAATGAAGAGATCAGAGACTTGCTCGCTCGTAACCCGAAAAACAAGCTCGAGCTGAGAGAGAAACCTGACTCTGGAGTCTACGTGAAGGACCTCTCGTCCTTCCACATTCAAAATGCTGAAGAAATGGCAGTAAAGCTCTCCGATGGAAGAAAATCACGCGCTGTCGGCGCTACGAACATGAACAGAGACTCCTCCAGGTCTCATTCAATCTTTACGATTATCGTTGAATGCTCTGAGTATGGCAAAGACGGCCAGAACCACATTCGCATGGGAAAACTCAACCTCGTCGACTTGGCAGGTTCAGAACGTCAGTCAAAGACCCACGCTGAAGGAGATCGCTTCAAGGAAGCCGTTAACATCAATCAGTCTCTTTCTACCTTAGGAAACGTCATCTCCGCTCTCGTTGACCCAAAATCCAGTCACATTCCCTATAGAGATTCAAAGCTCACTCGTCTCTTGCAGGACTCCCTCGGAGGCAACACGAAAACGGTTATGATTGCTAATATTGGTCCTGCTGATTGGAATTTCGATGAAACGTTGAGCACGCTCCGTTACGCCAACAGAGCGAAAAGTATCAAAAATAAGCCAAAGATCAACGAAGATCCAAAGGATACCATGCTCAGAGAGTATCAGGAAGAAATCATGAAGCTCAGACAACAGCTGATGTCACTTCAAGCTGGAGGAAACGTTGATCTTGGAAGTCTGATGATGGACGGACAAACGGAAGTCGTTGAGAAGGTCATCACAGTGAATAACTCCGAAAAGATAAAGGAGATACAAGAGAAAATCGCAAAGGAAAAAGAAGCGATTCGAATGAAAGCTGAGGAGGAAAGGAAGCAGATTGAGCAACAGAAACACTTAGCTGAAGAAAAGAAGCAACAGCTTCTGCAAGCACTCAAAGAAAAGGAAGAAGCTGAGCATCAAGCGAGAGAAAATCAGGAGAATATGCTTAAGAAACTCAAGAATATGGAAGAGAAGCTCATAGTCGGCAATAAGGCTATGGAGCAGGCGATGAAGCAGGAAAAAGAGCTCCAAAAAGCGAGATTGGAGCTGGAAGAGAAAAGAATACAGGAAAGGCGACTCGCTGAAGAACTCGCTGCAAAAGAGGACGCGAAATTAATGATGGAAAAGAAATTTTCGAGTCAAAACGAGGAATTAGAAGACAAAAAGAAGAAACTCCAGAAGCTCTACAATAAGTATCAAGAGGTCAAAAGCGAGATCCAAGATCAAGTCGATGAGTTTAACCGTGAAAGAGAAGCGTTTGCTGATCAAATCAGGGAGTTACAGCGCCAATTGCTGCTTAGAGAGGCCATTATTGCGAGCTTTGTGCCTGAGGAAGAAGTCATGAAAGTTGAGAGCAGAGCCCAATGGAACAATGAAATCGATGACTGGGTGCTACCACATCTTCAGCTTTCCGAGACCTCATTAAGGAAGAAAAGACCTGATTCAGCTCTGGGATTAAAACGACCGGTGAGCGAGTACGCTCGCATGGCGAAGAACTTCGGTGAGTCTAACCCGAGATACAAATACGATAATATCCTTCAACTTGAGCTTGACATGCCCGAAAGAACGACTGAAGACTATGAAGGAACTACTATAAGTCAAAGATTGCAAAACACGATCAATACTGCTTTAAATGAAGATGAAGACGAGACATCGGTGATACATAATGAAGGACAACCGAACATCTACCTTGAGTTTTTGGATTTTGGCAGCGATGCCCCGGTGAAGGAAGAGGCGAAAGATACTACAGCCGAAAGAAGACAGCCTGTGATTAGAGGAGGTCCAGTCAAACGGCCGATGTCTGGAATGCGTAGAGCTGACCCAAATGATCAATCGATGGTCAGTACCACCAGCCAAAGCACAACTGCCACCAAGATGGGGTCGATATCCGACGTTGATAACTTCCCAAAGGCAAAAGGTCTCGTAAAGAAGCGATAATTTTAAGGAATTTGAAGAGAAATGCAGCTTGTTCTATTCAATTTTTTTCATGTTTTGAGGCCTCTAGGGATATTGGTGTTTACATCCTCACAACACTTTGTTATTAAATTCATTACTATACTAAGAGCAAGCTTCTTATTTGTCTTTGATATTGACTTGAAATATTTCTATTTATGAGCACGAATGTTGGCGTAACATCAGCAGAGCTCATATTCAAATGAGCAATTTTCAATTTTCTTTTTTTTTTTTGGATGACTATGTGCAGGGTGAGAGATAACCTACTCTTTTAAAATTTAGTGATTATGATTATTCGGGAGTTGTTTTTTCTAAAGAAATGTATGCTGGTTGCGTGGTGTGAGTTTAATTGTTGAGAAGCTCAATCTGATGGTCTTGATTGATCGCTTGATGATTAATGGCATGAGCTCGTTACAGTCCCCAAAATAATAAATATACTTTCGGGAAAACTAGATAGAAGGTTTTTGATTTGACCCGTTCAGTCGACCGGAATCACTCGCTCGATTAGTTCCGTTATTCTGTCAGATTGTTAAAACTGTTCTCTCTGTCTCCCTTCAAGTCACGAACTTAGTAATTTAATATTTCTGAGTCGTCCGCAGCGATCAGTGTCGTAGATCCTTCAGCTTTTCAGATTCTTCAGATTATTGCATTCTATCTAAATTGAAAATAAAATTAATCAAAGTTCGCAACATGATTAAACCTGAATCAATGAAACTGCTGGCTGAGTTTCTGGCTCAGATCACTGAAAGGGAAATTGAAATAGAAGCTGCCAGGGAAGCACTTCTAGAGAACGACGAATTTAGTTTCTCAGCTGCCTTCAACGCTATCAAACACCCTAGCTCAAAAGAAATCAAGTCCAGAGATCTTGCCAACTTCCTAACAAAACATGAATCTACCTCTGCCAATGAAACCCTGGACATCTTCTTTAGCACTTACAGCTCAACAGGGAATCAGTCTTTATCCTTCGAAGAGTTCGTAAAGTTCCTTCTTCCTTCGAAAGTGGTGAAAGACAAAAAAGTTGATATTTATAATTATATTCTTGCCACGGAGAAAAATTCCCATGAGCCGCTACACGTTTCAACTGCCTGGGCTCTGTCTCGAACTCTACTGTATGAGTTAAAGCTGCTGGAATTTATGGAAGCTAGCAAAAAAGAGCTGCTCACACGGAAAGACTGGGATGTTTGTGCTGCCTTCAATCGCATCACAGAAGAAAAGAACAGAGCAATTGATGTAAACAACTTGTCATGGTTCTTCAAATCAAATGGACACAGTATCAATACTGCGATGTGTGCCATCCTGATCAAGAGATTCGACAGAAATGAAGATGGATTGTTGGATTACGCAGAATTCGTTGAAATTTTCTTTAATTACAATCGTTATTCGCGAATCATTACGAGGCGTAGTCTTTCACCGCATGGAGAGCAGATAACCCATCCACAATCATCTGGCAAAATCGTCTATAGCACAAAAGTATCGCAGTATCTCTCTGAGAAAAACGAGCACAATGGAAACGAGAAAGTTCGTCCTTTTTTGATCGACAACCCTTCCGAAGAGTCATTAATGAGTCTGAGAGGCAGTGTCAGGGGAAGACACTCTAAAGCCAACTCTATTTCGATAGTAGATGGAACTTGGAGTCCGACTCAATCAACTATGATGGCATCAACAGCAGGAAACTCGAGAAATAACAGCTTTGGCAAACTCAGCGGTGTTATCTCACACTCAAAAAAGAACTTACGCCTCAGCTCGATGGCGCCTTCTAATACTTCAGTAAGCCACTTCTTGCCCACAACGATCCCCGATACCTCAAGAACTGCCGAAATGAATAACTTTCTGTTCAGTCCCAACAGCAACACACAGAGCCTCTACCACAACTTGTTCAGTGAATCGAAATCCAAATTCAGTGGCGTTCCTAACAAACATAATGGTATTCCATTGAGTCCTTCGCAGCAGTCAAACCTAAGCAATCTTAGTCGTGGTTCCGCACTGAATGAACCGCATCCTCTCAGAGATTTAAGCCGATCGCGGTTTAGTGTTACAATAGTCGATTATTCCAATCCTTCTGCCGATAAATATTCTTCTCCCGAAAGAAATCGAGAAGCTGAGATGAGCAGGATCCAAAGTGAAGGGTTAGCTTCTGATGAAACAGGAGAGTATCTCACCAGTGAGAGAGAAGAGTTGAATAAAGTGTTGCAAGAATTCCTGAAATCTGACAATCTCATCAAAAAACTGAGAAGGGAATTATCTCTAACAGAAGATTTCACTCCTACTGCGATTTATAAATACATGCTAATGGAGTCAAATAGCTACATGCTCAACAAATCTAGTTTGTCTTCTTTCTTAATGATGAGAGGATTAACATTGGATAAATTACAAATCGAACTGCTTTTTGGTAGATTGGATCAAGACCGTGATGGAGAAATAAGTTTGAAAGACTTGGAAAGGGTGCTTTCATTGACCGAAGAGATGATGCAAACTCCAAAGAATTCAGCCCAACGAATAAGCAGAGAAACTATCGAATTATTTGAAAGATTTTTGATCAAATTGATTTATGTTGAAATCAAACTTGAAGAAATCAGAACACTCTTGGCGAATAGAAAAAAGAGCAATCCAAATGTTTCCACACTGAATGGAGTTTATTAGAACGGTCAGCTTTGATATAAGAACCAAGTGATTTTTTTTCTGTTTGCGAGAATCTAAGACCTTCCATAGACTTATATTTTGGAAGCTCCCTCAAATATTTTTCCTATTGAATCAAAATTTTCATGATAATATCTGTACATTGTAATATTTCACCTCATATATTGATATTTCTTATTAATTCCATCCTCTAATATATTCATTGGTCATTTTGAAGTGTGAAATTCGATTCTAATATTAATAATGCATTCCATTGTACTTATAGAGATTAGTAATGTTATCTTCTTTCTCAAGATATACTGCGTTCATTTGTAACAATTAGCACTGAGAAATCCACTACTAAGTTAGGAAAAGTTTAAAATCATTGCATACTTCATCAATTCTCCATTTAAAATTTATTTTATTTTGCGTTTGAATTCAATAATCAGAAATCCTAATAATTCGAGTTCGAAGCAATGAAAACAGCATCAAGCGACAAAACTAAGCCGCCAATTGATGAAGAGAAAAGGATTTCAAATCTGATAGCAGACAATCAACCTGTCAATCTCCGTTTTTACGTGCTTTTTCTTACTGCAGGCACTTTCGGTCTCACTACAGCCCTATCACAACCAAATTTTATCATATTGTTGAACTGCATGTCTATCATTCTAACAATCAGCAGTCTGGCCATCAAAAACAATCCTCTGATACAAAGTCTCATAATTTTTATCGAGATGGCAAGAGGACCTGCAATTCTTTGCCTTGGCTGTGAAAACTATTTATTTTGGACAACTTACAGCTTTCAATTTTTACTGATAATGTTCTCAGAGAGAGCCTCCGTAGCTTTCGCTCAGCTCTCGATCAGCTTGCTTTTGCATTATTTTATTTCTCCGGAAAAATTTTTCTCGAATGTCCTGAATCCACTCATTTCTCCAATCACCACGGAATCTCAGGAAAAATCATTAATTTTCATATATTCTTTGTTATATAGTGGACTGATTTGGTCCTATGTCCACAGAAATCAGAAAATTGACAAATTATGGGCTGCCTTGACGGAAATAAAGGATAAGGAGATTGCATCACTAAAGAAAACTGTGGCGGAGCTGAAGAAAGAGAATAATCAACTTTCAGAGACAATGAAGGCTCGCGGCAAAGATACTTCTCACTATCTGTGGATGCTAACAGCATATACTCAACTAGCTTATGAGGACGCGGGCAGCAAGATCAGAGACACAATACAAAAGATCGATTCTTACGCCCAGCTTCTTACCCAACAGCTCATCTATGGGGAGTCACAATCGATTAGTAGTCCTGACTCTGATATTCATGCTTTGCCGGTGACAAGAACGACTGTTTTTGTAGAAAAAATCTGGGGTATTCTCTGTAGTTTGATAGCAGATAACTCTATCAAAGGGCAGATGAAACTTTCAAAAACAATCCCCAAAAAACTTCATGTTAATGCTCAGAAAATTCAAGCGATTATCTTAAACGTGCTGATTTTTCTCAAACAAGCCACTCAGTCTGCTCGATTTAAGATTAATATTGAATGGGACGAGCTCTTTGTCAACCGAGGAGACTCTTTCCAGCTGTTACCGCAACGGAGCCAGGCTCACATGTCGATTGATAGTTGGAAAGCCACAGATTTCAGCAGGTTTAGAGCCACGGAAATCGTTCCTGCCAGCGACTACATCATCCTTGATAACAATCAGCGATTAATCCGTAGAAAAGACCTCGCAGACGAGGATGGAGCTAGCGAAGGGAGAGGAATGCTGAGGGTTAGAATAACAATTCGTTCCTCTGAGGAACTCAGTACGTTCATCGAACAGTACTTCGGTAATCGGCTACCAAGAGAAGAAGGAAGAAGACAGCAGGGATTGATGCAGAAAATCTCCCAATGGGAAAAAATAGCTGAAAGTAGCTTGAAACCTGTGGTTTCTCTTACCAAAGACTCGAGTAATCTACTTGTAAGGCAAAAAAAGAGGGGAACTGTTAGGCTCGAGTTTTATGAGAGCGCAGAGTTGGTGAAAATGATGACAGATCAAGATACACCTGCTGTTCAGGGTGAAAGTAGCAGAAATCGCTGGCCTAGCGCTGGCCAAAAACGATTCGATGACCAGGAAAAATTCCAATCACCAGGGATGCAGAGGTCTTTCGCGAATGTTTATAATATTGGACTGTATCCCCGATTAAATCGCAAGAAGGTCCTGATTGTTGACGCTAGTGTATGGGGTCAGAAATTCTTTGAAGTTTTTTTCAAAAAGTATGACTACTCAGCGGTAATCATCTCAAATTTAGATGAATTGCTAGAGACGATCAAAGTAGAGTATGATACTCTAGATCTGATAGTTATCAACGATTGGATTGGGGATCAAAGAGCGATGAAATATGCCATTGATGTGTTCTCTTTCCTGAGAATTGTTGGCCATGGACCGATTCGAACGATAATTATCTCCGAGACGCACTCTGCTGAGCAGCGGAAGCTGAGTAGTGGGTATAATGATATCAAGTTGATAAAGGCGCCTGTGGATCTGAAAGAACTCAGAGAATCAGTGACAGAAGAAAGTTAGCAATTAAGAGAATATATGCTTTGTCAAAATGGTTTATCAGTTAAACACTGTATGTTACGACGAGAATCATACATATGTAAAATTCTAAGGAAGAGCAAAACAGTTTATAAGTCAAAGTTGAAAATAATTGTGCAGTAAAAGCAGATTGTGAATTATTTGGTTATGCATATATAAGATGAGATTGGATTCGAATAAGGAAAAAGTTTGAATATAAGCAGTAAAACTAATAATGAAAAGGCGACGTGGTCCCAGGTTTTTAACTCGATTTGATTCATTTAATTCGATACCGTAGCAGGATTTTCAACACATAAGGATTTATTTCAGAAACTAATTCTCAAAAATGGACTTCAACAATGATTACAATAGATTCGTTTTTCATGGATTTCACATCAATTTCCGCAGTAGAAAGGAGTCATCTCTCCGTCCATTATTTGAAAAGATTCATCACCTTTGTCGCTAAAAAAAGATTTGATATCATCATTATTATATCATAGCATGTGCTTTCCTTAAGCTTCCGAACCATAATTTCTTTCTGACATTTAACATATTTTTCTCAATAGTTTTACAAAATTCTACGAAACTTACGCTCTATCCTTGCATTCAACCTTATAGAAAATAAAAAATGTGTGGTTTTATTAGATAGACAATTGTAAAATACCAGTAAATGTAACAGCGCCTAAACCAAACGATTTTCAACATCCTCTTTGAGAAGTCCATACTCTTCTAAAATTTCTTTCAACATAGCTTTCTTAAGAGGTTTCACAATAACTTTATTCATCCCAGCTTCTAAGCATCTTTGATGCTCTTCAGGAAGCGAATATCCCGTTACCGCTATAATCGGCATCGTTTTCACCAAATTGTCCTCCATGAGCTTTCTTAAATGCGAAGCTGCAGTAAACCCGTCCATTCCAGGCATATTACAATCCATAAAAATAAGGTCACATGGTAATTTCTCTTCAGCTATCTTTTTTATTGCTTGCTCCCCATCGAAAGCCGAATAACATTCCACCTTGAGTGTCTCTAAAAGAGAAGTAAGAGCCACGACATTATATGCTGTATCATCCACAACGAGGACCTTTGGTTTGACTTGATCAAGCACCAACTTCGTCCGTGCATGAAAAACTGGAAGGCTCATGCCTTCATTTTCTTCATCAATCGCAGAGAATGATCTGACATGACCTCGTTCAGCTGCTGATGGTATACCCCCTCGGTGAGTGACCAATCTATGCAGAGTAGCTGAGAGGGGAGAATCCAGCATTTTGATAGAAACAGAAGAGACGGTATCAAACAGCATTTTTGATGAGTCCTTGATATTCTCGCAAGCCACGTAGAATTTAAACGTTGCGCCCTTACCATACGTGCTCTCTACCTCGAATTTATTATTTTCCATTGGATTCAGCATCTCCAAGAGATCTTGACAAATTTTCAAACCCAAGCCGATTCCATTCCTAAAATTATGATGATAATAAGTCAGTCAACTGTGACACAAAGAAGAAATATTCTTACTTATTTATTTCAGGATTCTTGTGCTCGATCTTCCCAAATAGCTTAAATAGCTTCTCTTTATCTTCGTCTTTGATCCCTATACCTGTATCTTCCACAGCAAATTGTATTTGCTTATTGTTTCTAAAGATATGAAGCTTTGCAGAAACCCTAATATATCCTTGTTTCGTGAACTTCAGAGCGTTTGTTAACAGATTCAGTAAAATCTGCTTTAGTCTCACTGGATCCGTGTATATTTGTGTGGGAACATCTATTTCTACGTCGGTTTTTAACTCAAGACCCTTCTTTTCGGCCTGCAGCCGTACTAAATCAACAACTTCTGTCACAATTTTCCGAGTGACCGCGGTTGTGAAACTCAGCTTCAGCTTCTGGTTTTGGATCTGAGAGAAATCGAGAATGTCGTTTATCATCAAAAGCAGTAGATCTCCGCTGTCTCGGCATATTTTTAGAAGCGGTCGATGCTCTGGGGTGATATCTGGCTCAATGGTATCGAGGACATTCAGCATACCGTTTATTGGCGTCCGAAGATCGTGGGAAACAGTCGCTAATAGCATGTCTTTATACATGTTGATCTGCTTGAGTTTTTCGTTTAATTGCAC
>ENA-UOTX01001162-UOTX01001162.1-compost-metagenome-genome-assembly--contig:-NODE-1162-length-21619-cov-19.920342_pt1 | contig 21619 bp, 11 predicted proteins | sample MGYA00238143_ERZ746982 | MGnify/ENA primary metagenome ERZ746982 (study PRJEB28758, sample SAMN06268862) | compost metagenome | isolation source: single cell | place: USA: California, Emeryville, Joint... | reverse complement strand
TTCTTTAAATAATCGCAAATTGACTCAAGAGTGCCGATATTCAGAGAGTTGCTCAAGTATTATGAGCAATCCTGTGCTAAATCATGCGTACCGGTCGGCTCTAGCAGTTTTCTGCTTTCTTAGTCAAGTTTCTTCAAAAAAGACTCTGCGAACACTAGCCTAAAACTAATGAAAATCAAATCGCTAAGGGAGATTTTCTGAAAATCACATGTAACATATCACCTCTACAATTTGAGAGCTGTGAATTCTCTCATATTCTTTCCAATTAGTCTTTAACTTAAAGAATATTTTCCTAATTTTCCCCCTCGAGACTTCGAAATTACAGCAATATCAAAACTTTTTCGAGATAAATTTCTGAAAAAAACTATATTGTGTGTTTCTAACACAGTCTTCAAATCGACAAAACTTTTGATAAATATCGTCTCCAAAATTTTAGAATCAATACGGTGTTTTCCATTTTGGTAAAAATTCTCGAATTCTCTCAGATCTCAACAACGATGAAGTCAAAAGAGAGGAAAGAATCTAGCAACCAAATTTTTTCCATTTGAACTTTTGCTTTGTGTAACTATGCCGTTTGACTTTTATTCAATTCTCAAAAAAAGAACCAAAAAACGCCTCAAGAGTATATTTTTAATTTGTCGCTTGCACCTGGTTGAAAATGAGATCTGAAATTATGTTTGAAGGAGTTTTGGCAAAATCGATCTGTTGGCGTCAAGTAGGTGAGCATAGTCTTTCCAGAAGCATGAGAGTACTCATTTTGAAAACTTAGAAGAAAGGAATGAAATGGTTAATAAAAAATTTTCTCTTCTAATTAAAGAGACTGTTAATTTGAGTTAAAGAGTTAATAAATTCAAATTTAGCATACTCAATCTAAATCTGTTTTGCTACTCTTCATTTGAATATAGGATAAACAGAAAATGATAGCAACACACGAAATTTAGTTCATTTTTTTATCGTAAAATTGCAAATGAAGCTCAAACAAAATCCCTAGCTACTTTGGAATTCAAGCCTAATAATCATCAAAGAAGGCCAAAAATTCATCATCAACTTGTCTTTTTGGAGCAACTTTATTAGAAGTGTCGTTCACCTTCAAGTCTTCGACTTCAGACTCGTCAAGTAACTCAACTCCAGGATAATTTACTGAGGGATATTGGAACGTTGGATACATTGAGGATTGAGGTTGATATGTTGGTTGTGGTTGATACACTGGCTGAGGTTGATACACTGGTTGAGGTTGATAGACGGGTTGAGGTTGGTATGTTTGAGGTGGAAGTTGGATAACTTGTGGGAGTTGGTAGATTGGAGTTTGGGCACCTCCATTTCCTCCTTGGTTTTGAGATTGTAACTTCTTGATCAAATCATTAACGTCGTTCACCGTTCCAATGACTTTCCCAGTTGCATCCATGACTTTTCCAGTTGCATCTGCAACACCCCCGATACCCTTAATAAGGCCTGGGAGATTGTTGGCCACACCTCCAGCAACTTTTCCAGCCACACCAGCAAGATTTCCGGCCATTCCTGCCACTTTTCCAGCCACACTTCCAGCAGCTCCAAGAGCGCCTCCAAGTGCTCCTGCAAGAGCACCAAGGAAAAGCTGAAGTTCCTCGTCTTGAATACCTTTCTGGAGTTCTTTCATGTCTTCTGTGAGAGTCTTCATATCGGCAGGCTTTTTAGGTTTTTCTGCAACGATGGTTGCCGTGAGAATTGAGAGGATAGCGAAAATCGCGAAGAATTTCATTTGTATTGAATTGGCTTTGTTTTATTCTGTGATGTTTTGATTTTTATAATTTCGAATCAAGCTCTGTTCTTTAAATAATCGCAAATTGGATCAAGAGTGCCGATACTCTGAAGTTTTATTCAAGTATTATGAAACAGAACAGCGATTTTGTGCCAAATCCTATGCAAATCTTTTCAGTCGATGGGTTCACGACCAAGGGCAAATCCAGCTATTAAAAAAGAAAACATACACTGAAGAAAAGAGGATGAATCAACATTAGAAGAAGTTCCTCTTCAACAAAAAGTTTCTAAATTTACGGAGTTGCCATCAATATTTTTCTATTTGCCCTGCTAATTCAACCAGTATTTCTGACCTTAGTAGAGTTCAACAAATATAGCTTCGATAAGACTCAAACCCGTCGTCGTTTTCTATAATTCTATTCAGAAATGTGATTTTCTATAAATTTTCATGAAATAGAGAATATGATTGGTATAGCAATAGATCTCAAGCCATGAAATTCATTTGGCCATAGCGTGATTTTTCATTTCGAAGAAAAATTCGCACTTTTACTCTCAAATCTACTTTGTTATCTCCACAAGGCTCTGAAACGAGACCAATACCGCTTTTTCATGGATTAACTGTTTGCCTTATATCAGAAATATGCTGAATGGAACCAGGAGTTAGTGAATACATGTGTTCCAAGGCGAGTGGATTTTCAAACAGAAACAGAAATATTGAAGGTTCTTGATCGAATTAAATTCGCCAAAAAGAGACTCAAGAGTGAATTATTTCCTGGCACGCTCCTGTTCCAAATTTTCATTAATTTGTCATTGAAACAGCATGAATCGCCGGCAAATGATGGAGTTGGCCCTACTCATATTGGTCAGGAAATCTCCAGGTGCCTGATTTTCAGGTGCCTGGATTAGATGCGAACGAAATTATTTTAAAAAATACTCAGCAGGGAGTCTCATCACCAAAAAAAGTCTTAAGACCTCGTAGATCGCTTAAGTACTATTTGGACAGTGGAATCCCTCATTGAAGGAAATTGGATGGCAAAAAGTCCACTATCGAAGATGTTTCAAAATTAATAGGAATACAAATTGAGCTGTTTTATCGTTCAAAGCCAGCTTGGCCACTTGGAAAGCTAAGTAGACTGCTTTCAGGGTCTTAAGTCTTCGGTACCGTGCTTTTGGAGGAAGCTGAATATGAAGTATTTGGGATTGCTTTATGGTCTTGAATTAAATAGATTGGAGTATCATCAATCTATTGCCTTACCGACGATAGCAAGATTGTTGCATTTGAAGCATTTTGTTTTTCTCTAACTTTAACTAGATGCTGAAAAAAAATTTTGAAAATTTGCCAATGTGAAATCGTATTTTTGGTTGATATCAATCAAAACATCGAAATTCAATAAAAAGTTAGAGTTACTGCATAGTATGTAATAAGTTCAAAACACGGGTTTAAATCGAACTCCATGGTATATAAGACTATTAACGGTTTCTAATTACATCAAAATATCAGTAAAAATAAAAGTCCTATGAGCGGTCCAGTAACCCCAAGGCACCGTTCAAAGATGTCATTGTCTCTCTCTCCTTTATCGGGATCTCTAGCGTTGCCGTCCAACTTATTTGAGTTACGAGAAAGAAATGGTCTTTGCGCCATTTTCTTTCGAAATTCTTCGGCAATTATGCTATCTAAATTTCTTGAGCTCTCTTCTTTATTAAAAGACACAGCATTTGAGGCTGAATCTGCTAATTCTGAGATATTACAGTCAAGAGACGCAAATAATACCCCAGATGTTTCCACGGATTCTCTTTCCAATGGAGCGTTTGGCTGGGTGATTTGTTTGAAATCGGAAATCCAATAAAGATAGCTGAAAACTGAAGTTAAGGCTAGTAGGTAGCCTTGTAACATGAAACACAGCATCGTTAATAACTGGTTCATCTTTCTTACTGGAGGAGGAAGCGAGAATTTAAATCAGGTAGAAAAATTTATGAGATTTGTTGAGAAATTTAGCAGTTAATTTCGATGCAGCTAGCTTCAACCCGAACTAAATCAGAATTAATCAGTAACAAAATGAACTGTTTTTATGGTTTCTTTATAATGTCCTCAATTTTTGATCAAACGAACTTTTCTTTCTTAAATTACTATGCGAACAGTGAAGTGAAAGTTCGCTTTCGAAAAGAATGAACAAATTCAAGCTTTTTCTTTCAAAAGTAATATCAAACTGTTCGAACGGCTAGAAATTCGTGAATATTTCAAGAAATCAGAAAAAACAGAAGTCATTGAACCTATTGCGACCTCTCAAAGAAATGCTCCTTTCGGATTACTATTGCATTAGAGGATGTTCGCATTCACTCGCTCTAGTACAAATCAATATTGAATTAAATGGATTCAATTCTCCTTTTTTCTTCTCAATTGATTGAAATAAAGCAACAACCTCCAAGTTGAATTGATCGAATTTGTTTCTTTTTTTTAAGTAATGGGAGCCAGACGAAGAAATATAAGGTTAGTTTGAATATTTCTCGAATAAAAAAGACACATATTGCATCTATATGATGTATTTGGATTATCTATCCACGTAACTAAGACTATCGTAACAAACAACCATTAGAAGGAATTGTAAAAGCAAGAAAACATGCAGCTATTTAAAACAGAATCTCAAGGAAGGCGAATTCGTTTTCATCTGCTTCAGTAACTTTGTCATTGACGTTTGCTTTGTCCGTTGTCTTTTTCTGCTCATCCTTGACAATTTTGAAATATGCGTTCAACTGTATAGCTTCTACAGAGCTATCATAGAGTTCAGTGGCAAGAAGTTCTAATTCTAGTTCTTCCTCTTCTGTTGGGAGTTGCTTTTCTTTGAGATTCTTGATGGCTTGGACAGTACCAGCCATATTTCGTCTGATTTTTTGATTGAGTTCAGCCGATACGCGAAGAGCTTTGGCAAACGTGTCGCCAGAACCCAATCCAGGGCACATCATCAAATCGAGTTCGGCTTCTTCTACTTTCTGGATTGGTTGTTCTGGACGTCCTTTGATGATTCTGCTTGCAATTGAAGCGGCCTTGTGAGCCATATGTCCAAGTTTTGACACAATTTCTCCAATTTGGCCAGTAGTGTTACCCACTTTCATGGCTTCAACTTCTCCAGCACCAATTGTCTGGGGTTTGAAAGCCCAAGCCGGGAGTTGGCATGGCCTTCCAGTAAATGGGCGAGGCTCAGAAACTATTATGGTAGTGTCACTATAGGCTTCGATAGTATCATCATCCAACATATATGGAGGGAATGAGACAGGAGGGAATTCAATTGGAATTGTGTCTTCAGGGAACTGGTATTGAGGAAGTTGATAGTCTCCTGCAGGAAGGTCGTATCCTCCTGTTGGAAGTTGGTATCCTCCTGGCGGAAGTTGGTATCCTCCTTGCGGAAGTTGGTATCCTCCTGCTGGAAGCTGGTATCCTCCTTGCGGAAGTTGGTATCCTCCTGCTGGAGGCTGGTATCCTCCTTGCGGAATTTGGAAACCTGGCAGTCCACCTTGATCGCCCTGGTCACCGCCTTGTTTGCCGCTGCCTTTCAATTCTTTTAGGCTTTTAATAAGATCAGCAATATCTTTTCCAGTATTGGCAACTTTAGAAGCGGTTTCTGCAGCTTTTCCTATCCCGTCCAAGGCTTTACTGCCTATTTCAGGAAGTTTGCTCGCTAATCCAGCGACTTTGCTTAAACCTTTGCTTGCAACTTTACTTCCTACTTCAGCGACTTTGCTCAGCCCGTTGCTTGCAATTTTATTTCCTATTCCAGCGAATTTGCTTAAACCTTTGCTTGCAACTTTACTCCCTACTTCAGCGACTTTGCTTAAACCTTTGCTTGCAATTTTACTTCCTATTCCAGCGACTTTGCTTAAACCTTTTTTCGCAAGACTGCCTATTCCTCCAGCAATTTTGCTCGCAGCTGATCCAGCGATTTTAGAACCGATCTTTGCGGCTCCACTGATCGCTTTGCCGATAAGGCTTCCAAAAAAGAATTCAATTTCATCGGAGTCTTGAATGGCCATTTGAAGCTCATTAATATCTTTGTCGAGTGAATCATGGTCAGCAACTTGAGCGTAGGTGGTTGCTGAAAAGATTGCTAAAATAGCGAAAATAGCGAAGAATTTCATTCTGAGATGTTTTTCTTGGTAAGAATTTATTTATTATTTGATGAAAGATGCGTCCTTTGGTCTCTATTAATATGCCAATATTTGCTCAAGAGTTCCCTTTCTCTTTTTAATTTCAGAATTCTTTATTCACTGTCAGTTATTGACTCAAGTGGAACTTTGATCAATTGAATTCCAAGGCCAATGAATTTTTTGGGCTCAAGAGTGACTTTTTTTCAGAGCACAGTGTGAACTCACCAATTGCTCAAAAGAGCATATTAGGAGATGGCAGGACTGATATGACTCACAGGTTAAGGACAAACGAGCTTTCCTGGCGCCTTTATGGAAAAATTGAAACAAGACTCACAGAACTTTTGGATTTGGATGAATGGATTAGCATCGTTTCTGGGTCCTAGTGGTCCAGTTGGAGGACCTAATACCTTCCTTTCAGCTTCCTGCCCCGGCGAGGCTCGGAATCTCAGGAGGAAATAGCTTTGAAGCAAGAGAAATCATTGCAAATTCCTGGTGTTTGACTCTTTTTAATTTTTTCTTTCTCCCTCTCTCAAAATCGTTCACGATCGAGATCGGGTGTCTCATTCTCAATCGTATAGAGCTTAATACCTCGCAAAAATTCAAGTTTTGTTGACTCTTTATCCGATTAAACCCTCCATTAACTCACAATCGAAGAAAATGCTTAATAAAATACACTTCATAGCCTACTTTGTTCAATCCAAGCCCATACCTTAGCACCTAGCAAGATTGAAGAGGTTTATTTCATTCATACTAACGTATTTTCGGTTCTCTTTATACTTTTTTTTCTTTCACCCTATCTATCGAATTTTCAATTAATCTTTCTATTTATCAGAATACGTTTAATTAAATTAACACGTAAATTCTTTTTCAATAATATGCTCTCTTGCATTATTAATATGGATAACTTATCCTTTGTCGAATAATTGAGCTCGGTAAGAAATTCTTATTACGGTCACTATTTAACAACCAAATTTAATAAACCGCGTCCTTTCGCTGTTGTTCGCTGAACAATGCAAATAAAGCACAGCTTTGCTTCAGCTGAAAATCAATTCGTAGGTACCTTATGGAGCATGATAAATTTCATTGTTAAGTTTATTAAGCAACTAATACAAAAATAAATGTCCTTTCAGCGCTCACAACCCAACCCGACTAAGATTCATACAAGTAACTCAGTCAATGTGAATACCAATGTCACTATATATAGATTACCCCTTTTAAAACAAGTGGGAGGTTCTCAAGATTTTTCGCCCTCGGTCCGAATGTGGCTGACAGTGGACCAAGCTCGTCGACTGGAATACCGTAGACTGGTTTTCCATCAGACATGCTCCACTTTTCCTTCAACACTTTGAAAGTGTCTTTACTGCCAACCTGCACAACATACATTTTGCCTTCTGCATTCTTCCAAAATATTAACGGCGCAGAGGACTTGGGTATCATATATATCTCCGTCCCTTCAACGAATTCATAAGAACAAAATGTTTTCTCTAGATCAAGCTCCCTCCCTTTGGAAAACAGTCTTTGATTCGCAAGTTGACACTCAAATTGACGTTCTATACTTGACTTTAGAACTACCAACTTATCTTTTAACGCGATCTTAAATTCAACACTCTTGCCCATGGCATTCTTTATTATGATTTTGCTCTCCAAATTTATCACCAAAAAGACCTCAGACTCATCCACTATGCCATAATCAGCAAGACTTTTCGCATCTTCAAGCACTTTATCTTCTTTGATGAGCATCTGCGTCTTTAAGTCAATCCCATATTTTTCAAAAAGGCTCTTTTTGACAGTTGCTATTGTATCGGTATTGAGCAAATACAACTCAAATTTCCTGCCATCCGAGCAGTTCACAATCAGAGTCAGCACATTCTGCCTTTTGAAAACAAAGATTACAGTCTCATTCTGGACGCCGTAATCCGACGGCTTCTTATCTGGGTCTTCCAGCGGTGTTCCAGCGTGCAGCATTCCTAGTTTGCCAGGGTTAATCTTGAATCTTTCTTGGATTTTGCTTTTTAGAACGCTGATAGTGTCAGTTGGCAAAAGGTCCACATCCATTATTTGCCCATCACTGCTTTTGATATAAACTCGCATTAGAGACTTGATCACAACCACGTGAATAAAGCTGTCATTAGCCATTTCATAGCTTTTCCACGTCTTATTATCATCCAAGGGCTTCCCATTATAATTCAATGAAACCTGGCTTTCTTGCATTTTGAGATCCCTACAAACTCGTATTCGAAGTTTCCTGACTTTCTCAAAGGAATGAACCTCAACTTCCTGTCTCCCGTGCTGTTCGAATCTTAACGTAAATTTGACTTTATTCTCGAGTTTCAATTTGATCTCCGCCTTGTCATGGATCCCATATTCAACTATAGCGTTGCTATCTTCCAGGATATGCGTGTTATAGATCAAGGTTTGGTCCTCGATTGGATACTCCAATTTTTCCTGTATTTTCTCCTTCAGCTGTGAAATTTTGCAATGAGCGTGAATTTGTATAGGCGTTTGCTCCTGAATATCCTCGCAAATGATCACCTCAATCGCCTTGTATGCAATGTGGAGTGAGGTGTCTCTCTTTATACCATAATCCCGTACTTTTCTATCATCTTTGAGCTCTTCGCTGTTTTTATAAAACGCTATTGAGTCTTTCGAAAAGCCATACTGCCCAAATATTTTCTCCTTAACAGACCAAAGAAAATCGTCAAGTTCGAGATCTACAGTAAAGGGCTTTCCATCGGGACTTTTGAACTCTATTGGAAAGCTGACTGAGACCTGGATTACAGAATCCCCTCGGAAAGTGTAATTACAGATTTTTTCGTGGTCCTCGAGTCGTTTTCCTTCAAAAATTAGATGCACGATCTGGTCCTTCTGAAGTTTGAGCTTTTCGTGGATCTGATCCTTTATTTTCTTGAATGTATCGCAATCATCTACCGTAATTGATTCAGTAATCGCATCTCCTTTGAAATTCAAGGTCACTTTCGTTGCCATTATCAAAGTCGAATTCTCTCTGATGTGGAAAGATTCAAGCGAATTGTTATCATCGAGTCGCTTGTCATTAAAAAAGAGAATAATGTCCTTAGCCAGGCGCTTTGAGTTCTCAGCGACTTTTTCTTTAACGTATGATACAGAGTTTTGATCACTGCATTTCACCGTGTATGTTGCGCCATTCGCCTCTTTGACATTTATTTTGATTTCGGGACTGCCGCCTAAAGTCACGTTAATAGTAGTTTCTTGCGGGATATCAAGCTTTTCGATGGTATCGTCATCCTGTAAAACCTGATGCCCGGTTGTTAGGATTAGCTGTTGAAGCTCGATACTCGCATTATCTGGGATCATTTTCGACCCCTCTGCGGTCTTTATGTACTCTTCTAGCGCCTGAGAAACATGGTATTTTAACTGCTTTATCGTTTCTGTTGAATTCACATCTAGATTCCTCTTGAACCCTATGGCGTTGTTTGAAATCAGAATTTTAAGTTTTCTTTCAGATTTCTTTATCTGCAGGTTCCCATCAATCATGTCTTTTAAGTCTGCGAGTATCGAATCGTCAGACAACACAGTGTTGTCATGACAAACCGACATATGTATGCTGCTGTCAGGAAGTTCAGCTTCTTTGAAAGCCATCTCTTTGATTTGACCAATAGAAAATGAGTTAAGGACAGTAAGATCGACTTTTTTGGCGCTTTCTTGGAGTATAACGGAAATTTTTTTCTGATTCATGACTACATGTATGGTTGAGTGACTTTCTATTGCGTACTCATTGAGCCGCTTCGTGTTTTCAAGAGATTTCCCTTTAAAATACAATTTTTGGTCAAGAGCATTGATATTCTGTCGTGATTCGATCAGCTTTTTCAATTCTACGGCCGTTATTGAGGAGGAGACCTCGTACTCCATGGGCTTGTTTCTGCAAACGACCTTTATCAGGATCATACGTCCGCTGGATGAATTCATTTTTTATTGAGAGCGAATTTAGTTTGCAATCTTTGATGTTTCAGATTATTAACTTTGAGGATTCAAAGATAATTGTAGTTTTTAATTAAGTTGAGCCTAGAGATCAAAGCCGGATGGTAAATGGCTCATTTGTTTGTGAAATTTGAGCTCATAAGTGAGACAAGTCAGCTGAATTGGCTTCTTATTTAGCACAGATCTCGAGGTTAATGTTTGGCTTATTTATTTATCAAGTGAACAGACATTTATATCTTTTTTTGGTAGCGTTAGTTGAATGGTATTGAAACTGAGCATTTTGACATCATTTTGCCGATATGCATGCAAATAATTGAAAAGAGATGAGTATTTTTCAGTTTTACTAATGCAACACCTTTGCCATAAGGGGAATATGTATTTCCTTGGACCGAACTTTAAAGGTATTGTACATCTCTAAGTCGATCCCACTTTGCTGAACCTTTTCCTTTTTCTGCAAATTAACAGATGAATGATTTGACTCCTTCCCTTAACTTCATTTTATTGAAATTTTGTTAATAGTGTCCAGAGTTTCTTATTATTTCTAGTCATAGACCAGCATTTTTTCACGTCTGCAGTTTAGATTTTGCCGTTCAATGTAACCAGAGCTTTTTCGTGTGCTGAAATATCGAATGTAAATTAATCGATTCTTATGCAGATTTCAGAATTTCGAAATTTAAAAAAACTGTCATCTGTATTCTTTTCAATAGAATTTCATCATTTTTGTGAAACAATATCATTCCACGATCTGGACGATATCATTCTACTCTTGCTGTGCTTAATTTTCTCCAAATCAATCTTTTTTCATAAGCTTCTCTGAAATATTCAACTAGAAATCACAAAGAGTAAGCAAATTAATCAAGCGAAAATTTAAAATACTTCCAGGAAAGTCAGATCAATGCATCAAAAACTTTCTCTCGAAAAAGCAATGCTAGAATCACTCCCGACCATTCTCACAAAAGACTACAAGGATATCGAAGTTATCCAACAGTCAAATTATCATTATTCTTTGAACGCAAGGTCTCAAAAAGACCAAAACGAATTTACCATTAAAATTCTGGATGTTCAGTCCGAGTTTTACCAAAAGAAAGATGCCGATAAGGCAAAAACCTTATTTTTGAATGAAATGCTCTACTATCAGAAAAGGTTTGATACGATAATTCAAGGCGGGATATACACCGATGGTAGAAAAATTGCATACGTTGCAAAGCGAGATCATTTATTTTTCAATGGAAGCAACTTGCACTGTTCTTCTCAGTTAGATGGTCTTCTGAAAACGGTCTTAGAGGACTCACTGTTCTTGATAGATCAGATGGGTTTTCCTCCTTTCAAGCTAAACAGCGACTCGATCATATGCAGCAATAATCGGTTCATGATTTGCGATTGGTCGCAACCTGAAGTCAATAAGCTCGACAAGAACGATTTATTTGATCAATTTGGAGATTTTGCGTATGCTTTGCTCAGACAGTATGGCATTGATATGAAGGTTCTTCAAGACCTGAAAGGTTTGAGAACCGCAAAGGATAGTGTGCTTTATCATACGAAACTCGAAGAAATACTCGAAGAATTAAAATTTCCGCCATACTCAAAACAAATCTTGTGTTGCATCCTTCAACTCGGTTCAAAAGGACCAAAGTCCATCCAGGAACTATATAATAGCACAATTGAAATCCTTGGGAAGTCAAAGCAAGTCAAGCATTGCATTGTAACTCCGAAAGATAATCAATTGAATTCCCAAAAAGAATATAATAACGATGTGTCAGCAAAAAAATTAAAAATAATCGAAAATCCAGTCATGAACTCTAATCTAGAAATAGCTCGAGATCAAAAGGTGAAAATCGAACCTTCTAACCCCCTTATAAAGAACAACGAGCTGTTGAAAGCGAATAATTTTGCCAAGGGAAAGGAATCGCATATAGAAAAAAAGGAATATTTCATGAAAAAAAGTGTGATCCAAGAAATAAGATTCAGAAAATCAACTTTGCCGAAGGAATCAAATCTTAAAAAAGCTCAAATTTTCTCGTCGATTAAATCTGGTAGTGAGATTCCGAAATGCGCTTGGATTGCCTACGAGAATCTAGAATTTGGATGTTTTGACCCTTCAAAAGGAGGGCTTAGATTTTACCAGGGACCAGAGCACCCTCGCGAGCCTAACAACGGTAAAATGCTGCCATTTATTTCTCTCTCAAACTAATACTTTCTACTAGGTTTCGATGCCACGATGGAGAAATTGTCTGGAACCGATTATATCTTTGTCGGGGCATATAGCAGCAAAACCTCTATCATTCAAGTGTATAATCAGTCAGATTTAGCACATCCAATATATTCAGAAGAAACACTTGGAAGTAAGAGAAATAAAAGGCGAATTATGATTTAAGGAACTCCTGATATTGCATGTAACCCCAGGAGGAAATATGTCGCTTTAAATCCGGTGACAGATGAGGTCAGCTATTATCTATTCGAATGCCACGGTAAGCTAAGTCCACCGACGAGAGCAAAATGGAAACCTGCCCACGAACGTAAGAACATTGAATGTATATTGGCTAAATACAGCTTTAATCTGCACTCTAAAGAGGCAATCGAAAGCTTAAGTTTCAATTACGAAGGAGATAGAATTGCCACGTTTGATGCTCAAGGTTTAGTGCTGATATCCGCTGTTCTTGGAAACGATCCTGTGCCCATTTGTGGCTTCAGCTTTGCTGGAGATTCTGGTAATCATCCTCAATGATAAACAATAATTGAGATAATTTATAGTGTGGACGAATCGCTGTCGATGGAGCATCAGCAATCTCCTTGCTCTGAGATACGATGAGAATAAACTTGGGCTGGTTGACGCAGAGAAGAAGAAAGTGATTATTAGAGACTTCTGCCTTGCAAACAAACCAGGTGGCTTTTACATGAGATATTAGTTACCTAACTAACTCAAAATTGATAGAATTGGCGACGACGTGGATAGAATGGGATCCAAAAGGAGATCTGTTAGTAGCAGGTGGTGTGAACTACGTCTCCATCTTCGATGCGCGAACCCAGAAGATGATCAATGAAATCGTTGAGCCATTCAAATCTGGTAGGAGATGCTCATAGAAAATTTATGAGGGCTAAAAAATATTAACCTCGCAGGTATCGTTTATTCGGTCAAATGGAGTAGCTGTGGAAAATACTTGTTGACTGGTTCTGATGACCGAACTGTGAGATCAATTAACTGGAATGCTAAGAAGAATGCTGATATTATTTGGGAGGATGAAGAAAGTAAGTTCAGCTTTTTCATTGGATATTTGTAACCTTTTACCAAAAAGAACCAATTTCGACTGTCTGCCTATTGTGATCGTGAATTCTCATGTCCTTGTTGACTAAAGTTCTTCCCTTACTACGAATACTGCGAATTTCTGTCGTGAAGTGATATTTATTAATATTAATTTGTATATATTTCATGCACATCATTTGATTTTAAAGTTTGGATGAATATCTCCATTAAATTTCATCATAGAAACGAAATATTGGCCTAACTACTCAACAATTGGCCATATAATTCATGCTAATTGGCACTTAGCAAACCCAACTTCGCGAACTAATTCTCGCAGAGCTCTATCCGATCAGACTCAGCCAAAATATTAATTACTGTGAGTTAAATCTTATTCGATGGAAAGTTCAATAGGAAGCCCTTCCTCACTCGGATGTAAAGCTAATGTCTCCATTCAAAATCCTAATACTAACAATTTTCTCCCAGCCAAGAAAGTCATCTGGTGCACTTACCGGTCCAATTTTGTGGCATTCCATGACCTTGCCACACCTGAAGGAGAGAAATTCGATGGTTATTTTCAAGGTACACAGCTTATCCACGGTAAAATAAATCATTGGACAAGAATAGCATAAGATATGCAGGCGCTGACGAGACGTTTGTTGCCTGGATCCCTGATACAGACAATTTGATCTCTCTTCATCATCTGCCGTATCGAAAATATGCTAACTTCGAAATATTCAATCTTTCAACAAAGAAGAGCGAATTCTCCTACTCTGGAGTCTCAGGAAGTATATTTCCACTGATATCTTTGATTAGGAATTCACTTTTTCATACAAAACCACAGATGTCGGGCCCGGCGATCTCACAATTAACCGAAACAGAAATTTTTTCGCATTACTATCCCAAGAAAAAGCGGCATCCTATCTCCTTTTCGACTCTCTCGATTTTAAACTCATCAAAAAAGCGAAATGGTGTCTGGGACCAAACAGCTGTAATTTTATCATAACGGAATCTTAATGAAAGAAGCTTTTGTTACAGGAATGGATTTCAATGCAGAAGGAACAAAAATCTCTCTAATTCACTTTACTGGCCGCTTTGAGGTCTTAGATGTTGAGAGTAACGAGTGTCTCTTCAAATACGATACCAAACAGGCCTCTAAATGTAATTTTTATCTCCTCAATACAGCAATTGCCTTGAATTTTGTTTGAAAAACAAATAAAAGACTGGTATAGTCGAAGCCGCTGGAATCCAATTATGGGAAGTCCGATCATAGCAATAAAATACAATGCAAGTGATATGCTATTGCTGGACAATGAAAAGCAATCTCCAGTGCAAGCTGACTCTTACGATCTCGAATCTGGTGAATGATTACAACGTTTCATCGATTTGATATTCCTTAACAATAGAGCCTTACTCAATGGATTGGAGATGTGATGGGAATCTCATAGCCTTTGGAAGTAATGACCATATACCCAAAATTTTTGATATTCGAGTGGGAAAAGCAATAAAAACCTATGACGCATTCTTTTCCTGTAGAACAATTGCGGAGGAGAATATAACTATAATGGTATTTTTTGCTAGGCAGCGTATGGTCAGTGAAATGGACCTCTGATGGGACGTTATTAGGAGCTGCCTCAGATTCAGAAGGAGCGAGTGTAATTGACTTCAAGGCAGATAAAATTACCTTTCGTGGAAGCACTCCAGATGAAGGCAAAAACTTAAAATTTTGTTATTTCCTTGGTAAATAATATCATAGGGTCCGTAAGAAGCATATGCTTTTCGGAATAATGCATTCAAGTGGATGCTATTCTCAGCAGTAAGTGAGTTGTATGAATAACTCGGCAAAGTTAGTTTTTTTTTTACATTTTTTTCTCCCTTGTGTCAAATTATTCAAATGATGGATTTATTGTCTGTCGTTGAAACAATGTATGATTATTACTGATGGACGACTAGAATGCGTTAATGGAATTAATTTTCAGCAGAATCTTTTAACACAACAAATTGAAGTCTTGCGATCTTTCGCAAGAGTAACAAAGTCACATTATTTGTGTAGGTGAACTCTGTAGTATGTGTTTTACTGATTTTCCGGAATTATATATGTAAGTTGTAGACATTCAATTGTAACACAATGAACATTCTGTTAATTCATATACTCCTCTTTACACAATCAAATCAGCTTCAACATTGCTGGATAAAACTTCTGAGAGAAGAAGAGAAAAAAGAAATTGTAAATGAATTTTTATCATCTCAAGTATTGTAATTTTAATAAAGCATCCTTTACGAGGTTGTATGTGGAGTTAACAAAAATCCACAAACAAAGGCGTTCCCACAAACTCATTATCCAAAGTTTCATTTTGTTAAATTGGCCATAAGTTATCCTAGTGATGCTCAATCATGATGCTCCTTCAGTTTATCACAGATTCTTTGTTTTCGAATAAAAAATTCACTAATTAGCTCTTAGGTTTCTAAATAAGCTCATACATTGCAGTTATAATACAGAGTATAATATCACTGCAATGTAAAGTCAGTCGTTGGGGCTAACAATTTCGCTTTGCAGACTTCTCATTTGTATTTTAGATGAAAAAAGCGAGCATTTACATATCAATATTTTCACTCCCGAGTCTCTACCTCATTCACCAGATGGATTTTGGTGAACATAATTATTCCTGGTCTGAATTTTGTTGAAAGTCAGAGTGATTAGGCAATTTTTTAACATTGATTCCAAAACAAAGCAAATTTTAATTGTGAAACAGCGCCTTTGAAAAAAATTTAAATCTCTCCGCATCTCACCAGAACCAATGAACATTAAACATGCATTAACAGCATCCAAACCCAACTCTCTTGTTTAGAGATCGAAAAAGTGAAAAAAATCCTTCATCTAGCTCTGTGGACAATTCATTACATTGGAATGGAAAGATTCAGAATATTCTATGCACAGATGAAATCTAATTTGAATCTACTCTGCTATAATCAAAAACTTAAATTATTCAAATTTCTCACACTCCTCAATCCATTAATGTCAACCCGAGAAGAACTCATCTACCTCGCCAAGCTCACCGAGCAAACTGAGCGATTCGAGGACATGGTCCAACACATGAAGAAAGTCGCCGAGATGGGCCAGGCTCTTAGTGTCGAAGAACGCAATCTCCTCTCTGTTGCCTACAAAAACTCCGTAGGTACCAGAAGAACCGCCTGGCGTGCCTTGTCCTCCATCCTTCAAAAGGAAGAGGCCAAGGGCTCCAAGCACATCCGTCTCATCAAGGATTTGAAAGCAAAGATTGAGTCCGAAATGAACGATATTTGCAATGATATCCTCAAGCTCCTGGACACCCACGTCATCCCTAACGCCACTGACTCAGAGCCAAAGGTCTTCTTCTACAAGATGAAGGGCGACTATTACCGCTATATTTCTGAGTACGCCAGTGGTGACTACCACAAGGAAGTCTCAGAAAAGGCTCTTAAGGCTTACGATGAGGCTACCGCTATTGCTGAAGCCAACTTGAAGACCACCCACCCTATCAGACTGGGACTCGCTCTCAATTTTTCTGTTTTCTACTATGAAGTGATCAATGACCCACAAAAGGCCTGCACTATGGCCAAGAAGGCATTCGATGACGCTATTGGAGACATTGAGCAACTCGATGAAGACCAATACAAGGATTCGACCACCATTATGCAGCTCATTAGAGATAACCTTACCCTCTGGACCTCAGAACTCCAGGACGAAGGTGACGGCACCAATGTCGAGAATCTTTAAGAGAGATGATTGTTCTGAATAGTAAATAGTAAAAATTATGAATCAGATCTATACATTGCTTGCGTTTTGATATCTAAAAACTTATTGATAGGATTTCCTCGTGTGGAAGTGAGAAAATCTGAACTTGCATTGAAATGAAATTGAATTGATATCATAAAATATGCTAGTTAGGTTAGAGAAAAATGCTTAGTTCCAGAAGATTGTGGCAGAAAGCCCCGGAGACAAATATCAGTGTAACTGGGTGTTAGTTCGTGTTCACAATGAGAGCTAGTTAATCAATTCAGTAAGAAAAAATTAATTATCTGTGTTAGTCGGCTTTCGAAGCCCAGTCCACTTGACTGAATAAGAAATGAGTTATGATTAAGTATATAGAAGAGTGTGTTATGTTGTCTGTATTCCTAAGAGAGAAATATTTATTTACAAGAGCCAAAAAAAAATTAGCATACATGAGGAAACTGCTTTACAGACATATTTCACTGGAACTATTGCTTTGTAGGATTCCCAGAAGTGAGCGCAGAATATTTATGTGAATTTTTCAATTCGATAAAGCAGCCCTGGAAAAAAGAAGTTTCTTCAATCTTCTCGAACTTAAAAGGAAGCTTTGCTTTTTTTAGAAACAAGAAGGCTATTGCTACTGCCATATAAGGGCATCGAAGCTGATTCTGGACTGAAAACAGCGGATTCGACGCCTTTCTTCTTAAAAATATCACATTTCAATTTATCTTCTGCTAATTACTCTCGAAAACCACAACCAACTAATAAATCATCGATATTCACGCTCATTAATTTATTAGGGATGTGTAGGCTTCTCTCCTGTTCGTCTCTTTGGAGTCTTCTACAAAAAAACCCCCAAAAATACAGGAATTTCTTTTGCATTTTGTCTTTGATTTCAGACCTAAGAAACTTCGATATTATATAATCAGTAAATATCGGTATTCAAAACATCAAATAACTACTTTCTATTGGATCAGTAAGGAGGGTCTTCGTAGAAACTCTTCGATACTGTATGTTCGAATCCATAATTGTCTATATATACATCTGTCTACTCTATTTCTGTAATATAAATTGTGTTCGAAGACTTGAAAAAAAACCACCTCCAAAGCAACAAAATGGGACAAAACACCTCCGATACAGCTGATAAGAGCACCAATGCGTTCGATCTTTACCCTGAGCAAAACACCCTGCAAAACGGAGACCTCCAGCTGAGAACAGATACACAAGACGCTGGCAAAACTGATGACCTACAGAAAAAAATTCTATCCTCGCATAAATTCATTGGAGCAAACAATTTTAAGGACAATTGGATGATGCCTCCACCAGAGAACAGAAAGGGTTAACTTTAGAATGAATGAACTGTGCTGCTAATTTTAATGCATAACTTAATGCTTCCAGATTTTTTCGAAAGAATAATGCCTCTTTATATAATTTCAATGCATTAATTGATTTTATTACAAATGAAGGACTCGTTAGAATTAGCATAATGAAGGATTAACAATTAATTTAATTATTCTTCTCATCCACTTTGCAAATCGTTTTGTGTATAGTTTATATTAGGTGTAGCTTATATTAGACGGCAGCGCACACTATAAGAGTAGATAGATTATAATTTATGAGCTTTGCCCGAAATGAAAGTCCTTCTAATTTCCATGAGTACATTTTAGAATTAGTTATGGTTTGTCTTCTGTGTTGGGTAGGTGAGTATTCATCCTAAGCTTTCACATGAGAATCGGGTTGCGCTTAAAATGATCACATTTTGATCATTAAGGTGGGAAAAGAACGGCTTACAACAGTTTTCGCTCAAGAATTTTTTCCAGGTCGTCCTTGCAACTATTCATTTAATATAGATATCCGACTAGTTCATTTCTACCCCCTCTATTTCAGTAATATTATGAGTAAGAATCAAAAGTCTTTTTCTCTTTGATCATCTTGCTGTAGAGATAAAATTTCTCTCCTTCTCCTATTTCTCATCCTCTTTCATGACCAGAGAAGGGATAAACGAGAGGTATAACTTAGGAATGAATAGAAGAGGAGCTTTATCTCAATTCATTATGGGAAATTTTCAGAAAAATATCATATTCGTGACGGGATGATGTTAGAACTCTGTAACTATAATTAACAAAGCGAGATTTCCGGGTTTTCAGAGGACCTTTTAAGACAGATCACACGCATTAAAGGATATATTCGAGTCTTGGTAGTGGCAGATATGCTTGATAAACCAATTCTAAGGAACAAAGAAAAACGAATTTTATTTCCAAGTAGTAATTTGAAAATATTTCAGGAGAAGTTGGAATGGCATAGAAGGGCAGTAGAAACTGCATTTCAACCACCCTCACCTAATCGGAAGCACTTTGGCTTCTCTGAACTGAGCGTAGCGGATTCATCTCAGGTTTTCATGCATAACAAAATAGTCCTCGTTGAAAAAGCAAACGCAAATGAAAAATTTCCTTAAAAACAAGTCCTTTGCAGAAACAACCTTAAATAATATGATTTTCAAGTCGTTCTAGACAGTGGAATATTGCTTAGGCAATAAATACAACCTCACTCTGGTTTGACAGAATATTTTTCAAGCCGCTTCTTCTTTCCTTTCGTTAAATCAAGGGATTAACATCTAATTTATTTCTGGATCATTACGATTAACTATTTCGAGAACAAAGCAAAAATTTTACAGTAAATTTATTTTCACTAAACTTTTCAGCGAATCTTCGTTTATTTTCTTTTTCTTCGCGATTCGCCCAGAAATCTAATTTGATAAAAGATTGCCGCAATCGGGGTTTTTTCATTTCAGTCGCTGCGAATTTTTTCTGAAAGTTCAAGTTTCTTCTCTATCAAACTGAATTTATTCTATTTTTACTGGTACTAATCATTCCAACTAAAAACTAAGTTACCTCAGCAAATGATCACGTGCTTGAGCATTTGAGAATAGAGCTATTCAGGGTGCAATCCCCTCCCTACTATCACCTTCTTCAGCACCTACTAAACAACAAAATGCATTTTTTTTTTCCTTAATACTCTGCTCTTTGTGTTAGGATTCTCCCTAGGGGCATGCTCTACGCGGATGAAATTCCTCTTGCCCATCTCAAAGAATGGAAAATTGAATGATCTAATATATGTTTGAGAGTAGTTTGGTGATGATGTCCATAGGAAAAAGTTAGGCAACGTTAAATTAGACCAGCAAGATACTCTTTTTTAATTCCCAAATTGTTTGAGAAAGATTTCGGGAAGATTGACTTTAATTAAATTTCAGTTACTGCCAAAGATTTATGTTCCAGCTAATTACCAACTCTCTCATCCTGACGAAATCTTTCTCTTTATTAGCTTCAGTCCCACGCTGATGAAACAACTTTGCTCTCGAACATTAACGAATCTTTATGAAAGCAAACCCTTTGGTTACAACAATGTATCATTAGTCCCCTCAAAACCACGGAAAACTAGCACTGCTGCCGTCTCCCCTTCTGTATTATACCTCACTCTTTTCTCACTAACACATTGATTTTTGCATGGAATGGGGGTAGGGAGTTTCCGAGGACTATTTTCTTGGATTAATATCTGAAGAACCCGAACTTTGATCGAGAATCATAAAATTCTGAGTTACTTCGTCGCAGCTTTAATAATCTTTGACAGTATCTGTCAACACCCTATCATTAATAATTATCAGTAAACTCTATGGATTATTTGTTCGAGTAAATATTATCGGTGAAATTTGGGCAGTAAATCGCGTTGATAGGGCTTATAAGCCTAGCGCAATCATCTCATAATCAAAAAGAAATCCAAACCAAATCAATACAAACAACCCGACAAATCTAACAATGCCAACAAAAATCGAGATCTTCAACTCTCAAGTTCTTGCTCCTCGAAGCAACAAGCTTATTGCAAAGGAGCTAGACAGCAGACTCCTCGCAAAGGACTTCGATGCTTCATCCAATGGAGGCAATTCTTACAACACCACCCGATCAAACACTCCAGAAAGAACTGTGCAAGAGAAGGACGATCACAATGAATTAATCATTGACGTGAAGCCAAAGAAGAAAGTTTTCAAAACCGTAGAGGAAAGAAGGGAATTCGTTAAATCTTACAAGATGAAGCTAAAAACTGAATTGTGCAAGAACTTTGAACTCCGAGGCTGGTGCAAGTTCGGAGACAATTGCTCATTCGCTCATGGCCGACATGAGCTCCAAGAGAAGAAGCATTTACATGAGAAATATAAAACTAGACCCTGCCAACAGTACCATCAGCAAGGTCACTGTAGCTATGGAATCAGATGTCAGTATCTGCACAAAGAGGCGTTTACTCCGAATATCTTCCACACCCCATCAACAGAGTTCGCTTGGAATGCTGAAAGAAGTAATTACAGTTACGAGCTGCTCGATGAGATCTGGAGAATGAGCAACTCGAGCATCAAAGTCGAGAAAATATTAAATAAAATCCCATGCAGAAATCGCCTGCCGATTTTCAATGAAATCGCTCCTGAGGAATCATTATAAAAGCCCTTGTGAGTTTATCAAGGGACACTATTAGAATGGGTAGAGGGTATTTCACCCATGCCCGTTACATGCTTTTGCCTATAAATATAATAATATTTATGTGAAGAAGTTGCGTGCAATAGCACATGCTAAAAAACTTAGGAGATAGTGCTGCGAAAACTGGTTTATGTGATAGTATTTTATATCATGTTATTAGCCGCCATGTATATATCTGCGGCATGCATATCTCCACTAATTCATTAATTCATACTTACTATATATTGCATTAATTAACTCAAAACCAGCAACCTTTCTCTTTCGCTTAGGTTT
>ENA-UOTX01001161-UOTX01001161.1-compost-metagenome-genome-assembly--contig:-NODE-1161-length-21633-cov-13.875905_pt1 | contig 21633 bp, 15 predicted proteins | sample MGYA00238143_ERZ746982 | MGnify/ENA primary metagenome ERZ746982 (study PRJEB28758, sample SAMN06268862) | compost metagenome | isolation source: single cell | place: USA: California, Emeryville, Joint... | reverse complement strand
TAAGGATATTGCTGGCAATAGTGAAATCTGTCGTGATTTCCATATTTCAAAACTTCGTAAGACTCAGTAAGTAAAAGCGAAAGTGAATAACTCAGAAATTAAAAAATGTTTGGTAATCCAAAATGCTTTGATAAAACATGTGCAATTAGTGGAATTTTTGAGTGCTCAAAATTGTTTTTACATTAGTTGAGTCATTAAATCCTCATCTTGTTCTTTGGGGTATATTTTCCCGGAATATAATCATAAGATGACCGTTAGATTTAGAATATAATTGTAAGTTTAATATTTCCTAAGACTTATTTACCAATTGTTGTCTATCAAAGCAACTTTAGCCAATGCATGAACAATAATGTGTTAAAAAGGAGGAGATACACCTATGAAACATGTGCAGCTATATGACAAAAAAGTCAGTTCTTATCATATAGTGGAGAGATTAAGTGTGAATACAAATGCTTGATCTTCGAATGAATAATATCAACATAAAACAAAGAGATTAAAATTCGAAATAATTTTCTTTTGAGAGTAATATTTCCTTAGATTTGAGTGTTGCTAACCCCAAATGAAATAGGGATAGCTCGGGCTGCCGTTGGGACCATTTGGTCCTTTCATACCATTTAAACCGTTAAAAAAGAAGCCACCAGGCCCTCCAGCCATGCCCATTTGCCCATTCATACCATCTCCACCGCTCGTCATGCCACCGTTGCCGCCCCATCCACCTCGTCCTCCCATGCCACCAAATCCACCGTTACCAAAGAAGCCGCCATCTCCTCCAGCTCCACCAGCTGCTCCGAGTCCACCGTCTCCACCAAAAGCGTTGACTCCGAAGCCGCCTCTTCCTCCTGATCCACCTGCTCCACCAGCACCACCTATTCCGCCGAGACCAAAGAAGCCACCATCTCCTCCGATTCCTCCGATTCCTCCAAGTGCACCGGCTCCTCCGTGGGCATTCATTCCTGTGCCACCATTTCCTCCGGATCCACCGATTCCTCCCATGCCGCCTTTTCCGCCGTTAGCAAAGAAACCTCCCATTCCCCCAGCGCCGCCAGCTCCTCCAGCGGCACCGGCTCCTCCGTAGGCATTCATTCCTGTGCCACCATTTCCTCCGATTCCACCTCGTCCTCCAGCACCACCGTTTGCGCCGTTACCAAAGAGGCCACCAATCCCACCATCGCCACCCCTTCCTCCAACCCCTCCGTTCCCACCAAAGGCACCTATACCTGTGCCACTAACTCCTGCTCTACCACCGTTTCCTCCATTTCCACCATTACCACCGTTTCCATAGAAACCACCGTTTGCGCCATTACCACCTGCTCCTCCGTTTCCACCTGCCAGTTGGCGTATGCGCAACCCAACAGAAATTACCTCCGTTGCTAATCCTAAGACCAATAGCAGTCCTATTAAGAAATTCTTCTTCATTTTTCTGATTGAATTTTTTTTTTTCAATTGTTTTAGTTATGACTTTTTTCTTCTCCTCCTTCATTTATACACGGAAATTACTGGATATGATGAGTGAAAAATCTTCTATAGAAACAAATCAATTTTGTTAGCTGGATCCAATGGACACACAGTATTCCTATTTCTAAATATCCACTGGACAACACTGCTTGATAAATTAATGCCAGACCGAATAAAGGCGGAGTAACGATCAAAAAATGATTTTGGTACACTGTTTGTTCAGGTGAATTTCACCAGGTTCTACGACCACAGAAAAATCAAGAAAGCATAGACATATTTGGTAACCACAAACTATTGAAAACTGGAGCGCGTTTATTTTGGTTCTTCCCAGGAAAGAACCAGGAGAGACCATAAAAAGAGAACATTTTGCAACGTTAGTTGTATTTGTAAAATAAACAGTCAGGAATCTGGTATACCGAGATTTAAAATATGAAATGAAATTTCTAAGCGACATGCAGCAAGTTTCCTACGCTAAGTAAGACCTATCCAATCAAGCAATGCCTGAATCCTCACGAAAGTAATCTTTGCAGGTGATCAGTTCATTTTACGTTTTTTGTCAACGAATATCTGCTTTGAACCTTCAATAAATTTCAATTTTTTATTTCGAACAAAATTAATTCATCTATTACTCATCTAAGAACATAAGAATTTAAGAATCGTTCTGACTCAAGCTCCAGAGCCTCGAACCAGAAAGCTGCTACCATTAAGATCATTCTTCGTTTTTTATTGTAATGGCCCAAAAAAGGAGAAACTAACTTCCATTCAAGCTCTTCAGCAAGTGGACTGCTTTATTCGGATGCAATGATCATCCTTTTTACCATGTTTTACTGCTTAGATGTCTTATCCCAGTAGAGCTATCAAGAAACGTTTTCAAATTGAGCATGAATACATAGCGCTCAGAGAGTTCTTGCTGATATCATACCTGAACTAAATTCATTTCGCATGATCAGTCTAGTTTTTTTTTGTTACTCGCAAAATGTAGCAGGCTTTCCGAATCTGCAGCATTCACTGGAATCAAATTTTTTTTTCGGTTCGATGCGAATCAATCGCATCGAACCAGAACAATCAAGAATTTCGTTGGAATATTCCACTTTCAAACTGAGATCATTTGAGACATCGATTGGCATGAGAGTATTTTTTCAGAACTGCATCCCCAATATCCACCAGTTGACGCCCTTCTTCATCTAAATTTTGAAGCTGAGACATATGTAACTCTGCATCGGTAATCCGAAAAGTCAACGACTCAGTTCTGATGAAGCTGAATGGCTCGTTAACGGATTGATTTGTAAAATTAGGTCCAGCTCCATCCTTAGCTCAAGAACCAAAGAAACCACCTCTTCCTCTATAGTTTCTTCTCGAGTTCCTCTAGGAAGTAGTTATTGCTGAAGAATTCGCCTCAAGAATGCTGAAATCTGCTGAATTTAGCTTATCTCTCGCGAATTGAACTAGCATTCTCTCAAAGCTTGTCCATAGTCTACCCTTTCCCAGTTTCCATTATCCATAATTGCCTAATAAGTTAGCTCAAATAATGAAGGGCTAAGCTCTATCTCGTTTTGTTGGCTTCAACTACGAAAAACTCTAAAATTTCCGAAATGATAAAACTCCTCTTCCAGACAATCAACCTTAACAATAGTGATATTGGATATTGCGTGCAGAAAATTACCAAAATTCTCGGCTAATGAAGAGCTAATATAAGCGAACTCTTAGTAGGCCACCGCGCAAAATTGCTCACCGTGCAAACCGAACTCTGTACTACACCACAAGTGGGAGAATTCTTAATCAAAAACTCGAAAATCTAAGCTATTTCCTAGCTTAATGTAGATGAATAATCAAAAAACTCTAGCACCAAGCCTCTGGAAGAACTAAATACGACTTTATAAGGAGTTCGGAAGCATAAAAATGCCTATTGCCTCTTTAACCACATTATTCAGGCAAGAGATGGTCATTCTTTTATAATTGCTTTCTTTTTCAACTTCGAATTCACCTACCCTTACGAAGAAAGCTCCAATGAAAGCAAGAGCAAGATGACCAGCATCCTTCGAAGCTAATCATTGGCAAAAAATGCTATCTCCACAGCATTCTAACGGTTTGAGACCTAAAACGATCAGTAGAATGCCAGAAAAAAACATAATGAACAGAGAAATAGGTGGTTTCAAATCATTTTGCGACAAAGAAAAAACCAATCATCCGAGATTATCATTCAATGACTCTGAAATACGCATGTTCAGTTTCCTAGGAATTTTGAGGATAATCTGATGCAAAACGAGGCAATTTAACGCTTTTTCCTTGAGGTTATGGTTCAGTACACACCTACAAGAAGCCTGTGACGATATTACTGACTCGAAAACTTGTTTTTGTAAAAACACAATTAAGAATTGTCTTAAAACGTTTAAGATTTGAGAAAAAGTTCACAAGTTCTCAATTTTAGTGATTATCAATTAATTCAGCCTTTGAGATCTTACTACTGGTTTGCTTGGCACATTACTGAATGCTATCTGATAAGGACAGAAGAAGCAGCGGAGTTTCTTGGTTATCGAATATTTAAATATAATTTGACACATTTGCTTCCGTCATCAACGTAAATTGCTGCTCTCTCCTTCAAAAAATGTTGTTCTCGACCTTGCCAAACATCGACATGTTCCCAAATAAAATTCAATTCAACATGAAGTCTTCGGATAAGTACCAAACTAGCACCGGTGCCATCTTGACGCTGATTCTCATCGTTATTATCTCTATCCAATCAATTTCAGAGCTGCGAGGCATCCTCGCACATAAAGACCCTCAAGTTACCTATGAGCGCGTCTATAATGAAGTGCCTTGGCCTATCGAGCTCAACAGTTCAAATTTCGTGTTTGCTATCAAAATTCTCGACCCTACGTTCAACGCTTCATCCTCATTTATCTCTTTGAATCTCGCTTCGAAGAAATTCACCCGAGATCCAAATGGGTCGTTGATTGAAACTTCGACACCGATTTCAATGAAATCGTGCGAGCTGAGTTATATGAAAGGTTTCGAAAGCGAGTACAAAACACATCGAATGGCAGAAGCTTTTTGCCCTGATGCTGAGGTTTATAATATCCAGGGCACCCTCCTAAACAGAGAATTTGATTTGTTAGAGCTAAACGTAACCTCATGCCAGAATAGGACAGACTCGCCGATCACCTGCATGCCGAAAGATCAAATCTCTCAGCATTTGCATTCAGGAAAGAGCCTTCAAGTCCAGTTGATATTTTCCAATACATTCGTCCGTCCGTGCAATTATTCGACGCCTGTAAAAAGGTTTATTGATGAAACATGTTGGTTTACTAGCCCGAATCAATCAACAATGAGCAGTGAGCTCTTTATTGGCTCTCAGTTGGTGGTTTCAGATGACAGTCTTTGGGTTTCTAAAACGAATTTTCTGGAATCTTACCACATAGATGCGACTGAACAGCGAAATAACCTAAGGCCTGTGGACAGGATTGACTCTGAGAACTTTGTGATCGCTCATCTTCAAATCAAACGAAGTCACTATACGTTCAAAACCTCAAGGAATTACGCCAAAATCACGACAGGATTGTCTAATATTGGAGGTATATGGAGCTTTCTCTTTGGAATCTTTGGGTTGAGCTTGGCTTTCTATACCAATAAAGCGTATTTGGTTCACCTAGCGAACGAAATTTACGATTTCGATTTTCCGGATTCTCCAGAAAAGAAGAACTGGAAACCAAAGAAAGTGGAAGGAAGGGAAAATGAAGACGATACTAGCAGTAATCAAGGAACTGCTGGGCAAAAAAGTTCGAATTTAAAAGAGAAAGTCCAAAAATTTTCCGAGAAATTCAGTGGTATGAATAAGAAGAAGCTTTGCTACAACTTTTTGGATTGTTTGCTAGGCACGCTGAGCTGTATGAGGAGACGAAAAGATAAAATTATCAATAAAGTGATCGATAAGGTCTCCGAGGATATCGATATTTTAAACCTGCTGCGGAGAGTTCAAGACGCCGAGAATTTGAAAAAGGTGCTACTCACTAAAGAGCAGCAAGATGTTTTTTCTTACTGTCAACGACCTTTGATTGTCGTATCTAATCTTGATAATACTATTGAGCAAAAGAACCAGGAGTGCTCTGGAGAAACCAACACGACTGCAAAAAAGTTTATTTGTGGGAGTTTCAAGCGAGAAAACAAAGAGCAATTCAAAAATTCTAAATATTTTTCCAGATTCATGCGATTGTCTAAAGGCTTCCAAAAGCTTGAAAGTGATAAAGACCAAGCTGTGAATCTCAAAATTTTGGAGTTGCTTAATCCCGAGCTTCAAAAAGTGCTGTGCGATCTGAACATGGTGATTAAAGAGGACCCTCAATCATGCTCCGAGTTTGAAGAACTGGTAAAAGACACTGATCCGGAGTCAGTATTAATTTCTACTTTCACGATGGCAACGGAAGCAACGCTTAAAGACAGGCAAATACTCAAGGCGAATTCAGCATCAGTAGGGGATGATGGTGGTCCTGATGTGGGTTCTTTGGAGAAAAAGAAATCGAAAGGGCGCGCAAGAGAATCTAAGCAGGATGAATTGGAGAAAAAGAAGTCTAAAGGCCGCACAGGAGAGGCCGAAATGGAAGCAGATCCAAAACCGAATCACGTTAAGATTTTAGAGAATTGGCGCGCGAGGAGTAACGTTCGAACTGAAACTCAAGTGTTTACAGATGTGGCTGAAGGCTATCAACTTCAAAACGCAAAACCTGGTGGCGATACTGCTTTAAATATTGAATAATTGTAGTACCTATCTGAAGGACATAGGTCATTCATTACATATAACATTTGTATTTGAAGTGAATAATGTGAATAGGCTATACAGAATAGCACTGAAGTTAGAACTTCATTGTGTTATTTTGAGTTATATGGCTGAGTTCAAGACACAATGATTTATTGTCTTTATCGTGATAATTACGATGCATTGTCATATCGGTTATATAAGTTGTGAGAGAGTAATGATAACTCCCATCGAACCTTCAATTGGTTCATACTTGATCTTATAGCTATTGCTTGTTATCTACTGAATGAAAAAAAAAAATTGAATAAAATAATGGGTAAGTGAGATTTAGTGGTGGTGTTTGTGACACTACTACTTTTAAAGACCTTTCATAATCAGCAATAACTATAAAATTTCATACGATCATTCTAGACGAAATATCGACACTTATTCTGAAAGTACTCCGCAGATAATTTCAAGTGAGAGGCAGTTTTACATGAACAAATAAGCTTTAAACCAATTTAATCGCTCGAATCTTCGTCTCGGTCTCTTTTCACTCTAGAACCTGCAAGCTCCTGATGCAATTCTGGATAAAAAGGAGTATGATCTTTATCAGCAAAATGCCTTCTCTCTTCAGGTGGCTTCATTGGAGTCGAAAGATTTCTATTCGAATCGGTAATGTTTCTTGAAATATCATAGCTCAGCTTCTTAATCTTGGCAAACATACTTGGCTCCTCGGCATAGAAACTGGGAAACTTGCGTAGGAAATCATAAAGCATGATCACTTCAGCGCTAATATCCCAGCTGGTATTGAATCCTTCTCCATCCAATATCGGCTGGTCGTATTCATCTCTTCTCGTGACATGATTATGATGGTACAGTTGCTCTTCATACTTGACATTATCATACTCGATCTCCGTCAAAGAGTCATAGGGCACTAGCCGTGTCTCGGTGCTTGTCGGCGCAGCGTATGGCTGAATATAAATCTCTCCTTCGAACATCCTCAAGTTGTCTTTACCCATCTTGCGATCTGGGTATGGACACCGGAACTTAAGGAGGCTCTTCTTGGGTTTCATGATGTTGATCCAATCTTTCTGCTTCAAGTTATCTTTTCTGACCATCACTTCAACGGTTTCTTCGTCCTGGCCGCTCGGATTGGCGGTTCTGATGTCAGAAATGAAGAGCGAATCAGGCAGAGTGTTTGCGAGCTCGGCGGCGAGTTCATCTGTGAAGTAATCTTGAATCACCTTGATTCGAGTGTCGAAATTTTCAAGGCCAATTTGCTTGAGTCTGAATTCACTTGGATCAACCAGGATGAAGTTATGCTCCGGGAACAGCTTCGCCAAGAATGGGATATGAGTCCCAGGAGCCGAGCCCGCATAGACCACGTTCTTGCTAAGTTCGCCGTACTTCACGAGGAACCATAGTTCCGAAAAGAAGAGCTTGCGTTGACCCCAATGAATAATACTCTTCTTGTATTTCCAGTCAATGGTACGAGCGTACTTTTTCCTAGGAGCGTCATCTGCAAGGAGAAAGGAAACCTGCTTTTTGAGCGCTTCGAGCTGCTCTTCTTCGGTTAGTCCGGCTTTTTCGGCTTTTTCCTTCTTTGTGATTCTGTCGAAAATTGATGGCCGCTTCGATGGAGGGGATTTGCTGTATCTGTCCTTCTCGACTTGAATGCCGTTTCCGTTTCTATCGGAATGAGTGCTGTTTCGCTTTGAGTCACCTTCTTGGAACATTCCACGTGATCTATCTGTGTAGCGATCAGATTTGGTGGAATTATAGGATCTGTCCCTTTCTCTGTGTGATCTCCTCTCTCGAGACCTCGATTTGGATCGTGACCTTGATCTAGATCGAGCGTGTCGTCTTGATTTATTACACTTAGTTTCCATTTTTAGTTGCTGTTCAAGTTTTTATTTGAATTTATTTCGGTCCGAAGAGGCCTATTTTAAGTGATTATTCTCAATCAATCCGCTGCTAAATACCTTCTGAATTGAAATCTAGTCATTTTTATGTAAATTAATTACGGCCATGTAATTCCATCATATCGATTAAAAGCGACTAGAGAACGTCTGGTATTTAATCACTGAAAAACACAACAGAGATAACTACAATAAATAAAAATATGGAACCTAGCTTAAAATCACAAACTATCCTTGACTTCATCCAAAAGGAAGAAAAGGAAGGGACAAAACGCCCAGAGCTACTAAAACTATTAGAAGACCGTATCAAAGACCTTGTAGAGATCTCTAATGACCAAGACTTTGAGAATTACGGAGACCTTTTCCGAAAATGGCTGGAGATCACCAACGAGCTCGGTCATGAAGGAGGCCAGAATCAAGAAAGATGCTCCCTCTTCTCACCTATGATCGAGTATGTTATCAAGCACAAAAGCAGCAAAGACAAAATTAATGTGATCCATTTGACTCAGTACCAAGCCGAAAAAGCAGTTGAACGATGGTTTCGAAAGACAATTTTCGAACTCGCGGCAGAGATCAAAAAATCCACTGAAGTCACGATCGTTGTTGGAAAAGGTTTGAAGAGTGGTCCGGAAGGACCAAAATTACCCAATTCTATTCGTGCGCTCTTTAAAGAGTTTGGAATATTTGCGTTGTATTCTGACGGTCGGGTCCGAGCGCTGCTCAAAGAGAGCGAATTCGCGCGGTTCATGAAATATTTCAACCTGGAAAAAAACCTGGAGACCATAAGAAGTGATCCTGAAACTAAGAAAGAGATTCCAAGGCTGATAAACGGACATGGACATGTGATTTCTCTGTGGAATACTAAAGACGTCACTGAGAGCACTGTCTTGGAACAGGTTGTTAACCTCACGAGCACACGAATATTCCAGACTATCAGCAAGCCTACCGAAGACTCTGCAGCAGCACTTATTTTTGCTGCCATGGAAGAATTGATAAAACAGAAGCCGAAGAACCTCAATGAGTTGCTTGCAGCAGTGCCCACTCAAAATAGGTTGGTTATCTATACTTTCAGCCCGGTGAGCACCAAGATTGGGCTAAAAGAAGACTTTTTCATGGAGATCGCTGAGTGGGGAAAAGTATCTCTCGTGGAAGACTTTCTCAAGAAAGAGAATACGACGCAGAAGTATGTGATTCTACGGGCTGATGAGAACGAAGAAACGACAAAAACCGGAATCGCACCATTTGGTGAGAGACTCAGAACAGCAGTGGATGAACTAGACACAATCAAGACGACGAAAACGATCATGCTGATCGTTCACGTGAACTTTGAGTCAAAGAAAGCGGCGCATTTCATTAGGTATAAGGCGGGCTGGAATCAGTATATGATTGACGAGCTGTTTTAGGTCTTATTGGCGGGCTGGAGAGGCCAACTTAATTTTCATAGATAGAAAATTTGTTTGATATTAAATAAGATTACATATGTTTTTGACCGGACTCCTCAACATGTGAATGTAGGAATTCCAGTAGTAAACAAGCTATAGAAAGTGTGTATACTTGAAAATTCCAACAACAAAAAAAAAAAATCAGCTTGCCTTTTGATAGTTTCCTGTAGATTCGGGCCATTAAATTCAAGGAATCAAGTGAATTATGGAAGAAGATACCTGATAGCAAAGACAATTTTTCCGTTTCATCGAGGGTTGACGGAATCTAACGCTTCTCAAGAGAGAATGTGATCGAGTTCTGCCATAAATGTGGCAAAAATAGGATAGCAGCGAGAAATTCCAAGATATTGAGACAATGCTTCTTAATTTAAATTCACTTCAAGAGGTGGTGACAAAAGAAGAGCCTTTGGGTCTCTCGGACAACTGCGTGAATCAAATTTCTCTGCATATAGTCCAAAAACAGGTGACTCCAGCAAAAATTTCCTCTATCTCGCTAAATTCTTGGCTTCACAATTAGTGAATTCTCAGCCACACCCTCTTTACTAGAAATGGACATCTATCTAGCCTTTGACGAGTACATGGACCATGGTTAGACTTTGATAATTGCGAGCAAGCAGGAACCATCTTCTCGCACTATACAAATTTTAAAGCTTTGATATCGTATTCAATTCAAAATCTGAAAAATCAATTGTTTGCACTGATGCTCATTGCAATAGAAAACCAGTTGGCTCTTTGGCCAATACAGCACTCAAGAAGCCGAGTCTCAGAGCCATCATTAACATTGAAGTTATGAAAAAAATTTAAAATTCGTAGGACTTTCTTCTTTGAAAATAAATCCCCTTAATCGGCTCATTGATCTGAAAAAGAGTTTATCATTGCTTTTCTGATTGCAAGCTGTTTGTTTTTACTTCCATTAATAAAGGGTTATGGATATATATCCCTATATTTTATGCATAAATTTATGAAGCATCCTGTTATTACTTAGGATCTGAAGCTAAAATGAAAAACTCTTAATATATTGATTACTTATTTTTCATTCTTAAAGTGTTTCTATGTCCCCAGATTGATCACACTGAAGACTATTGAAACAAATTTCTGCTTATTCTTAATATATTCCAACTCCAGTAGTAGCTTGAGCTGCTCATGTTGCTTTTGTACTATAGTATCCACCTCCAAGCCCTCCGACAGCTGTACTTTCAACTGAAGCAGACTCAGCAACAGTCCCACCTACTGGAAAACCATACCCTGCAGCCACTGGGTAGTCGCATGCACCATATCCAACTGGCACTGGATATCCATATCCATACACTCCGGCTGGATATCATATGCTCCGTATCCACCGTATGCGACAGGATATCCATAGCCGTATCCCAAAGGGCTATACCCGTATCCTCGAGGTCGATAGCCATATCCTAGAGCTCCACGTCCAAATCCACGACCTACTCTGCCAACTCTGCCACCACGAGGACGCTCACTTTCCGATCTGAGACTTGCTGAATAGACGCTTGTGAAAAGGAGAACACCCAATAAGATGAGTAAAATGCTTCTTGTCACTGAGAGAATAATAGTTTGCCTGTTGATAATGATAAGTTGAAATTTATTTTTATTGCCTGAGTCACCGACGATGGCTGCTTAAAAAGCCGCATGCTCGTTCAGTGGGAATGTCGAAAGGAGCACTGACTACTTGTAAACCAGAAAAAATGAGTTTGGGATTCACCCATTCGATTTTTTTTGACTTGCCGATAAGTATAATTGAAATATTACCTTAGCCATAGAACGCAATCAAATTTTTGAGATTTCACCTGTGAAAGATGCTTGTTAAGTAAATTACCGTTTGTTCGTCTATCAGTCATTAATAAAACAAATTTTGGGACTGATGATTCAGCTGCTATCGCAGTGCTTGAACTCTTGCAGAAAGTGCGAAAATTTCTTCAGCTGTCATCAAAGGGCTCTCACTTCAAAGGAAGTCATGCGCTTGGCGTTTTTTCTGGTCTATGGAAAGAATAGAACATTTTCTTTCTAAACAAATATTTTTTTGGCCAATTCCATTTCTGATCATAAGATCTAATTAAAATAAATTCGCCCTCAGATCATTAAGATTAAGCAGACATTCTTCGATCTGTGAATATGATACTGTGTTGTGTGATTCCAGATGGATTGAGTCGGCAAAAAGGTCAGTTCAACAAAAGATGACAATACTGATGAAAAAATGCATTTCAAAGTTGCAACTAAGATAGATAATGAAATTCGATGCCATTTTGTCTCATAGAATCTAAATTCTCAACTAATCGAAGCTTAAAATGATTCACTAGAGTCTAATAAGAAATTTCTCCTTGATATACGCTAATACATAAGAATCCATATCTCATTGACTCTGAATGAGAAATCATTTACATTTTCTATCTCATAATTTTATTCTATAGATTGTCATGAGTCACAAATCATCTATACTAAAGAGGATGTGAATATATGGAGGAGCAAATTCACAAGGTAGAATACAAACTATCAGAGATTCTATTTCGAATTCCGACCATAGCTCAGTTGGTAGAGCGTTGGACTGTAGAGTTATGTGGTAATCCAAGGGTCGCTGGTTCGAATCCGGCTGGTCGGATTTTTTTTTGTTGTTGTTATTGTTGTAATTACAGTGCCTTACTAAATGCGAGGAAGCAAATCAAAAGACGATGAAAAAACTGCTGTTCCATCACTAAGTTTAAGATAAGCATCAAAAGCTGTATGCTGTTCAATGCTTAGGTATCGAAGATAGCCTGTTGCTTCTGTTACATCTTCTCTGTTGGAAATTTCATGAAATTTGTTTTAGGTTTCATGAGTGCTAGGAGAATTAAATCATTTATAATTTCTGAATAAGAGTCTGACTATCATGAGAAGTGTCAACAAACTCAACCAATTACGTACGACATAGTTCGAGCCTTTCTCAGATTACTATATAGTATGTTGCTCGACTCTGAAAAAATTTAATTGATTGAAAAATAAAAAATTCGACACCTAAGAGATTTGAACTCTTGCGGGGAAACCCCATTGCCTTAGCAGGGCAACGCCTTAACCACTCGGCCAAAGTGTCTTTCTGGAATTACTCAAAGTGATCAGCGTGTTAACCTCCTCCATCATGGACTCTTTATTTGAAATTTACATGGCTGAAATAAAGTAGTTGGCATCTTCAATTGTTGAAGACTTGATCTGATTACATCTCATATCAAACTTTTGCAACTTGACCACTTATTAATGAATCAGAGATTCATCTAATCTAATTGTTAATAATGAAACCATTTTAATGAGCCAGAATGAGATCGATAAAAAACCAAATTTTGCTCTCCGTATTTATGAATAATTGCGACTATTTCCACCTACTTAGAAAAAAATCGCTCATCGTCCAATTAAATTGGTAAACTGAAATTATGTCTCAATTTACAAAGGCTCTACTTTTAAGACAGATGGAGCTCATTCCATTAAAAGAGGCAAATAGCACCTGATTTGTCGATAGACTATTTTATTAAGCATGTGTACTAAGAACCGCTGAAAAAGACACGTCCAAAATTAGATTATAGAGAAAATCTCAAAACATCTACTTTTAGTGTGTACTGAGAATGGAGGCAATAAGCAAAATATTCTGGAATAAGTTCAAGAAACTCCATTTATTGAGTTACCCAACCGGACTCGAAAGTGAAGCAGCCATTGGAAGAAACATCTCAAGCGTAAAGTTGTAAGAATCACAGCGTAATGATCAAAAATTGAGAGATAGAAAGTAGCTCTCTTTCGATTATTAAATCGCAAATGCTGCGATAACTTTCTACGTGAATTTTTTCTTCCAATCACTGTACTCCTTCTATTCCATATTTCTTCCCGGACACAAATCAAGTTAAAGTTGAAAGAAGCTAGAACTTAATCATAATAGGACAAATTACCTATGCTCCATTTCTACTTTTTATTGACTTATTAATTTCTCTGAATCAGAACCTCCAAACCAGACTTCGGCCAGCTCATTCATTGAGAGGCCGAGAAGTCACTACTGTTCTCAACTTTTAGTTTTTGGACATGCTCTTTAAGAGCATCTTACAAAAATCTCAACCATCACTCTCCTTAATAATCCATTTTCTTTATGCAGGGTTTCTAACAGAGACAATTCATGGCCGTAAGCAAGTGTCTTGTCCATCAGAATTCTTCTACCTGGGAGAGCTGCAAATGACTTGTCGATCCTCTCTGAGTTGGGTATCAATTGCTCTTTCTTTCTGTCAGTCTGATCTTTCTTCATTTTCTTTTTAATGACTCCTTGATGAAAGAATAAATTAAATTTAAAGATATTTCTTATAGAAAATTATGCACCTTAATCAAACTGAATTCTATTTAGAACCAAAATAACAAAGAGAGTGACATGTCTTTACTTAATAGGCCATGTCTTGAAATTGTAATATGAATGAGAGCCCTCTTCATTCAGAAATTTCTAATAAGAAGACCGGCAGCAACCTTGAAGTAGGTGATTCCTTAATTGAATAAAATTGAATACTAATTAATCAACATAACGAGGCTACTTCAATACCCACGCCTCAAAAACGAGTTTGATTGGAAAAGTCAAGCATTTCTCATTCAATATACTTTTACAGCAATAGAAAGTTCTTGTCGACTTGCTGGGTTTTTTGTTTGTTTAAAGCGTTTTTGATGAAAAGAAGGGAAAGAGTTCACTTTTACTTGCTGAGTTTAACCCTTGAATGTAAATTTGTGAGTTTTGTAGTATACTAACAATTAAAGACACTAGATCATATATATTCTCTCAATGTCTCCTATTGGTCTACCAATAACTACATGTATATCAAGATGAAATTTGCAGATGTCGAACCTTATCTTAAAAACTTAGAATATCTCCTTTATTGACAGCAAAGTGAGGGATTCTTCAACGGGCCCATAAAGTACTAAAAAATTTGAATTAACATACATTTGCGGCCTTATAATAGGGTTTTAATTAAGTCCAGCTCGTTCCATAACAAGTAAGAAACTGAAATCTCGCGCCATAATAAGTGGCATACATGTTTACACTTGCGTTAATTTTCAATTTTCCTTCATTGTTCCTAAATAATTGGACCTAGGTTTAAGTCGACATAATGAGTGAAAAAAGTGAAAAATTAGAAAAAAAATTATGGGTGTTCTCCTCGCTGCATACAATTTCTGCTCTCAGAGCAATTTAGCTGCTAACAATGATGCAAAGCCTAAAAATAATATATTAATCAGCTTCTAATTTCACTACATACAGTCTTCGACAGCCCAGAAAAAAATTCAAGTTGAGTTTAACACTGGATTAATTTCAACCTCTAACGCCTCGGCTTCGAAATTCACATTCTCGCAAACGCAGAATACGCCGAAATGCAAGCTAATACGCAGAGAGAATCGTCACCCACTGGCAAGGAAGCGCCTACAACGCTTCTTCGCTCAGAACCGCAACCCCAGAAAGTTCGAAAAAAATTTTGGTTTAAACCTGATTCGAAAAATAGCTCTAATCACCCCATTCGTCACTCAATGAAGAGAAAGCGTCACTCCAACACAAAGAAAAAGGTAACATACCCATCCTATGAGAACTTAGTTTATCCTTTGCCTTTTTTAGAAAATCGACTACCGAGATGTTCGGCAAAAACATTGGCTACAGAGAAAACTGAAGAAATCAACGCTGGATCGCCAGCCAGCCACTCCTCACAACACAACCCAGTTCATAGTAAACACAGTGCATTTCCCTACAGATCCTTATGTGTATGACTTTGATTCTGAACGCTTTCCCGAAGACAAATTTAACCACTCGATGCTCGGATCGATGCGAAATGTGCTCCATGTGAACCAAGAGCAGCCGAATAAAACTCAAGAGAGCAATCAGGAGGTCAGAGACCCTTGTAGAAATAGCAATTACCTCGAAAACTCCAAAGAAGAGAGCAAATTTGAAAATAATACAGCTGAAGCGAAGGGATTCAAAAGCTACTTCCCAGAGAACGCTTATGACCTATTGAAAGGAAGAAGTGACAGTGATATTAACTCTATCTGCGATTACCGCTCGGATAGGCAAGTTGGCAGCATGACACAAACTCCAGGAGGGCAGCCCAACAATATCGACATCAAATTCCTGATTGAAGGAGTGAAGAGCGGACAGCAAGACCTTGAAAGCATCATCAAATCGCTCGTGAATAAGATCAAAGAGAAGGACGATATCATAACGAATCTGAAAGGAAAATAACGGAAGAAGGGTTGTCATTATAAACCAATCTAACGAGTAGCTTCCGGCTAAATTCTCTGAATAAATAAGGAAAGAGGAGGCGGTTTGGAAGCACTCCTTAAAATTCAATCGATGATAAATCAAAAAATCAATTAGTGCGTGTTTTCCAAGGGAGTGATTGCGTGTCTTTTTGATTTTTTTTTTGTTTGGAAAGTATGTCTATAAAGTGAATAAGTCCATATTGTAGCATATTACATCGTGAAAAGGATACATATAACTAATTTATATGGTAATTTGTTCTTTGATGTAATATATGCGATCATGAATCGTAAAAATTTTGATTTTCCAAAAAAACCCAAAAAAAAGTGATGACCAATAGTTAGGTAGTCAAACACAATGATGCAACGTTCTTTCTGTTAAGTATGCATATTTCCCGTCCATAGCAAGCTCTTATTTACAAAAACCGTAAAGAAAGCCATGCAATCAAATTAATAATGGAAAATATTTTGTTAAGTAAGGTCACGATAAGCAGTTAATTAAAACATGACATAGAAAGCTAGTTTCTTATATATTTGACTCTTAGGTCGTTATTGAAGAGACGCTTTAAATTCAACTAAGCATTCATCTACTGGCTCAGGAAACACTTTTCTGCAAATGCAGAGGATCGTATGGAACATACCAATCGCCAAACCTCCGAAAGCGATATCATTGGCCTTGATTTTTACAAGATTCGGCGCAAATACCACAGCAAAATTATAATGCGTCATCTATTCGGGACAGTATAAGAACCAGTAACAAACTAGGGAAAATACTTTATTATCAGCTTGCAACGTCAACACATCCATAAACTGAGTGATAAAAATAAACGTTTGGCGTGTTGGTGCTTCCCACATGCTTAATTCTTCGTGTAGAGCTTGGATGTCTTCAAAGCCTGTTTTTTCTAAATTCAATTGCCCAGCAAAGTTAATGTCGCGAAATCAAAACAAGTTACGTTTGAGCTCGGTTAGCCTTTCGAGTCGTTCAGCCGAAATTAACTTTGGTTCTAAATCTCGAAAGATTTTCTTAATGCAATCTAGAAGGAAGGGGAATTATTGCGATGGCACAAAGCAATGTCGATTACTTGAAATCACAAAAGGATCCTTGACTTGAGCCAATTTATCATAATTTTTCGTCGCAAGCAGCCTTTCAATATGCTCTTCTTCAGCTTTCGTGCTGTTTACTCTAAAAATGCCAACTGTCGATGTAAATTTCTGGTTTGAGAGGAGCAGGCGCGCAAGTTTCAAAAGCGGCACGGGAATATTGTTTTCCAATTCATGCTCAGTTACTGACCTTTGGAAAAAGTTTATTTCGCCTGCTTCTGCACTGGAGCTGTCAGCCAATTGATTTTTTGGATTAGCATTCTGCTCTTCAAGTACCGCTTGAAAAATTGGTTCATTCTGCAATTCTTCAGGGCTCAAAATTCTGCAAATAATTTGTTAGAGGTCTCATCGGCTCATTGAGAATACTTTATTTTGTTCATAATACGAGATCCTTTGCTCCAACCAACCAGCGTCTGATTTTTCACATGTATGCCCGTGTTCAATACATACACCATCTGAGCGTTATCGATGTATTTTTTGGGGACTTTTTCGTAAAATTGCAGCAGATTTGCATAAGAAGCCTTATCCATATCCTCGATTATCAGTTCTAGATAGTATTTACTGAGACGCGTTAAAGCAATATATCAGGCTGAGAGTACCTATCAACGATCTCATGCATCTTGAGGATAAAATAGAGGTAAAATTGCCCAAAATCGATATCTTTTTCTGACAAGTTCGTTAAATTAATGCTAATCAAAGATTGCTTCAGACTTTTGATCTCTAGCAAATAAATGGTTAAAAGATCGAAGGTAGCAGCTATCTCGTTTACTGAACATATCCTTAAACTCTTCAAGATCAGAATAATATGCTAGCTGAAGGTCCTGCTCATATTTTTTCACGATTTCCTCCTCGTTTTCTGGCTTTGCATTGCTCTTTGAATCAAAATCATCTGAATATTTCTTTCCAAAAAGCCTCGCGAGAAACGATTCGCCCTTGCTTGTTTCTGATTGCTTCGAATTTGAATCTGCTGCTAATTTTGTGGTTTTTTGTGGTAACATGAAGTTCTTGTAAAACTCCTTTGCTTTGTCTACCTGATTCATACTGTATTGTTATCGGTATCTGCCGGATTAGTCGCCTACAGTCTCGAGACGTGATGCTGACTGATTTTGGTTAAATATATTTTCACGTTTTAATATACATAAAATTGCATTTAGTGATATGCTCACTGACTCACTTGCCATGAATTTTACAATAACCTTGCTAATAACTTGCAAGCTTTACATCATCAATATCTCAGCTCAAAGCCACAAAATGGAAAGCCTTTTCAATATTTAACATGGAAAAGCGTAAGCGTTGGGATTTTTTGCCTTATCCGCGATAATAATGAAATATAGTTTTTTTTTTTGATTCGCAGTTTTGAACAGAGAAATTTCCCCTATTAAAGATGCAATTTGACTCTTTATACAAGTAGCCTTCTTTATTTTTATAGATTAGCCATTTCATCCCTTATAAACAGCTTCATTGAATGCTTTACGAAATGGTTCTAATTCTCTGTATGAATTATTCAAATGCGTTGGTTAGAAGCTATTCAACAGCATCTCAATGCTTTCACTGACAGTTTCGGCTTCGTTCTTCACAGCATCAGCAAGGATGCAGGCGGTCTGAGAAAAAGTCATTAGTCCATCTCATACTTTGGGAGGGTTGGATAATTACATCAACATCGAGCACTTCTGCGATATAAACGAGGAAATGGAAGTCAGCATATTTAACATATGCTTTTTCTTTGGAGTGCTTACTTAGATATGATTTGATATCGGCAGTCTGATTACACCATGAGAGTTAATAATCGTTGCCAATAATTGAAAATTTACGGTTTGCTTTCTTCCTTCCAAGTTTTCAACAGGGAAATCAGCGTGCTTGATATAATTGAACTTATTGTGCTTGGGCTGACCGTGGTTAATCTACTCAAACGTATCAAGCTACTGCATTTCGTCAAATGTCTTACATCGACAACGAAAAAATCAGGATCGATTTTCTTGGTCTCTTTGTTCTCAGCGATGACCACAGGGACGATATCGTGCTTGTCTATAGGGTCTCTGATCTTCAGTTCTTTATATGTGTCTGGGTCGTCGAAGACGCCGTCTCTTTCCATTGCCTGGCACTGGTCTGAGACCATGTAGACATCAGGAGCAACGTTTTGACCGTCATCTAGTAAAGGGTTTCATAAGGCATTTGATACACGCAATTTGGTTACGTCTCATCACTACAGTAATGAATTTTGAGACTTTATACCCGGTAGGATGAACAACAACATGCTGCTCTTGTAGCCTGGATATCATTCTAACCTCATAGCTCGTTAATCCTTTCTGTTGCACCAAGGTAGTGAAGATCCTGCACAAATAATCGCTTTTAATACCCTTTTTTCCATACAATTTTACCATCCAATTCTTTCAAATCCAAGCGCTTCAGCCACCATATCGACCTTCGTTTGTCTTGGGTCCTCCAGAATCTCAACGGAATTCACATCTTCGATTTGTGGAGGCTCATAAATGGCTTCAATAATCGCTCTAACTCCCTGTGGGTAGTTGGGGTCCTCGGCAAAATACCCGTATAAAATTCCCGCTCTTTGCATTGCGTAGTGCTTTTGCGACCATCTCACAACGAAATTATTCATTTCCTTCACATTCATGAACTCAGCGTAATCCACGTGACGGTAAGGCTGGCGTTTCATAATAGCTGTCTGTGGAATGCAATTGGTACACATTCCTTTTGGATAAGGCTCGTGTTTCTTGCAATTATAATCCACTCTAAACGAATGCTAGTATTCATGAATAAGCCTCTTATATTCAGATATTGTGTTTGAACTTACAGGTCTTGGAGGGCCTTTATTTTTTTCTACATACTCGTCGAAGGAGATATGCTTCGCTTCGATGTTTTCCTTCTTTTTCTCTGAAAATTTACTTTCAAAGGAAGATCTACAAAATAACTCATACTTTTGCCCGGATTTTTCTCCAATTCTTCCATCATTTCTTTTGCTTTCCGCTCCTCTTCTCTTTTCTTATCCTCCTCCTTTTGTTTCTTTTCCTCTTCCTCTTTTTTCTTCTGCTTCTCTTCATAGTACCTTCTTTGGGCTTCCAAACGAGCCTCTTCAGCCTGTTTCTTCTTTTGGTCCTCGCTGATAATCACAGGGAGGTCGGTTGTCGTTGGTTTCACTGATAAGACCCATAATTCTAATCCATCTCTAAATAATTTGAGATTTGAAATCAATTTGCGGGTATTAGTAACACATACTCCAAATTCTTAATCGCTGAGTTCAGCTTGCTCGAACCGACAGTAGTAAGAAGCGGGCCGTCCTTTTCGCCAACTCTAACTTGCTGGTCTGAGGCTGGAATGCCGGTTAATTTGAACATCTAGACCGGGAATATTGTTGAAAGTGAAGGAAAGAGATGCTCACCTCGTTTCTTAGGTCAGTGATAGTTGCGTCTTTCTTAATCGTGAGTCGTTGAAGACCATTGGGGGCTCTGATTCTGAGGATAACTTCGCTCATATTTGAGATACACAGATTTTATTTTGTTCTAATAAGATTAGATGCTTAGAATTCTAAATAATCCGAACAAACATTAATCAGAAAGTCAACAGATCTGATATTTACTGTATTCACACTTTTTTGATTTTGTTGAAGAGGGTGTATTTTTTGAGACTGATAAGATGAAAATTGAAGAGTCAAAGGCCGGAATTTCGAACAGAATTCAGAATTTAAGAAAGCTGCTTGCTTAATTATGAAAATACGTTGAAAACCCATCTATTCTTATCGAGGAAAACTCTATAAAAATGAAAAAAGCGTTTCTCTTTCTCTATCAGCAGCAATTGATTTAATCATGCAAAAGAAAGCATCATTCCAGGAAACTAAAGAAAATTAGCACACATAGATTCACATAGATTACTAGCAACAAAATAAACTGTGATAGGAAGATGTAATTCAAATTTTTATCTGAATGATAGTGGAAATGTATAGAGATACTTCCAACTTTTGTAATATGCAAATAATTTATATTCGTTTGCTAAGTTTGAAGCTCACTTTGTTCAGGTTTCAATGGAAAAAGTAGAAATGTAAAAATAATATCTGTAAAGCTCAAGTAAATAATCTCAAAAATAAAAGCATTTCGAGAAAGAATGGTTTTGGGCCATTTTACGCGAGTTGATCTTTTATATATTATTATATTAACATTTGTTGTTATTTCATTGTTCCTCAGAAAATTATATCTATATGACTTGAACAGTGATCATTTTCTTAATAGCGCGTAAATACTTATTCTAATTCAGTCATTTCCTTACGACTATAGCAAGAAAGCGATGATCACCCCAACAACCAGAGGGATAGAAATCAAGCTTCTCAGCGCGAACTTCGTCGAATTGCCAGTAGAACTGTTAGTAGTACCTGTACTCGAGCTGTCGTCATCAGGGGTCGAATCAATAGTAATATTTGCTGTTGCGTTGCTGTCAACAATATAGTTTGGTTCGGTTGAGAACCCGACCTCCGTTGTGCTCACTTCATCACTTGTCTCACTAGAATAGGTAACGCTGCCAGAGGTCGACTCAGAGTCTTCAAGCATTCTTTTTTTGCGGTCAGCAGACTTTTTAATCCAAGGAGCTCTCAAAGATTTGAGGGCTTCTTCGTCATCGCAATCCTCGCTACTGTAGTCACAAAGCAGACCAGCAGTTGGGCCAAGATTGTCAAGGACATTGTCTTGGATCCATGTGCATTTCGGATCCTCAAGAGAGCAAGGAATATCGAGTTGGG
>ENA-UOTX01001160-UOTX01001160.1-compost-metagenome-genome-assembly--contig:-NODE-1160-length-21635-cov-4.932044_pt1 | contig 21635 bp, 17 predicted proteins | sample MGYA00238143_ERZ746982 | MGnify/ENA primary metagenome ERZ746982 (study PRJEB28758, sample SAMN06268862) | compost metagenome | isolation source: single cell | place: USA: California, Emeryville, Joint... | reverse complement strand
GCATCATCTTGCTGGTATTTTCTGGCCTCTTCTTCTCTTCTCAGCTGATCCTCTTTCTGTTTTTCGCTTCCATGTAGTTGATGATTTTTAATTTCTGATTTTATAAAAATGCTATGTCTAGGTCGTTTCTCATTAACCTATAAAGCCTTTCTCTCATCAGAAATATCTCCTTAAAACAGTATAACTCTCCTTGGAGGTTGGTTTTCCATATTATTCGAGACCAAAAGCCTAATAGAATAAACCTCAACTTCACCATCATAACTAATTTCTCCTTTTTCACGATAATTCGATAAAACATGGTTATAAAGCAATTGCGGAATTGATTTACTCTAATTTTGCAAACAATTCCTAACACGATTACCATGAAATCCAAATCAAGAGGCATCAATCTATGGTACTTCAAAACGAAATACGCTAATACTACTTTGTATTTTACTCCATTATTCCTCTTCATCGGATTTCATTAGTTTTGGCTTCCAAATCATTCTACATTTTGCTGAATTCCTTTTGATATTGGCTGAGCAGCTCTTGGTTTGTTCCGACATACGAGTTCATAGCCTCTGTTGAAAAATGAGATAAAAAAAAAAATTAAATTAGACGAATTACCTTCTTGCACAAACTCTTGGTCAAAGTTATCCATCCAGGCGTCACCAGTGACCTTTGGCTTGAAAGGAGGAACAATCTTTTTGTTGTAGAGTTTTTCCCAATCGATATCCTTGAACCAGCTGTGCTTCTTAATCTCTTCAAAGTCACCGACGGTACCAAGTCTCTTTTTCACGTCTCTGACTAAGAGCTTAGAAATAAAATCTTTGGCGTCTTCGGATATTTCAGGAGCAGGTGGGAACTTGAGGGTAGCTGTCTGGATCAGCTCATACATAGTGCTAGTGTTCTGATGGTAGAAAGGAGGAATACCAATCATTGTCTCATAAGCGAGAATTCCCAAGGACCACCAGTCTGCTTCCTTACCATGACCGACGCTGGCAATGATCTCAGGAGCTGTGGAATGAACATATATTATGATTTTTTCCCTTTAAACTGAAAATTACCGAGATATTCTGGAGTTCCGACGAAAGAGGTTGCGCGCGTGTCTTTCTTGAGGAATTTGGCCATACCAAAATCTGTGATATGGACGAATCCTTCTTCATCAAGAAGAATGTTTTCTGGTTTCAAGTCTCTGTAGATAATGTCTTTTGAATGGAGGTGACCAAGGGCCATTGCGACAGAAGCGACGTAGAATTTGGCTCGGGCTTCTGGGAATCGTCTTGAGTTTTTCAGGTGCTGGAAAAGTTCTCCTCCTCTAGATTTTTGAGTAGGATGAGATAAAACGACTTAACTAAATGACTATTACTTCATGAAGTCCATGACAAAGAATATTTTTTCTGGAGTCTGGAAGGCGCATTCCAATCCGACAAGGAAAGGATGGTTGATCTAGAAAAGATATTGTTAAAGTTGGCATGTCAAGGGGCGAGCTCTTACGCTCTCCAAAATCATTTTTTCTGTCTTAGTGTGTTCAATTTGATCCTTATCAATGAGTTCTTCTTTGCGCAATGATTTCATGGCAAAAATTTCTTTGGTCTTTTTCTTTTCAACAAGCATGACCTATCAAATTCAAAACAATTTTCAATTTCCTGAAATCTTGACGCATTTTTCATACCTTTCCAAAAGCACCTCTTCCCAACACTTTCAGCAGAGTAAAATCATCGATTGTTACTTCCTCACCTATATCATCAAAAACCATTGAGCATACACAACCCTACAAATCCAAGCATACCAGTGTTTTTCTTGGAATAGAGAGTCCTAGTTCTCTCTCTTTCTTGCTTTCTTTCCTCTTCAACATCAGGATTGTTTTTCTACAATAGGAAAAAACGAATAATATATGTTAATCGTCAATTTCATTTCCAATTGCCTACCTTCACAGCATCAGAGTTGAAATAAAGAGGCTTATCAGTAGGGATTCTCGAGATGTTTTTCTTCTTGTCTGCTTTCGTTGTGGTATATTGGATCAGATTAGGATCTTCCTGTTTAGATTTCAAGTATAAGCTTATTCATATTTGCGAAAGCACCAACCTTGAAATAGAAAGCCAAGAGCTTTTCCTTGTTAATCTGGACATAAGCCTGAGCAATGTGCTCAAGGATTTTGTCTCTCTTCTCAATTGAAGAGTAACGGTAGTCGTACTCCTCTGGAATATGCACAACAAATTCATATGAGGTCTTGCTGACGGTAATTCCAACAATTTTTGAGACCGGGATCCTACGTTTGATACCTATTTTGTAATATTTTCAGTTTTTTGAAGCGATGGGCATTGCCTACTTGCTTTTGAAAGATTGTAGATTGCTTTGGTTGTAATGAGCAGTCCTCTGTCCTGTTTTTTAGCTTTCTTGTTGTATTTTTGCACCATGCAGCTCAATAATATTTTCTCTATAATTAACGCAATTTTGTTTTCTCTTTGTTGCAATAGAAGGGTATGTACCATCTGGTTCGAACACTTTCATGATACCTTTCTCCTTGGCGCAGTTTAATTCATCTGCTTTGTTATCTACCTTCTCCATTGGTTTAGCTTAAGTGTGTATTGGAAATCCTAAATAATAAATTGCTTTCTTTAAAGTTTTATTTCTGAACAAAATTGAACTCCGGATCTCTTTGCAATTCAGCTTTAAAATTCAGGAGTGTTTTTTTTTTTTGGTTGTTCAATGGATTCATTCGGCTGAAAATTTAGTAGAGAAGAAAACGTGAGGCCTTAACCTCTTGTTGCAGGATTTGAGAATACTTTGCTGCATGAGTTTCAGGGAAAGGAGTCAAATTCCCAATTTTTTTAATGCTATCTAAAAATAGGGTCATTGACTTAATTAGTGAAGGGGATCATATGGTCTACAGATAGATAGAAATCTCATAATAGACTATCACTGTGAGGGGACTGGCATTCTGGAAAAAGGAAGATATTACTTGGAGAGTTTGATCACTATAGTCGCCAAATAGAAGATTTTCATTGTATTAGGATTCTTCAGCTCCCTTAAAGAATGAGCAATTCCGTTAAATTCCGCTTTTATCCTTTCAATCAAAGCGATGCTAGTAAATAGTGGGTTTGGATAACACTCAAACGCTAGTTCAGTAGAAACGAGGGTTTGGATTCGTTATGTTAGCATAAAATTAAATAGGATAAGTTAAAAGCTTATTTATTTTTATTGCTTGTGATTATTCGCGTAGGATATGATGAACCAGCCTTTTTCTCGTAAAACTAAGTCGCCTCCAGCTCGGCAAAGCACTAAAGGTGCGCTATATAAGAGTCCCAACACATTGCAGAAAAGACCCGTTACTTCTTTGGCAGGAGCAGTGGCAAACTTAAGGCCGCTTACGAAATCTTCTTCGAAAACCATCAAACCAGCTCCTGCGAAAAAACTGAAAAGCTCTTTCGAACAATCTTATCAACATGATACGACTGAAGTTCATAGAACTCCCTCTGCAATAGGCCGAGCCTCATACGAGGAAAATCTGCAATCCCGCAAGCATAAGGGGTCTCAACGTGCGGTTTCTCCTAAAGCGGAGCACTTAAGCGATGAAGTTACTCTACGCCATAGAGTTATGAGCCTTGAAAAAAACTTTGAAACCCAGGCAAAGGTACTTCAAGAGCTAGACCAGAAAATTAGTTCTGAAAAACTGGAAATCTCTCAGCTTTCTCAGCAAATATCGGCAAAAAAACAGAAAGAGGATCAGCTGAGAAGAGAAGAAGAGGCCAGAAAATACCAGCAAGATGATGCAGAAGAACCAAACGCAAGATTCGAGCAAAATATTCTGCGATCAGCTAAGTTAGCTATTCATGAGGTTGAATCCCCACAGGGTAAATATAGCACACTGCCGAAAACTCGCGCTATGAGTGGCGATCAAAGTTCAACAGGAGCAATTGACAGAGGACAGTTGGATCGTGTTGTGAGCGCTGAAGAAAATTATAAATACAAATGGCTGCATTTGAAGGATTATGTTAATACAATTGAAGGTCACTATGAGCTAAAAATAAGCGAAATGAAACGCGAGATAGACAGGCTTACTGAGGAGAATTATCGATTGAAATATCGTCATGGCAACAATACTGGTGACGTGAACGAGCAGTATTTCAATAATTTGGACTCAATCTACAAGAAGAAAATCGCAAAAGCAGAGGCCAGATATGAGGAGAAAGAAAAAGAAATTATTGATAAAGATATCAGTTTCAAGCAGGAGATTGAGAACCTGAATGCGAGAATCAGAGAATTGCAAATAGAATTAAATAGTAAAACGAGAGTTGATGAGAAGGTGAAAGAGTTAAAAAGTCAACTCTCTCTTAAAGAAAAAGAAATAAGCAGTCTTAAGACGTTCTATGCTGAAAAATTGAAAATGAAAGCAGATGAGATTGCGAGCATCAAAGCTGAGCATTCTAGAGTTCAACAAGAATATCTTGATGAGATTAGAGAGCTGAGAAGGGAGATTGATCGTATGGCATATGATAGCAAAAGGCTGGCCTTAAGTCATTCCAATAAAACCACACATGCATTGCTATCGTCACTTGCTACATAAGCCTCAGCAGATCGACAGCGAGCAGCTCATATGATCTATTCTCCTCAATATTACAATTGTAAAATTGATTTTGGTTTTTCTTCGTTGCGGGATGAGATGCGTTGTTTAGCTGCTAGTGAACAATATACGTTTAATTCAATTTTGAAACAAGCCAGCAACTAATTTTTTGACGACCTGTATATATTCAAATGAACGCATTAAAGAATAATATTCATCAATAGTCTGCAACGTTCAATCGAAAACTAATCGTGAAGTGATAATGTATTTTACTTTTCCACATAACCAAAAAAAGCACGCTAAATTATAACAACAAAGAATCTAATTGGTAAAATCGTTTAAATAACATAAATTTGGATATATACAACACACACAGAGAATGGTAGTTAGCTTAAATCAAGGTAGCTTTTTGGAATTGGTCTTGCGATGTTTTACTGGAGGTTTCACTACTGCATTATTTATTTGTGGATACTTCTTGCAAGCTTCCTTCCAAGAAAGTAAGTCCTCCTTTATGAAGTTATTATTTTCAAAAATGCCTCTCAGACACTGCTTTCCAGGAACATATTGCTCTCCAATTCCATTCTGAATTCCATTTTTCCATTCTCCTTTATAATATGATCCATCAGCCCAATAAACCTCACCATACCCCTCTCTAATATCATTTACAAAACTTCCTTTATAGCAATTTCCACTAGCCCACCTAAATTCTCCAAAACCATTCTTTCGATCTTTCTTAAAAGTTCCAATATACTGTTCGTTTATCGTGCTTCGATAATATCCTTGCCCCTCTCTGTGTCCATCTACAAACTGCCCCTTATATACAGATCCATTTGCCCAAAAATATTCTCCGCTTCCCATTATCTGTCCGCCCACAAATGAACCAACATATCTATCTCCATTTGTCAATTTTAGTTCTCCTTGACCTTCTCTGATCGAATTCTTAAACTCTCCCTCATATACTTCACCTACAGAAGACTATACATTCAATTTAGGAAAGTTGTAATGATAATACCATCACTTAAAGTAAGCTGTCCTTTCCCATTAAATTTATCAGCTTTCCACATTCCTCTATAGACATCTCCACTGGTATTTTTCCAGACTCCGAAACCTTCACGTTTCCCATGCACCCAATCTCCATCATAAATTTCTCCGTCGTTCCATTTAAAGACCCCTTTTCCGTGAAACTTGTCCTTCTTGAATGTACCTTCGTACAAGTCTTTGTTGGCAAATAATTCTCTGCCTTGTCCTGATCTTGAATCGCCTTGCCATGAACCATCATATATGTTTCCACTGTTAAAGAACATAACACCTGGACAAACGAATTAAACTACAAACGCTTGCGAAAGGAAAAAATTACCGTATCCAGATCTTTGAGAATTGGATTCACATTCTCCTATATAATAGCCATTTTCGAGCTTTAAAGCTGTTAATCGCTTGAGATCTTCACGAAATATCCTTGATTCAGGGTAGTATTGCTTATACTCGTTTAACTTATCTTTGATAATTCTCATGCACTCATCTTCCACCTGGATAGGTGCTAAATCTTCTTTTGACTCAATTACAACGAGATCAGCTTCCTCATCTTTATTTAAGATGCATTCTTGCTCAACTGGCTCCATTGGCAAAGATTCTCTGGAATTCATAAATATCGTCCCAGGTCTGTCTTCTCGCTCCGTCCCATTTTCGTGTTCCGCTCCTTCCGTCGCTAAAGTTTCCTTTGTATCAATGACTATTGTCCCAGGTTTTCCTCCCTTTTCTGGAAAACAATCCTCCTCAACTAACTCAGTTATGAAAGTAGTTTTGGGCTCAATGCTGGTATCAATGAATGTCGCTCGATGCCCCTTTCTTGATTTGTAATCTGTTCATTATGGACTTCTTCTTCCTCTACAGCCTCCTTCGATTCAATGATTTTCGTCTCAAGGTGTTCTTCCTTAGCTATCGGGCTTTCCAGTTCTATTTTCTCGGCTATTGCGAGTTCTTCCTGCTCGATAACAGTAGGTAAAAGCTTTTCGTCCTCGATAGGAGAACACTGATCAATAGAAGATGGCTGATTGTCCAAAAATTGTTGTCCAAAGAAGATCTCAGGAGTAGAGTTTGCTTCCATGCTTTCCATGGTGAGCGATTTCACTGCCTCATTCTCCTTGTTAATGAAATTCAACAAATTTTGCTCGACATCTGCAATCCAATTTTCTGATTTTCTGGAAGAATGAATAGGCACAGAAACTCTTCCAGATGTTGGCTCAATCGGCATTGGCAACCGTTTCAAATCGTTGGAACTTGCTCTCCTTCCTGTTTTTGTGTGGAGTGGTGGCAGATGGATTGGACCATGATTTTTCCCAAAATGCTTTGGCGAGCTTACCTTCGGCGTTTTAGCTTTGATTGGTGGGAATCTAAGCAATAGACAATTACTTTGTGCAGCTGAGAGGTCGAAATTACTTTGTTATTGAAAGTTTATCTGTAAAGTTCAGTTTAAATAAAGTTTCGAGAACCATTTTCTGCCGAGGACTGGGCAGGAAGTACTGTTGTGATTTGAATTTAGTCTCAGAACCAGTTACTACGCTCATAGGAATAGCTTTTTTCTATTAAACTTATCGGTCATTATGATTTCGCAAACAAAATTGTAGATGGAAGCAGCGTTCAGTAACAAATATTTTGCCTATTTATTCGAAGAACGAACGCAATAAATTTACTGAATGAAATAACCGACAGTGATAATTCACTACAATCAGAATTTCACAAACACCACATCTCTACAGATACCTCTTTAGATTTTCAATCAAGCACACATTAGCTCAATCCGAAATTGGAAAGAAGTCCAATTCCAATAATCTCTCCTGGATATTTAAGAATCCTTACCCGCTTTAAATGGTTCGCTTTAACTACATTTTAGCATATTTTATGCTTTTCTACTTTCTTATTAGGAAGAGGAATGAGATTGGTTTATCTAGAATTTGTTAATCTAGCGAAGAGCAGGCGAACTTTATATAATAAATACATATATGTAAAACAAACTAATAAGGTGTCCCATAAAGTAAGGATTTTCGGTAACAAGCAGATGTGAGCTAGTATCTACTCACAATGGCTTATCTACAATAAATAAACTCCTAAATGTTCAATAACTTGTACTTGTTCTCTGAAGGCACCATCCACTTCTCACCGAGGAACACTTCCAACTCTTCTAGATTTAGAAAAGGGTTTTTTACATGTGAACTTTCTTTTCAATTTCAGGTTCCTCAGTGTTTTCCAAACCGGCTTCTTCAGCAGAGCGCTTATCAGTGCTTCTCTTGACTTCTTCGACGGTTTCTTCAGTGGTTGGCTTGACTTCTTCCTCAACGACGAGTTGTTCCTCGTTGGTTTCAACTGGCTTCTCCTCAACCATCTCGTTAACAACTTCTTCAACTTTTTCTTCAGCAACCATTTCGACTTCGACTGGCTTCTCCTCGACCATTTCGTTAACGGTTTCTTGAACCTTCTCTTCAACAACCTCTTGAAGTTGTTCTTCAACGACTTCTTGTGGCTTTTCTTCGACGGTTTCTTGGGCTGGGACCTCGGTGTTCTCTTGAACAACAGGCTCTTCAGTGCTGGTTTCTTGAGGAGCTTCCTCTTGATTCTTTTCCTCGAAGACAGGCTCAGAGGTTTGAATTTCCTCAGAAGCAGGCATTTCAGTCTCAACTCTGGCAACGGATTCCTTCTTGAGGGATTCCTTGGCAACGGATTCCTTCTTCATGGATTCCTTGGCAACAGATTCCTTCTTCATGGACTCCTTGGCAACGGATTCCTTCTTCATGGACTCCTTGGCAACAGATTCCTTCTTGAGGGATTCCTTGGCAGCGGACTCCTTCTTGATGGATTCCTTCTTCTCGCTCAACTTTTGGACAATTGACTTCTTGGCAGAGAGGCTCTCATTTTCTTGGAGTTGCTTTTCAATGCTTTCGAGGGTGTCTGCCTTGGCGAGGCTCTTCTTGATTGAAGGCTTGACCATGGAGTTCTTGGCAGACTTGCCAGCAACAGATCTCTTCTCTTCGTGAGTGTTGGTGATATCGCTGATAGCGAAGGTTTGGGTTTGAACTTGTTCTTGTTCCATTGAAAGTAAAGGGACTGAAGAGAGAGAGTGTGTTTTTTTAAATTTTCAAAATTTATATTGATTATTTCGGTCACCTCGCCGAATTTATAGCCGTGGATCTCAACACCACGCGTCATTACTAAGCGCTAACTTCAAACAAACTTGACGGTTGAAGCCATTTCATTGAGATTAACACTAGCTGCCATCATTTTAAGCACTTCTTAGCAGTTTTTGGTGAGGATCAGGTGACATTGTATTATCAATTTTCGAATTATGATGCTCATTGAATGATTCAAATTTTTTGAAAAATAGAAGTTATTCATACATTTTAATGCTAATGCAAGCAATAGCAGACTTATTTATCACTTTCTGGGAGATACAATAGGGTGAACTTATGAAAACAAGAGGATACACTAGCAAGTGCTGAATCCAAATAAATTGAATTTAAAATTTAAAAATTCAAATCTTAACTGACTCTCTGAGTGAGCAACGAAGTCAGAAATTATAATCTCTTTTTTCCAAATTTCATGAAAAACAATAGAGATGTCCATTTTTTGAGAATTAACCCACTGGTATTATAGCGTTTCCCAGTGGTCCTTTGAATTATTTTTTGTTCGGGTCTCCTATCGAGATATCTTGAACAGGGCATCTGAACTAATCTAATCACAATTTCTCGATGAAAAGTAAAATGTAGAATCATTTCAGCGTGTTAGGCATAAAATTGCGCTTTCAACTCTAAGAAAGCGCCTTGGTGAAAAAATAGTCAGAGTAATGGGTTTTCCTTATGCATTGCTTTAACAACATGATTAATAATAAAATTTCAACACATTGTGCTGAAGATACAAAGCAAGATTAAAATAATCTCTAATCCGTCAAAAGTAAATTCGATGGGTTAGGCCAATATAGCTAGTGCCTCAAAATTAATCATATTTCCACTCACAACAATAATGATACACTGAATCAGAGTATTTTTGAAATGATCAGTGAAAATGTTTGTAGATTTCGCCAACAAAATAAGTGGATGTTTACTATCATTTAGTAACTCATTTAAACTATCCAGTAGTTTCGGATCTTTGAAAGTTACTGCCAAAATTATTGTGATCAGTATTTAAAGAGAATCATTTCAATAATTTTTTGGTAGAAGCATTCACGCAACTCCTAAGAATATTTTCCAAAACCCAAAACTGAATAAAGCTAAAACTCCCTGGTTAAGCTGATACAGGACCCTTTGTTATCTGAAAGAGCAAAGATTGATAAATTCATCTTCCATTAGAAATAAGGCTATTTTTTTAGTTTCAATGATGTGCCATTTCATTGATTCAATAGTATTTCCTAGTTACAAAAAATTTATCATCCGTTTTCTCTTGTAACTCGGCAGTTAGAATCAATTCTGGATATAGTTTCTTGAACATTTGTTGAGAAGACAAGAAGAAAGTTATTTCTCATTCATTATTCTGAACCATTTTTTATCTTAGTTGTGATCTTTCTACTATAGGAATCTTGCTTTCTAAAAGCATTCTCTCTGAATCAATGCTTTAATGCTTTAATTAACATTTTGCTAACAGAGAGAGAGAAGAAATTTACCAATGACAGCACTGAAGATGCTTAAGTCGATAAACGAAAATTCCTTTGTGAAGCAGACAGGTGTATTCCGAAGCTTTCAAAACTCAACCGATGCGCTTCTTTCGCTCATTCAATATCTTGCCGCATTTGATCAATTTTGAGTTGGGACAAACTAACTTAGAAAATATTTGTCTCCAAGCATTCCTTATTGTCTGCCTCAATTCTTCCCTCTTTGGTTGGTGTCCACAAAACTAATAAAATACCATTTCGCTTATGCGGAGCAAAATCCACTTTTTAAATTCCCTCAAATTTTGGTTTTTGCGCTCTTTTATCTATTTACCCTCCAACACTAAATTATGACGCCGCCTAAACTTCCTCAAATAGGAAAACATTCAAATACTCAACAATACTTTAGCCCAATCCTATCCATGCTCCAAGCGCTGTATCACTCAAATCCAATTCATCAAAAGAAGCCATATACAACAAAAAAAACTCATTTCTATTTTAGACTCGGCATATTTAAACATGACCAGATTAGTTTATACATGCAAATTAAAATATCGAACATAATATGAGAAAGAACAACAAAAAGTAACATTTCTCATTTCCTCATTGAGAGATTCTTACGCTTTCTAGTCTCAAAATCAAAGCCTTCACTTGGTCTAAAGATTCCCATGGTCTGTTCGACTACGAAACACCGCATTTAACGATACATCGCGGATTTTGCAAACAAAATTTGCATCTGTACAGATTTGATAAAGATGTTGTGTTTCTGGACCCAAAATCCAAAAATCCAACCTCAGATTTCACCAGCCTTTGTAATATCAATGTCACTGACGATGGTACATTCTCCCTTCGTTTTTAAATTTTGAAATTTTTCCCGTTGTAGGGCAGTTCACGGTGAGCTCTAATAACGAATCATCACCTATTATGTTGGTTATTCGAAGCATGAAGAGTGCAGGGAAACAAAGAGTAAGTCTAGCCATTGTTAGTTCAGCTTTTTCAATATTATTAGGGCTATGAATTGAAGGCGGGGGACAGAGTGAAAACAGGACGAGTTGAATACTACGTCCGTGAAGTCAGAAATGAAGACGGAATCGTTCATAAAGCAGCAGATCCACTGCTTTGTTTAAATTATAATAAGGTATTTCCTGCGATCATTTGCCGCTAAATAACCTAACTCTATTATTTAATAGGGCATGGATATCGAAGAAGCAGAAGAAGAAAAATATAACTGCAGAATATGCTATAGTGAAGAAAATGCCGAGGAAAAGGGCGTCCCTGAGATAAAGTTTTTGACTCCCTGCAAATGCAAAGGAACTAGTCAATACCTTCATTTTTCCTGTTTACGTGATTGGCTCGAGAGCAAGCGACAAAACCCAAAAGCAAATTCGCCGAGTCTTCAGCATCAACCAACGATGAATGACAATTTGATGGCTCAGATCCGGAACTATTTCGTTTCGACCATGGATCCCAATGCTTCTGGCATCACCACCAACATTTTGAACGAAATCAACCCTTTCAACTCGAACAGCACGACGCTTCAGGAAGAGACAAAAACTCCGGAAAATAGTGTCAAAACGCATTTTTTCTCGAATTTTTGCTGTGACGTCTGCAAGGAAGTGCTACCATTTTCAATAATAACCAATAAAGGAACTGAATACGAAACCGTGGACATCCCTAGGCCTGAAAATGGTCCTTATATTCTCTTTGAGCGCCTATCTCAAGGAAAAGACCCAAAAACGTTTTCTATTATAAAAGGAGTGCCGGATATGGAAATTAAAATTGTAACTCTTATCTTTACTTGACAATATCTAACGTATTTGTGGTTAATAGGGACGAGGGTTCACAAGCGAGATTGTTGTGTCAGACATCTCAGTCTCAAGATTCCACGCCTATATCAAATATCAAAACGGCGGTTTTTATCTGTTTGACAAAAACTCCAAGTTCGGGACATTAGTTCAGCTAAGAGAGCCATTGGAAATCCATAAAGAAAAAATCGGAATTCAATCCGGTCGAACTCTCATAACTTTCTCTGTACGAGAAGAAAAAGCGCGAGAAGAGGCGGATGAGTTGGTAGAATCAATAGCAAGAATAGCCGAGATTCATAAGGCTACACCTCAATCAGGAAAGAAATCTGCGAGTCAGAAAAAGAAAACACAGAGTGTTAAGAAATCAAGCAAAAAGAAGGACAGTCGAGATGGTGGGAGTGAAGGAACGGTTGATGTTGACGAAGTGGCTCCGGTGGTGAACAAAGAGCTTCATAGCAGAAGCAAGAAGATTAGTAAACGAAGCAGCAGAGCAGCAGAGAGCCGACCGTAGGGTTTAGATTAATTTTTTTAAATGGACATTCGTGTTGTATTGCGTTATATTTCAGTTCTGTGTTTTTAGCCAAGTAAAATTAATTAAATAGCATTGTTGTGGTTATGTTCGATTATTGTTCAAGTTCTCTAATACCAGGCTGGACGTGATAACAATTTGAGGTTTTCGATTATATGAAGCGATATATATATATTTCTAAAGTTTGCACGTAATTAATTTTGAGGTCATTTGCTTAATTGTCGCAACTTATGATCTGAGATCCAAAAATTATATCTCTTTCAACAACAGAATGAGTAAATTGTGGTATAATAGCTTAATTTTTTTCACCTAAAGAATTGAAGAAAGAGGCTTTTTCAATTATATGCTTGAATAACTCAGCTTTGCATATGTTAACATGGCCTGACTAGTAGGATCCGCAATAAAAACTGCCTCATTCCTTCCATTCTTTTTTTAAAATAGCATTATGGCTTCATTAATCGTTTCTGGTCAGACGAAATATAATTCATACGTCAGCATCCCTTTAATAGGCTGCGAAAGCAAATGAATCATAATACAGCATGATGAAATCGGATATTTATTGTCCAACACACTCAGAAGAGATTATCAGGATTTCTCTTGACCCATACAGTCAGCCTCGGCTGCTCTGCTTTAGTTGCGTCACAGCGATGAATTCAGAAGATCCACGTCTCAGAAGCATAGCTAGCTTTAGAGACTATTGCGCAAAAACAACAAAAAACACTTTGAACTCTGAGGAAGCATATTCTCTGGAGGATCTTATCAAAACTCATGAATATTATCTTGATAAAGCCGTTTCAACTTCATCCAGTGAAGTTCTACTTCAAACAAAGCAGCAAATAGAGACATGGTTTCAAGATTTAGAAAAGAAAATACTTGATGAGCTCCATTCGTTGAGACTGAAATTTCTCTCAGAGCTGGAAACTCGTCATGAAAAGTGTCACCTGAATTTCAATACCTTTAAGCAGGGGTTAGAAATACTCAAAGAAAATTTATTGAGCAATCAATCGGAGGGCCTACCAAACATCAATGAATTATTAGGAAATTGCGATACGTTCAATAGCCTGGATGAGATGGTCAAAAAAATCAATATTTCTAGAATGGTATTGAATTATTGCCAACGTGGAGAACATGTCCAAGACCTGTGGGAATTCAAAAAATTTCTCGAGTACACACATGAGAATCTCATATTTTCGAGAAATACGAAAAATTCAACGAGTCCAACAGATTCAGTTCAGCTAGGAATAATTCGGTCATTAAACCAGCAAGTGACAAACGTTTTCAAAGAATTAGGCTGTCTTGTACCAGTAATTTCTACGCCTGAGATTTGGAGGAGGTTTCTCCCTTCAAATTTGTTGACAAGAGACCAGAACAAACAAATAATGGAATGGACTGAAGAGAAATTATTCCATGGAAATCTCCTTTACAGAGGCAGTCAGCACGGCTTTACAGTACAAGAGCTCAATCAGCGATGTCAAAGCCATGTGTCTCCTCTAATTATGCTCATTAGAGTTAAGGAGAACGGAGATGTCATAGGAGCTTATTTGAAAAGATGGCCTTCTGTGAATACCACTCCAGGAGAAAGCGATGCATTTCTATTCAATGTAACAAAAAACCACAAAACAAAAGTTACGGCCACATCAATTCTTTACCATAAACTTTCAAAAATGTTCACTGTGGGTGCTTTGAAATCAGATCTCGTGATTAAAGAGCCTTTTTCACAGCCTGTCAGCTCTTCCAGATTTTATACTTTTCCTGCATCCCCAAATATGGCACAGGTGACTGCTACATCAGGAGGAAAATTTAGTATTGAGGAAATCGAAGTTTTTGAAGTAGAAAATCTGAGGAGACTTGTTCCTGAGACAAGCGAGTTCAGATCTGTGGAAGGCGAATTTGGAGAGATGTTTGAATGCTATTGAGTGTAACTTCGAAATATTATGTGGGGAAAAATTTGTTGTATTTTATTTCATTTTTCATACTATTTTGCTAGTTATCAATATTGAATGAAATTGATAATACGATGTCAAGAGAGATTCTGATGTCAATCAAAGGGTTAGAGCTACAATTCATTCGATTATTCTCTCTCAATAACAACTAAATAAAAGAACATCCTGCTAGTAAATCCTCATGGCCAGTCTGCCTCCCTGTCCAAAAATATTTTAGAGAATTTGGCATAAATCTTTTTAACAATGGCAGTAAAACATAAAGTTTTAACTCAAAATTAGGAATTATCAGCAGAACTATCAAGGAAAAATATAACAGTTTTTAACATACAGTTGCTAGCTACAAAAATTATCGATCTGTTTGAGCAGCCCCTTGGAGCAAAGGGCCCACTGTACTCATTCTCGACTGCTGATTCGGTATATTCTCAAGGAAGCTACTAATTCTTTTTCCCTGTGACAGCCTGGGGAGACTGCTAGTTCGCATACTCTCCATCGATTTATGCTCATTTGGAATACTCACTCCAGAAAAAGCATTCCTTGAGAGATTTGATAGAACATAGGAAGTTCCACCTGATGGAATGGTCGTCTCTGCTGTCGATCCTTTCTTCTGATAAGATTCTCTCTGCAGCACTTTCATTGCCTGCTGTCTTTGATAGTAATACATCGAAACTGCTGGATCCTCTTCATCTTTATCTCTACAAAACAACACGAATGAAAAATCAATTAAATTATATTAGTGAGATATTTACCCGATGTAGTCATTAGGATTGTCTTCAAGCTTATTTTTCCTTCCTTTGTAGTATTTAATCGCTTTGAAAAACGTATTCACATGTGTATTGCCGCCGTTTATCGACTGCCGGCTCGAATCAAGAGCTTCTACGGACTCGCGGTATGTGCTTACGGAGCGATGTAATCCTCTATCAACAGATGAGGAGCGAGCCAGCTGCTTTTTGGAAACTGATTTACGAAGTGGACTGCCATCACGCTCAATGGAGGAAGATCGCATGTATGAGCTTTCATTGTGATTGATTTTAAACTTTAACACGTCAGAATTATGAGAGTTCTTAACGGCCTTTGAAACCGTAGAACCGTCTCTGAAATACTTATCTCCTTGTAGTTTATCGCAATTTCTAATAACAAAGTCACGAATTTCCTCATATTTCAGCTTGTTTCGGAGCAGATCGGAAAGCTTAAACGGCGCATCGGGATGGATCTTCGCAAAGACCTCGTCTGAAATGTTGTCCTCATAATAATTTTCCACTAAATTCTTCAAATTAACTTTTTTCTTAATCGACTCATAATGCTGCTGCATTATATCATTTAACAGTTTCACAGCCTCCCTCCGTTCGATATTGCGGTAATGCGCTTCAAGTTCTACTGTAAGACGCGAGTTTTCTTCTTTGACGAACGCATCAACGTTCTTTGTCTGGACCTCATCACGTCCAGTTCCACTGAGGATTTTATATTGGACCTTTGAGAGGTTTATCAGCCAATAAAACCCGAATTCGTCTTTAACAAAATCTCCAATCATTTTGTTCACTTTGACATAGGAAATCACTTCCAAAAAATGCGCGATTTTGAACAGCAGGTATTGACAGTATTTTTTGGGGCTCGCGTTCTTGAGATCTTCTTCGAATTTTTCTTCTTCTCCAAGAGGAATATAATCCTCGGATGCCTGAGGCAAATCTCCATTGAGGAATAGGATTTCGAATTTTGCTCGTTCAAAAAGAGGATCATTCTTATCGATTTTGTAATCAAAAAATGCTTGTACACTGTGGTTCAATCCTCTCTTTGTCAAGAGTTAGCGGAAGAGCGAAGTTGTTACAGATACCTTGAATCTCGCGAAGGTTTGGATAAATTGCACTTCCTTCCAAATTTTGTCAACCTTTCGTTTCAGTAAATAATGATTGAATTCCATCTCGGTGAGAATGTGCGTAGAATCTATAGAAAAAAATGGATTGTCGTGAGACAACTGGTTCGAGAAGAGGAGTAGCATTCGGAAAAGGTTGAAATAAATAAGATCAAGTGAGATGTGAAAAGAAGACAAGTTGATAGAAATTTACCATCTCTATATTTAACGAGCGTGACTTCACGAGTATTGATATTATCAGCGTCTTTGATTGTCCCTTCAACAACTCGGCTCTGATAAACGAGAGGGAAAAAATCAGTTTATCGAATCAAACATTCGTGTTATATACCAATGATTGCTGATCATCTTGTGATGCTTGCTCTGTTGACATTCCTCGATTCATAGCGAGCTGCTGCTCACCTTCCTCGGGACCACTGTAAGGCAAATCGTCTTTGCGCCGTCGACGCTCATGGAAGAATTTACGAAGCTCATGCAACGTTAGCTTGTCTCTCTGCTTGATATATTTCAACGTCTTATCCTACATCCAAAGCAATAAATACTCTGAAAATCGATCTCTTTTTGCTTACTTTTCCAGTCATAACGATGTATTTCACTTCACCGCCTCCAAAAGCAGCTGTATCAGGCACAAAAAGTCGGAGACTTCTTTGTACATGCTTAGGTGGAAACAATTTTTTCATTACGAAATTGAAATCTTTATCAAGATCCGCTCCCACGGTGGATTGGTCATTAGGATCGAATGATCTTGGATTAATTTTTAGTGAAATATCGAATCCACTTCTCCCAGCAGAACTGAGACACACTGAACAATTGCATGAAAATTTATCGCTCACATGCCTGTCAACAAGTAAGTCTTCCCTTCGATCAGTTTTTTGAGTCATGAAGAGACGAGGTTTGACTGGTGGTAATTCGGCTTTCTCTTTCTCTTCAATCTCGTAGATGATTCCTGCTTTACCACCTTTTCGGTTTCTGAGATAGATACTTGGACGGCGATAGTCCTGATCGACTTTTTTTGTGACCATGTTAGTGAATAAGTCATTCTTGTCGACTGCGGACAAATTTATTGAGTTTTCTTGAGTTTGAGAGGAAACTGTTTGCTGAACTTCGCCAGTTGGTTGATCTTGGCTGGGATTGGTGACTGCTTCTGCTAATTTGGAGAAAAAATTCATTTATTGTTTTGCAGACAAAAGCTATTGCTTCAGAATAAAACCGTAATTTACAAATTAAGTTTATTTCCCTGCTGAGTCTCCAATAGTCAATTGAGACTTAGATATTATTTATCCGTGTGAGTGATTGCATTGAAGTGAGCAACATTGATATATCTTAAACCCAAAGAAATAAAGCAGTTGAGAATGAGAACACTTGAGCGTATTGACTTCGGTTCTTAGCTCGAAATTTGAAGTTGATAAACAATTCCATAATGTTGATAAACTTCATCCGTGAAATTCGTGGTTTCGAGACACGATTTTCACAAATATTTTCTTGAAAATGCTCCTACACATGTCCGCTCTTTTCGCTTATAGCTTCTCTGATATCAGCATGAATTTTTTGGGCGGGTCTCCAACGCAAAATACTCATCAATTCAAACGCTTTTTTAATCTCTACTGCAATTATTAAGAGGCTTCATATAAAATTAAGTAGACATTTTATTCGCAGTATTTAAAAAACAAAGAGCCATAATCTTCCCATCGCTCTTGTAACTACCATGCTGGAGATGTTTTCAGGCTTTGACTCCCTTGTAAATTCAATGATAACCCCACCAAGACAAGCATACAGCATTGATGATCTCGGTACGAATTCTTGAATTGTTCTGAAATAACCTATCTATTTTCAGGCAAAATTGATAGATGCATCAACAAACAAATGATTCGCAGACGAGACTTTAAGCTGCGTAATCGGAGAGGCTATCTCCTTGAGTGCAGTCATTTTGCTCCAGTAGAAATGAAGACCAAACTGCCCTGCGTTGTTTACATGCACGGAAGCGGTTGCAGTCGTCTCGAGGCTCTTCCTTACATCGAGGGTGTCTGCCGAAACGAAATGACGCTATTTTGCTTCGATTTCAGCGGGTGCGGACAATCTCAAGGTCCAATCAGCTCGATTGGCTGGTACGAGCAAGAAGATGTTGAGGTCGTGATCCATCATTTGTATAACAGCGGAAAAGTTAGTCGTATTGCGTTATGGGGTCGAAGCATGGGCGCGATTACAAGCCTTCTCTATTCGAGAAGAGACTATCGAATCTCTTGCATAATCGTCGATAGTTCTTTTGCTAGCTTTAAGCAGTTAGTACAAGAATTTGTGAAAAAAATGGTTTCATTGCCATCGTTCATGACGTTTGCTGCGTATTCTGCACTCCGAAGTTCGATACTTAAGAAAGCGGGATTTGATATTGAATTACTCGAGCCTATCAACCACGTTGAGAAAATGTCCGTACCTGCTCTTTTTGCGACCGGCGACAGCGATGATTTTATTTTACCAACGCATACCAAGCAGCTTCATGAGCTTTATAAAGGACCAAAAGAACTGGTGGTTTTCGATGGAGGTCATAATTCTAAGAGGCCACTTGCATTTGTGGGGAAGGCTATTGATTTTTTGAAGCAGCATACAGCAGGAGTCAATGACCCTCTTCCGGAGAACTTACAGAGAGACGCGCCGTCTCTCAGGACTGAACCATTGAAATTTGCAAAGAGAAATTCTGAGGAAAAAGCTGAGAAAACCGAAGAAAGAAAATCCATAAAATCTTCAATGAAACCGCAAGGTACTATCACAAAGAAACCTTTGCCTCAGCAGCAGAAAACTGCGGTTTCTCCAACAAAACCGCTACAGAAAGAACCTGAAAAGCAAGTAACACAGATGATAAGGCCCAAATTCCAGTTTTCTTGGTTAGAACATAGCAACTCATCGCCCTCCCTGCTTGTTACTCAAAAGGAGAGCAGCAAAAAAGCTGAAGAGGAAAAAACTAATAATAATAATTTCCAGATCGTTCCTTCGGAAGTCAGTTTCGAAAACCCGCAAAAAGACAGCATAGCTATTGAAAACAGCCCATTGCAACCAAATCAAACTGTGGAGATAAGCGTAGCTTCCAAGAGAAACGAAAGTGTTGAGGCGACATCAAGACGAGTTCTGCAACCTAGTCCGATGATTTCGAGTTTAAACTTAAAGCCAACTTTGCAGTTCAATAGACACAATCTTCCAGTTTTATCGACGAACGCCTCTGATACCCCTAAAAGAAAACATCTTCCGATTTTCCAAAACGTTGAAAAAAGGCCATTGGAACCGATGGTGCTTAAAATTGATCTAAGTCCGCTCTCAAACACACCATCAACGAAAGAATCAAGTGCAGAAAGCGAAAAAACGCTGAAGCAAGAGACTGAAAACGAAAAAGGAGCTGAGACTGCCAAGTTACATTCAGAGAGAACGACAAATGCTTTGGATAATTTCCGAACGAGGTAATACTCGACGACCTTGCTGACGAAAAATCAGTATTCATCAAGCTCAGGGCAAACTTATCATTCATCATATACTTCCACCTATCAGAAACATACGTTCAATTCCACGATGACAGAGTCTCCCAAAAAAATATTTGCCTCCGAATCTGGAAGTGGGAATTCCACTTCTATTTCGTATAGACCGCCTCTTACCTCAAAATACAATTATTCAGCGACTTCTCAGCAATACGCGAGTTCATATGAGAGAAAAACTCCTGCATTGGGTGAAATCGTCCTCACGAAATCATTGTCTGTGACGAAATTCAATACAGGAAACGTCTCAAATGAAATAGAAAGCCCGAAAATTCAGGTCAATAACGTAACTCGTGGCCAGGAGCAGTCATCAAGGGGCACGAATGTAGTTGGTATGACTCCAAACAAAAATGAGTATTCTCCAACGAATCCACTTCAAAACTATTCGCCTTCAAAGCGTGTGAACTATGGTGGTTATCAAAGTCAGCAACGGAAAGTAGAAAATTTAATGAAACCGTACAAACTTTCAGAATATTCAGAGAGGATTTTCCAAGCGAAGAAGGCTCAGAATAAATCGGTAGATGTGGTTCTAAGGAATGAGGTTACAACTCCCAGAGGGATATTTAACTTGCAGAGACCACCTGCTGTTATAGAGCAGCGGATATAAAACGGACTCCGCTTTCTAACTTTTTCCTCAAACGCGTCTTGTTATTGGGAAGAGAAATTGGAGCTCTGCATGTAAAGTTTTTTCACTTGAATTAAGAAATATACTATTTATTTCGTTTTATTCGTTGGTATGGTTAATATTAGTGGTGTGCTTATTTCTATTTGTTAGCTGATTTCCTGGGAATCTCGCATATGCAACTGTCAATTTTATACGTTAACTTAGATAATACTAAACACATAATTTTCAATTCTTATTAGAGGCCAGATTGCTTTCTCATCGCTGCTTTATCCTACGATCAACCTTTGCAATGGTTATGGGCCTTCTGTGCCGTCTATTCCTTCTGTGAAACTAAATTAAACCGTGTTTGAGCCTTCAAAAGGGCAAGAACTTCAGGCTTAGTTTCGAGTTCTCTGTTAAACTAATGGCCTGGAAGCCTGTGCTACTGTGGATGAGTCATTATTTCATCTTTCTACTTCATATGTTGATAATTATGTCTGCCTTGATGACTTTTGATTTTTAGAGTATATAGTATTTGTATGTCCTTACTCTGCTATTTATCTTGGAGGTCTCAAAATAAATTTTATTTCGACTACCTTCAAACTTCTTTCACACCACGGACACCACAATCCATTTCACCGCTTAACCCAACTAGCCTCTTTCATTAAACCGCCACAACTGGTTCTAGCCCTTTCTCATTAAATGAAATAGCCCTGCCAAACGTACTCCAATAAAACACTAAAACTTATCTATGTTGCCATTTTAATCGATTTCATCAGTTGTTGTCAAACCCCATTAGCGAAAAGACGTGTACCTGACATTTACGAGGACCTTTAAGGCCAAGACTAGCTGTTATATTGAGATTGATTTGTTATAAAACAAAAGGCTCAAAATAGCATCTTAATCCACTGAACACACTCGAAGTGCCGTATTTTTTTGTACCGTAATCATAATCGAACGTTTCCAAATAAGTTAATTCCAACAATACGTGAAGCCGTACTGATGCTCGCGAAAGAGAATCTATTTTCTCACTTCTAACTTCCCAAATTTGACCTATTTTTGATTTCCTGTGATTTAATTTGATGAGGAAAATACTAAATAAGCAATTATATTCCAAACAATCAGAAAAACCTCGACGTCTGCGCTTAGAAATATTTTGAAATCGTAACTAAATTGCAAAAATATATTTACGAC
>ENA-UOTX01001159-UOTX01001159.1-compost-metagenome-genome-assembly--contig:-NODE-1159-length-21643-cov-17.191552_pt1 | contig 21643 bp, 10 predicted proteins | sample MGYA00238143_ERZ746982 | MGnify/ENA primary metagenome ERZ746982 (study PRJEB28758, sample SAMN06268862) | compost metagenome | isolation source: single cell | place: USA: California, Emeryville, Joint... | reverse complement strand
TCGAACTTCTTTCGACAGCTTCCTGCGTTGATGAAGCTTTTCAAGTTTCTTATCCACATTGCGTGAGAATAAACGAGTGAATGATGGATTCATCGAATAGAACGGCTCAATATTATTGACAGAGTGCCGGATTAGTTTGATGAGGCTCTTCAAAACCAGAGCTGCAAGATCTTGGTCATGATTATCTTCGTCGCTGAGTAGTTTAATCATGACATCAACGACTTGATTATCAACGAGAAAACGAATTTGTTTGAAATTTCCATGGCTCAATACATTCGATAAAACTCTTGTTGCCCCTCCTTTTACCTAAAGGGAAAAATGAAGTTCAAGGCACATTAATATGAGTACCTCTGAATTATCAGTTACAGCCATTCCACAAAGTTTTTCGACTAAGCCTGTCCAGTTAATCAATATTTCTATATATGATCTGGACCTTTCTCAGTAATGAATGAGAGAATCCAACAGGTCTCGCTCCTAATCGGCCATTGATTATGACTTAGTAGTTGACGAAATTTGTCAGCAATGTTGGAATGCTCCAATATAGACTAAAATTGCATGCAATTCGAGTTTGATGATAATAAATGAAATTAGCTACTTTGCACTGTGTTTCATTTCCTTTTAAGATATTGCCGAAGACCGTTAAACAAGGCATCAGCATCGACCAAAAGGAGAGTCCAACTGCTTCATAAGAGCAGGAATAACACCTGAATCGATAATCAGCTGTATCAAAGATTCGCCTCCATCTGCAACAGATTGCAAATAGACAATGAAAAATCACTAGAGAGGTGACTCAACACCCGTATTGCTTCTATTATCATCTCAGGACCATAATCTTTGTTTTTGATCACCTCAGCCAGTGACACGATTGCATCCTTCACTAAATTAGGTTCTGAGCTTTGACGGCAAAAAAAGGACAGTGCCTGCATGCCAGCTCTCTTAATTCGTATATCACTCGTGTGCATTACTAACAGAATCAAAGGATCCAGAGCTCCCGCTTTCAATACCAACTCGCAACTGTCTGATGAATCTCCTGCTATGTTTTCTATGGTCCAGATTGCCGATAGATACCCACCAGTAGAATATTAATCCTTTCAGCGAAAAGAACTTACATTCTCGACTACGTCAGGATTTGGAGAGCTCAAAAGCTTGACGAGGATAGGAATAGCTCCTGCATTAGTAATTACTTGAGTTTGTTCGGAGGTTCCAGTAGAAATGTTTGTAAATATCCATGAGCTTTCAATCTGTAGAAAAATAAAACACTTCGTAGAGCATGAAATACAATACTTGAAGGTAAGGTTCGTTTTCATTTTGCATGAATTCTATCAATCTTGGGACTAAACCGGAGTCAATTACGGACTGAATTGGAGGATTATTCACAGCCGTGAGTTTTCTAATCCCAATGACACCAAAATGCTGCTGGAATCTGTCTTTGGAATAGATTGCTTCACCCAGAGTGCTGAAATCTGCCTATGTGAACTCTTTATCCTCAATGTTAGCGATATATTGCTTCAATTTGGGTTCTGGTTGAATCGCATCGGCGTTAGAGGTCTCATGAGCCTGGTCTTCCATGCTAAATCTTTGTTTATTATCAGGTGTATTATTTTATTTGTGAAGTTTTAAATACAAATAAATTTTTCATATAGCAGCAGCATTCTTGCGACAGGATGATCTGCAAATGATAAATCGATATGTTTTAGTTTTGTCAAAGAAAACTCTGATGCATTACATCGAAGAAGCTCATGATAATGAAATAAAGTAAATTTCTTTATTGAATTGAAAAATGGTAAATAAAGGCCCAAAATTTAGTGTGTTGGATCATACAATGAAATGAAATTTTTATCGGCAAGATTATTTTCCTCATTGATGATGGAACAACTTTGATTTGACCGCCTTTTTCAATTCTGAGAAGCTTAGAAAAATTCTCTGCACAATAATATTTGATGATTCAAAACAGACATTATAAAATAATATACAGATAAATTTTTAAAAGAATGCACTCAGAGCCTCAAGGCAGCTTATTCACATTTAATGAGAAACCGATTCTCACAATAGAGCTTGCTGGACGAAAAAAATTTACATATATTACCGATCTGAAGGATTATCGTGAGCTAGAGCCCAAATAAGATAGATTATCATCAATATTGCCTATTCAAGAACTTTTCTCAAAGTAAAAACTTTTGTACGTAAGTAAATCACAAAAATGCTAAAATCAAAGCTATTAAGATTTCAACTTACTTTTCCAACTTTTCCTTGTCGAATTAAAAAAAAAATATTGTGCTCCTCAATAATATGTCTCTCCCACAGCGTTAAATCCAGACAATCAAATTTATAAAAAAGTCGGCATATTCATACGAAATTTTGTCTACTGGTCGTACTTTTCCAATTCTAACCAACTAGAAGTATCCTTCATGAAAAAAGACGAAAATACAGGTATTGGCAGATTCAGGGTGATTTCTCCATTTTCTCAAATAAATACTTCTCTCAACTTTGTGTTGGAAGAGAGTTACAAATTACCCAGATTCGAATTATTGTAGAGAATCAATTGATTATCGAGGAATAGTTATGTAAGACCTTCCAGCTCTAGTTTTAGTAAAAGTGCCTAAATTCGCTTGTAATTTCATTATTGCTTCAAATTTAACCGGACAAAAGGAATACAACTTCTTCTAGAGGAGCTATGATGAAAAGGCTCAAGATATTCGGTATTGAAGAATTCGATAGCTTTCGTCTAACTTTAATTTCGCAACTATTAAATTATTTAAGCTCATATCATACATTGATATAGAATTTATTTTAGTTATTCTCGAAACCAAAAGATAACTCCCAAAGAAAAGCTTTTTATCGATGGGAAACTGTCATAGCCCTCAGATCAGCAATCCTGAAATTGCAATCGAAGATCCACCTTTAACAGAAGAACATCAGAGTTGTCTTAGTAAATATGCTTATTTCTTTGCTTCACCTCCACTTATCGTCCTTTCCATCACTTCGAAAGCTCTTCAGAATAGCGCTAACATTCCATTTTCTCAAGATTCCTCACCTTCAAAATTGCTTGCCTGGTGCTCAAAGGGTAGTAATAGAATCAAAATTGTTGATTTTAAAACAAGTCAAGAGCATGCTCGATTTGAAGGAGTTCAGCTTAAACGAAATCCTCAATGTATTTTAAAAATCAACTATTCTCAATGTGAGTTACGTTTCTAAAGATGAATATCGCAAAACTACTGTGAAAGGAATACTGAATACCAACCTTCTGATATCTCTCAGTAGCGAATCAAAATCGACGGCAAATATGGAAATATTTGACCTCTCTCATAGAGGCAAACCAAGAAAAATCTGCTCTTTTGAAGAGGACTCCAACCGTAATTTGCAATTTTCTCTCATAGGATGAATTCTTTATAATCTCGATGAAATTATTTTGTGCTTTCCCTCAAAAAAATTCTCTTTTGATGATAACCCTTTGGCTTAGTAAGAGGATGGGGTGATGCGGCGATCAATTCGAAGCGAAATATCGTTGGCGCACTCTCTCGTGTTGGAGAAATATCTTATCATATTTTCAGCGCGCATCATGATCAAAGAAATACTTATGGAATTAAGTTATTGAGAGCATCAAAATGGCATCCTCATCACCTTACGGCTGGGAGTAATGATTTTAATTTGATCATCTTTGCCTGCTTTTCTTTAAAGGCTATCGCTCCTTTTTAATGTTCTTGTGTATCTATTGTTTCTTTTTTAAATCTCATTACTATTTTTCGTATACTTTTATCTTAGAAAACCGACTTACCGATGTGGATTTCGATCCGAGCGGAAAGCTTGTGGCAACTATAGATTGCAATGCAACTTGTGTAATATCAGAACTTGATACCGATGATTGCAAGTTCTGCTATAAACTTTGTGTAAACGGTGAATGGGGTACTTCATTCTTTTCAATTGCCTGTTTTTTTGTTCTTCTTCTGAAAGATAAATTAATCTTCTGGTCGTTCAACAAATAACCTTAATATTTTCAGATGGAAATTGTTTTTCCAAATGGAGCACGAATATTGGTGAGCCCTTAGTGTTTACAAAATTCAACAAATCTCTCCTCAACGTACTTGACGTTGAGAAGCAAGCTTTGACTCTCAAAGATGCATCTACAATTGAAGCGCAGTGGAGTATTTTTTAGCCTAGTGATATTTTCGTAATTTCTATTATAGATGAAACCTTTTGGATCGATGTATGTCCAAACGACGGAAATTTAGTGGCTATGGGTGGAGAAACTCGAGTTATTCGAATATATGATCGACGTGTATCGAGAGTTGTGAGAACTATTGATGATATTCATTCAGGTAATATTATACCTTAGGATAACAATAATGCGACATGCTATAATATTTTTAATCACGAATCTTTGAATAACCTGGATTATTCGAACTAACTGATATCTTACATTAGATTTTATCAGCTGTGTGCGATGGGATCCAAGTGGAAATCTCCTTGCTACAGCATCATGGGACTCGAGAGTGAAATTAATCGATTTCAAAAGTGGAAGAGTCATTCAGACTGGTAACACTGTGGATGGAAGTAAATTAGATAAATTGTTATTTCCCTCTTATTTTCGTTCAATATTAGATCGGGCTAATTCTGTTTGTTTTCTGTAAAAAAATAATGATCTACCCTCGTTTCGAGCACGCATGGAGAGGAAAAGGACATTCATAATACAGTCGAAAGGGCACTCTTATAATCAAGAGAACACCATGTTACTTATCTGTAATTTCAAATTTACTTTGCTGTACATGTTTCATAACATTGTGATTGCCGAATACGATAAACATTGAAGAACGATGACCGTTTTCAAATGTACAAAATGCATCAGTCTATCCCCAAAATTCGAAATAGTTTGGAAAAATCTTACTTTTTAATTTTGTAAGGGTATTTTGTGTAAAATCAAAGCTCCATATAATGGTCACTTCAGATTTACTCACACTTGTTCCAATTCCTTTGTAGATTGTTAAGATACCAAATTTGATAAACAAAATTTGATTCAATGAAAATATCACTTCAACCTCGAAGATTCAAACTTAATTTTTACAATTAAATTGGCAACTTCACATATTACCAAGCAATCATTGAATTTATTTATTGCCACTGTTCTTCATAAATAGCTTTTTGCCATGTCAACCTCTTTTTTGTAGAAAAGAGCTCACTAAAGAAACCACCAAGAATGTACAAAAAAATTTATGTTCGCTTAGATTTTAATCTCATTGAATCTATAGTCCAGCTTGTATTAGAAAGGTCAATTCTCATGGAGAGCAAAAAGAAAAATTCAATCGATGCAAAGTTCATGCGCTTTCTACTGATGATACTTTGCGATTCTAATTTTGTCCGAAGAAACTTTGAAGATGAATTTCCGAAAATTTCGGGGAATAGGATACATTAAATTAAAATATCGTAACCTGCTTTTCCAACCAATTCTTTCCAGGTTCATTCAATCTTAAATTTATAATCGTATTGATATCCAGACGAACGTACAGTCATGTTAAAAACAGAAGCAAAACAGTGAGATTATATTTATTGAATGAGGAATCCATGATCTGATTTGCTAAATTATTCTCAGGTCCTTCAACTCCAGAACGGAGTCTGGCAGCCCCCTCTTTCAACAGCAAAAGGAGAAAAATACTATAAATGTTTCAATTCAGCTCGAATCTGTACTAAGCAAGTCGGTTCCTGCGTTCTAACATGTGTTTAGATTGATGTGGTTCTCAATTTTCTCTCAATGAATCATAAAGAACTCATCCCTAATGTTAAAATACAGATGAGCAATCATGCCATTGACTTTTCCGGGCTCCTGAAAAATCTCAGAGGACTGGGACTCCCAATTGCTGGAAAAACGATCTATTACTACAGTGCAACAAGGAATCTTCATATACTCTGCGGCAAGGAGCCTTTGCGACAGCACTTTAACATCCCTGTCCAAGAAATTACACAGTTTCAAGACAGATATCAGGTTCAATTTATTAGTCATTATTTCGTTTAAAAACTTGAAAAAATAAGCTTGAAATCGGCTTGAGACAGCCCCTCCCTGATCAATTTCCAAAGTTAGTAGGGTGCAACGGGCCAAATAATCGTAAAAGGGTTAATTGGAATCATGGGAAAAGTATAGCAGATACAATTGAGGTGATTCACGAATGGAGAAAAGTTTATGATGGCTTTCTGGATCCAGGGACTCGTAAGTTCAGAGAAATGACAAGAGAGGAGGCAGCCAACAAGCTGGGATTGAGGGTGGCTGGCTTGAATAAATACTATTCATTGATTAGGTAATAGCCCAAAAAAGTTCAAGCTTGTATAATCCTAATTTGTGGCATCAGGACTGCTTCTCGACACGGATTTGATTTCGAGAAACATATTAAGGAACCAATGAGCGTCCTCATGAATTTTGTGAAAAAGCATCGAAAAACTGACACTTTCGGTATTTCTGAATCTTATTTGAAGTGATCAATGATTGATAGGGAAAAATGTTGACGATTCAGCGCTAGAAGAGGAAACATAAGTTGCACATCTGGAAAAGAGTCAAATGGTACTGTGGTAGATATTTAAATTAGATAAAGAGGCTCTTCTTAATGTTGTCACATGTTTAATTAGACTTGATTTGTAGTTTTTGCTTGAGATGTGCTTATGATATAGTTGGAAAGAATATTCAGTCACTTTCGCATCAAAATATTGTTGTACTTACTTGAGTCTCAGGATTATGACTTTCGATTTCTCGTGAATCTAATACTTCCGGCTTCATATTTTTCACAAACAAGGATAAAGCCAGCTGATATAGACAGCTAATTTCTACCACCCTAATTTAAGCTCACAACCTTCAATATACATCAATCTCATACTTTTTCTAAGTTTTGTCAGAACTCATCGATTTGAATGGCGTTAAAGAAATCGTTTCAAATTGAAGATAAATGTATGAGATAGAAAATTGTTGTGAATATGCGTAATTTACTAGCATATATTTGCGTTATTAAAAGCGTGCACAAACTGGGTTGATGTTTTACCAAATACACAGGAATCTGCTCGCTTCAGACTGAAAGATTCAGAATTTCAAGATTTATCACGATAGGTTCTTAAACATTGCCAGAAAATTTGATCAGATTAATTCAGGTAAGTGCTACTATCTGAATTCAATTCATGTTCTATGTCCAATTTTTGTTTTTTCCTCCCCTATCTCTCTCTCTAACTCTCTTCTATATCCTTAGCCGAATATCCTGTTGTAATATAGCTGAAATAAACTGTCTGCGATGGAGCGACTAAGGTTGTGAACTTCAAGACAGAAAGAGTCCTCTATCTCGGTTGTTTCGAGGAGAAGTCGATTATTACATTCTAATTACTTTTTCACTTTAATCTATACTAGAGTACCGATGTTTGTGTGCTTCATTGAAGCTTGAGTAAGGGGGAAAAAGGATAAGCAAATTCACCTTTATTAATAATCCTACTGAGTAAAGCAAATAAATCAATCTAACTTAAGAGGATTCCTAACTGTGGCTGTAAACGAGTGTATGAGCTTTCTATTTCATATATGGTTCAAACATACAAACAAAAAGCTCAAATGGAAATTGTTGTAGTGAAAATTTCAATAATATAATTAATCAAACCAACTCATTCTCCCTTGAAATCAACCTTGAGTAAACTTTTCGAGCGATTTCTTCAGTATCTCCTCAAAACTACTTGGTGATTAACTAGACTAAGAATATGACCATCGCCAATTCCGAGCCAAGGGAAGTAAACACCACTCGAATTGGATTCCAACAATATAATGAACTTCTTATTGAAGTTGATTTGATTCGAAATATATTTTCATGGATAGATAACGTTCGTTTCGATTGCATGACAAATTCTTTGTATAATAGAAGCTGAGTTTGACTCTTCTTCAGTAATTTAGTTTTTCTGGACTCAACAAGCTAGCCTCACGCTCCCAACAATTGATAATAATTCTATTCCCTTTCAATATATTCTCTCACCAGTACCTCGCAAATCTCTGGACATTCACCGCGGATTGTCATTTCAAAGCTCTATTCTCATATCCTAATATAATTGTCTTTACAGCTAGTCTTAATTGCGCGAGGGTCTTATTCTACAATCTTCAGGCCTCATTCTTTTTGCCGCCTTATTCGCATTATTCTATTATAATTTTGTTTATCAGAATTAGTAAGAAAAAGTGTCTTTTCTAAGTTTTCGAAGAATAAGACAAGACCCATTCAGTAGAGCCGAATTTTTCAAGTCTTAGCCTTCCCCTCTCTTTTCAATGACTTTTAAAGAAAAATTTATAATTGCTATCTAGTTCTTATCACGACAATGATAGAACCACACACAAAACAGTAAAGAATTACATTAAAAATCCCTTTCTCATTACTTCTTTCTAGGTTTGAAATAGCTTTCAACAACCATATTTTCGAACCAACAGTCGAGCAAAACCAGGCAATCATGTATGAATACGTATAGAACATCCTCCTGACCCTCTTTCTAACACTCCAATAGACCACCGTGGTGATTACCTTCCTCTCAACAAAAGAAAAGGGATTTATCCCGAATGTCAAAGTACAGGTTTGCAACCATGCCATCGATTTTTCCAGCCTTGTGAAATTCATTCGAGAAGCGGGTTATCCGGTAGACGGGAAGCTGATTTACTACTATAGTGCGAAAAAGAACTATCATATCTTTTGTGGAAAAGACCCATTGCCTTCTGGTCTTACTATTCCTGCGGAGGAGCTAACACAAGTGAGAGAGAACGGCTGCCAAGTATATATTTAGTCGTTTTCTCTTTTCGTTTTAGCTTTTTAGATCGAAATAGCAGTTGGACAGTCTTTTTCCAAGCACATGTCGTCAATCCCAGAGCCTGCACCAAAAGGAAAAGCAAAAACAATAAAAGCGAAAAAAATGATTTCAGCAATAAAAAGCGTCACAACAATAGAAGAAGAGGGGGATGAAGATGAAGACAAGGATGAAGTAGAAGAAATCATTTGTATTCCGCAGATAGCCGAGAAAAAAAATGCGAAGAGAAAGCGTGACAGAAGAATCGGAGAAGTTGTTGAAAGAGTTAAAGCTTGGAGGAAGCTTTGCGGTAAGACTTTGGCCCCAGGTAAAGGGAAGACCAAGATGATGACTCAAAAAGAGGCGGCGGATAGATTGGGAATATCTTTAAATGCATTGACCAACGATTTCAAACGAATAAGGTAATTAACGAAAAGAATCTTTGGATTGACTATAAACTGAAATTTTTTTGCTTAGAGCTGCAGAGCGAAGGGGATTTCCTTTGCAGGACCATTATGACGCTCCGATGAGCTACCTGTTATCTTGGGGATTGAGGGATTGAGTATTAAGCCTTTCCTGCATTTATTTTCAGACATCGGTTAGAATTGAGAGATTTGTTTCGGAAACTATACATTCTTTTATTTTTTTGTGCATCTAAGGAGTAAGAACGTAATCTTCTCTCAAAAAAATAATTCAAAGAGGGTTGCAATTGTTGTATGTTTTTCCTCAATGATGACTCTTTCAATCAATTAATATAGCTCTACTAAAATACTCTTTGGAATCTTCTCTTGGTAAATATTGATGTGTTTGACCCGACAAACGCTTTACTCCGTTTACCAAAGAAAGAGTGTAAGAAATCTAGAGTTTGTTGAAATTTCATAATTACAATCATAGGAAAGAATTTTACAGTTATCAAACTGGAATTGTATGAATCGCAAACTTTATATTCACAACAAGCTAATAATTTTTGAAGTTTTGGAGTTCTTTGATCATCAAATCAGCATCGTTTCGCAGAGATCAACAAATTTTGTAGTAACAGACTTGCTATGTGAACATTTCCGGTGTTTCTACCCCTAGTGTTCAAGAAATTCGTTTTATGTTCAGACCTATCGTCCAAGAGGGCTATCTAATCTTAGAGATAATCATAATGATATCTACAAGAGGAAGCTTCTAATCCGCTCGCCACCCAAAATTGGCATAACCTAAAAGGGTAGCTGCCAATCAATTAATTAGTTGATAATAACTACCTCTCAACTTTGAAAAAAATTATGAGTTTTTCTAATTTCTAAGTGAGTTTTTTTCTGTATATCAAGCGTTTTTTTTTGAAAATGAAAAATCGAAAATATATCACATACGGTTATTGCTTCGAGTTTAGATGATACTTGAAACTCTCAATCTTCATCTAAGTAATGTTTGAACATAAAGAAGAATATCACGGTTATTGCTGAACTTTCTTAGCAAATTAACGGGTAACCTTTCCACAAAGGAGTGACCCTATTTCAACTGCTCCGAAACCGCTCTTGACGGTTAGATTCGATTAAATGTCAATGCAATCTTCATAAAAAATTATTTCTGTGAGATGATAGCCTACCAGCGTAAAATAGTTCTCTTGTTCTGGGGCTCAAAAATCATTGATTGCAAGAAGTGTCTAGTTTAAAAGGTTCGTTGGAGTGCTTAATGAAAATATTCCGTCGTTATATCTTTGAAAGCATATTCAAGTCGATAAATGTATTTCCAGGGAACAGATGGGGCCCTCTGGAGAGAGGACAAGTAAATACTATTTTTTTTTAATTGAATTAATGTATTTTACATGTTGGTTATGGTGATTTAATCTTTCCTGGATTGAGAACCAAAGGAATCTTGACCTCTTCTCGAACCCCGAAGAGGCGCTTTTTTTGAACAGGCAAATCAAGATGATGAAAAAAAAATCCTCTTCGTTCAACTGGATACCAGCTGCTGCAATCATTTCTTTGGGTGGGGTGCTTCATGTTTCAATCAAAATTTTCACGATCTTCATAAAATTCTTTGTTTTCAAAGAATGTGGGTAGATTCTCGTAATTTCAAAATTAAAGCATTTTTCACAAACGCATTTTTGATTGCCTCTTACGATTTTCAGCTATACAACCTTTTCTTTTATTGTAGACTTCTATCTAATGTGAGGTAAACGAAAAAATCTCACTCTTCTTACACTATCAGTCTCTTAACAATCTCAGAAACGGACTTTCTTCATAACATATCTATTCATCCGAATTCATTGATATTCACCCAACTAATCCTCCTTTTCGTGAAGATAATAACGCAAATATCAATTCGGCTTTTCAGATGCTCTTTGAGTATCTATTCAATATTTTTCTATAATTTTGAAAGCTGATTCTCATTTCGTCATTCAGTCCAATTTTCTTTGAAAAAACAAAATTCTAATTTCGTTCTAATCACCTCGCTACTCACAAGTAGATTGCAAATCTCAGGAGATGGTTAGACATCATAGCCATTAAGAAAAGAAAATCTTCATGTATATTTCCATTTTTTGTGCAATTTAGCACGTTTTCCCTCGAAATTGCTGATAGGTCTTGCTTGCAAGCCCTCAGTACACCTAATACGAGCAGCTTAATCAGCTCCGAAGCCAGAGCACTTAGGAAGTAGCTAAATTCGGCGGTTGAAGCCAACCAGTAATGATACAAATCGATTTATCCCTAATAAATCTGATCGATCCTATTTTTAAGAGCACTCAAGCGTTGCAGTGAAAACACGCCATTTTTCTGTAAAATGCTTCAGAGCGACATATACTTCACCATGAACCTTGTTTGTGATTGGCACTTACGATCTCTTCCTTATTTTCGTTCAACTTTGCAGAAAATACTACCTTTCCTCTTTAATGCGTTTGCTTCTCAATTCGATTTAAGACTCCAGTTTGGAGTTTATAATCAATACAAAACAAAAAGATAAGAATTTTTCCAAATTCCTTAACACCTTAACAACAAATGGGTAACTGTTGCTCTGGACAGAACGAAAGAGGAGGGTTAGACGTTAGAGATCGCCCTGTGCAAGAAGGATTCGATCAAGGAGAAGAAGGAATCGGCGGAGATAGAATTGCTCAAGGCAAACGCGGTCAAGTTCATGCCGGTGCTAGAGACTTTGATATGGACAACATCGAACTGAATGCTCCTTCGCCTACCTTCGCGAAACCAATTGAAAACGTCCCAGACTACACCAACGTGAACACACAAGCCACCCTTAGAAAGATTGGTGATTACCAATATCAGACCAATGAACATGAAGACAAGTCATTGGTGAACCTGCCTCCTCATGAGCTTGAGAACGGCGCGATTTATATTGGACAATGGAAAAAGGGAGTTCGTGATGGCCGCGGAAAGCAAATCTGGGCTGATGGATCCATCTATGAAGGATACTGGAAAAACAACAAGGCTAATGGCGTGGGAAGACTGATTCACGCTGATGGCAGCTACTATGTCGGTGAATGGCGCGATGACCAAGCACATGGCCGTGGCAAATACTATCACACTGATGGTGCCGTGTATGATGGAGAGTGGGCTGAAGACAAGCAACACGGAAGAGGTGTCGAAACCTGGACCGATGGTGCAAGATACGAAGGTGACTACTTCCAAGGAAAGAAACAAGGCAAAGGAAGATTCACTTGGGCTGATGGATCCCAATACGAAGGCCAATTCTATGATAACGATATTGAAGGTGTTGGAACTTACAAGTGGTACGATGGCAGAGAATACGAAGGCCAATGGAAAAAGAACAAGATGGAAGGACGAGGTCTCTTCACTTGGCCTGATGGAAGAAGATACGAAGGTCAATACTTTAATGACTTGAAGGACGGCTTCGGAACCTTCACCTGGCCTGATGGAAGTCAATACAGAGGAAACTGGAAAGAGGGCAAGCAACATGGCCAAGGTTGGTATTCTGCGAAAGGTGCACCTGAAAGAGAGGGCGAATGGTTCGAAGGAAAGAGAAGTAGATGGCTCACTGAAAGCCCTGTGAAGCAAAACTAATAAATTATACGTACATCCATCCAGGCAGTGAGGAAAGGAAAAAAGAGGATAAACAATAGTCGATCATACCTACGTAAGCATCTTGCCGATTTATTCATAGAGTATGAAGACCAGGTGCGTTGGGTTTATTAGATGTTTACATTTTTTTCATAGTGAGCTATGTTATCCTCTCTTCCAATAACAAATTTACAAACAATCCATCCAACACTAAAAAATGCTAGAATCTAAATAACACCTTATTTTTCTAATAGAGTCTACGCTGTTATAATAAACCGCTGAACGCGGTGTAATGTTAGACTAATGAAGAAATGAAAATAAAAAAAGAAAGAATGGTTAAATGATGAATAATGCACCAGTTTCTATTTCCTAAAATTGATTCTCGAAAATACTGTTTACCATTAGCAAAATCAGGATTATGCCCATGAGATCTTCATCTTCACAGCATATGTCTCTTTTTTCAAAGAAATCGAAGAAACAATCGTGGATGTTGTTAATTGGAAATTCTAGTATTCTTAGGGCAAGTCGAATTTCGGCGGGCTAGTATTCTATCGTCCTGCTCATTGTATAACTCATTGAACTCTCAATTAAAAATTCTAGGTTGATGCAATATTACTTGATTGAGACAACTAATTACATACTTTGGAGAAATGACTCATCCTGTTTATACCGTGAGATTTATCTTCCAAGAATATGGAAAATTTGTTACAATGGAATTATCAAGCGAGGTCGTTTTTGATGATTTGAAAATGAGTTTCAGCAAGATCTTGGGAGTCAGCTTTTTCGCAAAACAAATCAATATCTATATTAAAAACGCTTCAGATATTCCCATTGATTCCTCAAAAACTCTTGGTGAAATATGGAAAAATCCGACTCCAGTTGTTGAATTCGATGTGAAAGTTCAAGAAATGGGCGCATAACAGGTACCTCATAGTTTGAAGTAAAATTCTATAAATCCTATCAACCAAAAATAGGTCTAATATGAAGGAACGAATTGAAGGAATTGCAATAGAGATGAGAGAAAATTGCCCATAGAGAAACTTTAAATGAGTGATAATAAAATCAACGAAAATGATCAATCTTCTTATTATCAATTGTTAATGTTGGGTGCATCCTAATAAATCCTGAATCGTCAACTATGCAGAATTTTTTCTTACTTTGAGCTTAACCAGCAAAACTACATTAGTGAGACTTTTTTTAACCGGATAAGAGAGAGAAAAAAAAAAAGAGAGAAAAAAAAGAGAGAAAAAAAAGAGAGAGAAAGCATTGCGATATCAAATTGAACTTTCCTATTTTCTTATCTTAATTTTTCATTGCGTTTTAAAAAGATAAGATTCGACTCTTTGTATAAAGTTTGCTTGACTAAGACTGGTATACTATAGATTCGGCTAATGTTTTTAATCTACCAATACTCTTCAGAGTCTACTTAAGAAGTATTAAAAAGACGAAATATGAAGATGAATCTATTCTATTTTGTGAATATTTGAAGGTGGAGTGTTCGTTTATAGATAGCGATACTATCGTGGAGTGCTATTCAAAATAATCAGATAAGATAAAAGCTTAGAAAGAGTTTTCTGTTTACGCATTTCTTTTGGAGTTGTATTCCTTCATGCGAGCAGAAACAACAGTAAGCTTCTTGTTTCCGGTTTTTCCCTTCATCCAAGGGTGTTCCAAAATCTCTTCTGCTGTCAATCTTTTCTTTGGATCAAGAACAAGCAACTTGGTCACGAGGTCCTTGCCTATTCTAAATTAACATGAGAAGTCATCTCAGCGTGCTCACCTTCTTCTGAAATATCATCCCAATGAGGAGCAGGGAAGGTATATTCTCCTTTTTTGATAATTTCAAATAACATTGTTTCATCTTCATGGTAGAATGGAGGGAAACCGCAAAGCCTGTAGCAGAATAGACTGATTAGCAACTGGTCCAATGCTCAAGTATCTTACATCACATATAGAATAACTCCAATACTCCAGCAATCAACGCTAAGATCATATCCTCTGCCGTCGTTTTGCAGAACCTCAGGAGCTAAGGTAGACCGTATGAGACCATGAAGAAAGACAATACGATTGTACCGACGTAACTTGGCGTTCCGCACTGGGTTTGCATCATATCTTCCTCGCTGATGACCTTAGCGAGACCAAAATCTGTGATCTTAATCAAGGAATTAGGTTCTTTGGTCGCGTAGAGCAGGTTTTCAGGCTATGGAAAAGGGCCTTTCAGAGCACAATTGTAGCTGATTCTTTACTTTCAAATCTCTATGAGCGATACCCATTGAATGGCAATAGCGAATAGCATCAACAATAGGGTTTAATGCCTCTGAGGCTTCTTTTTCGCTGTAATGGTCTTTATCTACAATTCTCTCGAAAAGCTATCAGAAATTAGCGATTACATAGGAGTTGGTGAGCGAATTGTTACTTCTCCGCCTTGCATGAGCTCAAATACCATGTAAAAGAACTCTTTATCTTCGTATATTTCAAATAATTTAACGATGTTAGGATGGTCGATCTATCTCATATCAACGGCGAGTCTCATGGCAGGATTTACCTGGGATAACAGGTCGATTTCAGTTTGCAACGCTTCTAAGTCTTCGGATTCTAATCTTTTCCTATTTTCCGATGGGTTTAGCCCCCAGAGGATAAGCCACAAGCTTACTTATTGATGATTTTGATGGCATAGGGTTCCATCGTGTCTATTTTTTGTCCAAGCTTGACCACTCCAAATGAACCTCTGAAATTCACATTAGAATTTGCCGTGGTTTTAGGTGTCATTACACTCCGAGGTCCTTGCCTAATTTATAAAGCTCCTTTATGTTTCCAGAGCGGAAAATGTCGTTATCAGGCACCATGGTAGGATAGGCTTAGAAAGTTAATGCTTTAAATTTTGCAAATTTTTTGTTGGTATAATAAAATAAACTCTCTTCGTGTCTTCGTTCGATTTGAGATTGCGATATTAAGTTATTTAGAAATATAAAGAGCAGGTGTTTGTTTTATGTAGAAATTAGCGTTTTAATATACGCCAGCCAACCTAATTATTTTTTAAAAAATTGCCTATGGATAGTTAACTCACTCATTGAATGGTATTTGAGCTCTTATGAATACAAGACGATCATTTTTCTGATGATTTACCTCTCAGATTAATTGTTTGCTGTGAGATTTGTCGAAGAAATTTTTGTTTTCCTGAGATTCGCCTGGCGTCTCTTATAATATTTTGGAAAATTGTATAGACTTTTGAGTTTGAATCTTCAGCGAGTATAATGGTGATACTGGAAGCAACGTATCAATTTTTCAAATGCACTCTAAAGAGTAAGATAAGGATATTGCTGGAGTAAAATATATCAAAAATAGTTTATGTAGATGCAAGTAGATGAGCTCTTAGCTTCCTTATTGAGAAGTGAATTCAAAGCTCAGCTATTCATTGGCTCTGGTCTATAAGAGAGATAACATTCGAACAAAATGACTCATCATAGTGTGCACCAATAGGTAAATCTCGTCTTGTGATGATGATAACATCCTCTTTCATAACAATAAAGCAAAAGACGAACGACTTCGAATTTAATCGTAGCAAATTTCATAAAGAAGGTTGTATGGTTTTTTTTCTTTTCCTCTCATGTTGGATACTCCAATCCATACGAACAAAATGGGCTGCAAACAGCCCGTAGGCATCTCAATCTATATTTATGCTCTTATGACACCCGAACTCTCGATTCTAAGAATTGAGGGTGCATGTACACAATTTTAATTAACTCAAATAAATTACAAGAACAATTCTCAGAAATCCAAACAAATAATAAGGTTTTACTCCTTTACGGATTGAAAATTCTGAAAAGATCTCTATATTTCAGTCATTTTTCAGTGATAAATTAATATGATAATTCGGCATCTCTAGCATTATTCAATACTGTCAACAGATAAATAAATGATAGACGTTTTCTTCAATTAAATTATACAAGCACTTTTCGGTTCTTTGAATGGTTGAGCGTAAGACATTGGAGCTTATATAGGTTTAAACCACGCTTGTATAGGTCGGGACTTTGGTTTTGATTATCTTAATGACATTTGGACCCTAATGATCGTTAATATAAATTTCAATAGATGAAAATTACCCCATTCTGCTCGACAGTATGAAGCGTGTCGATAACTTTCTCTCGTAGAGCCATAATTGAAACATCGTTTAGGATGATTTGAGTATAATATATATACTTGTCATTCAGTTTTCGAGCAATTTGGGCCAAAAATGAATGCAAAATGTCATCTAGAGCATCGCCTACAGTATTGGACAGGGTTCTTATTAAAAACGTAAGATAAGTCATTAGTCCAGAATATATACTTAAGCACCACCAATGCGTTCTCAAAGACGGTAGAAGACCTATGTGAAAAGGCATTTCGGAGAGGGAATGCTAGTTTTGGTAGCAACGGGATCGTTTTCTCAGCCGCTCCCTGAAAAAATCACGGATTTAGGGCCCATGAGTCTTTCTCAAATGAAAAAGGTATACCCTGCTTTCAAGCATTTCTTTCGCTGCTCCTTTCGCGATGAAGCTATATGGATGCGCTTCTTCAATGAGTCCTTCAAAGCAAGTGACGAGAAGAGGATCAAAGCTCAGCTCTATCAGAGAAAAAATAGGGCAATTAACAAAATCATAAAATGATGAAAAACCTTCGAGGTTGACTCCACTGTTCCATTTGAGTCGGTTGTTTATTGACCCATGGTCAATTCTACAAGGGATACCTCCAGCATTGTAGATGTACTCGAAGGAGTTCCTTAAAATTTCCTATCAGAGGATGTAAAAAGAGTAATAAATAATACGTTTTCAAGTTATTCTTCGAGGCAAATGGGTCTGATCTCTTGAAGTTATGGAGTTTGGCTGATGGTTTATCAGTGTAAAGCCCTTGAGGGGCGGTGTTTTCCTTGTTTTCGACTTGCTTTTTTGTTTCTTCTTTGGTTTTGACTCCAGATTTCGGACGAGATTGGTTAGTGGCAGTAGATGCGCGGGATTGAGTTGGCACAGCGGTCGTTTTTACTGTACTTTGAGGAGCGGGTTTCGTTGCGGTGGTTTTTTTGGGCTCCGCCTTCATGGGTCTGGATTCGACAGCGGCTTTAGGATCATGGAAGCGAGGGACTGTTGATTTTATCATTATTCAAATTTAATAAATTCAAATTTCAACGTTTTGCTTGTTTAATTTGAAGCTCAGAATGATTAAGAATGTAAAACCCTATCATCTGAATTGTGAGTTCCGCATTATTATATTGAAGGGTGAAATTTTGATGGCGATCATTCTTAACATAAGAAATTGGAGAAATACATTTGTTTTTCTATAAATTGTCATTTGAAAAGTTTTCTCCTGATCCGAAAGAATCCATTTGTTTAGTTCTTATCTTAGACGTACAAGAGAATATGCATCCTAAAGATTTCATGGAACATCTTCTCACAAAAATTGAAAGTATTGTTTTCTGCTTTAGTACAAAGCTTGAATTATCACTGGACTACCAATGAAGTATAAAAATTTCGATCAAGGTGAGAAAAAATGAGAAAAAAAAAAATAATCCGAAACACGCAGATATACGTTGAATTTACGATTAAAAAGTAATACATATCATCAACTGATAATTTCATTAACTCTTTTCAGTAGTTTCTTACAATTTTAGCGTAATTCTGATATAATGGATTCTCCCTCTCCACCTTGATTTTCACCGCAACATTTCTTGCATTAAAATCTTTGGAAGAACTGAATATATTCGCATCAGGGTTCATCGATATTTTAGGTCCTTTAATTTTCTTTTTCTCTTCTTGGCTTTTCATCGTAGTTAGCAACCTTTTATTATTCATTTGCTCTACAACAGCAGGATTTTCCAATGAACTCAGCAGCTTCGAATATGACAGACTCACTTTATTAGCCAACATCTGCTTTGCTTCATACGTCTTAAATTTATCAGCTTCCATCATCGTTTCTATGTCCGGTTCATACTCCTCTTTTTGCTCGGTAATTGGAGCTCGAAGCATCGTTCGTTTAACCTTTTCAAGCCCTTTTACCGCTCTATCATAATTTGCTAACAGTTTCGACTGTTTTGGTATCCTTTGAGGTGTAGGACGTAACTCTAAATCCAGATAGGCTTCAAATTTTTCAATGTCGTCTACTTCCTTCTTCTTCTTTGGATGATAAACAGGCAATTGCTTCGGCATGACGTATTTGTTTACCACATAGACGTCGTAATCTTCAGGATGCGGTTGAAACTGAGTTGTTGACATCTGAGGAGTAAATTCTGCTGATTTAATAACTCTTTCATTTGGTTGAGCATTGTGACCGTCTTCCTTCGTTAAAGCTACATCATTCTGAGGATCTGTCTGCGTTGAGATTTCACCCATTGCTTGTGTGGAAATATCCTTTGTCTTACTAATTCGGTTATGTGAGTGTTCAGTTTTAAAATTTTCATCTTCGTTTGACTCTAATGTGTCTTTTGCAGCAATAAGAGCGCTTTTTGGCCGTGGCCGTACAGAATTATTCTCTCTATCTGAGAGGCCATGCTGTGAATGCAGATGACTATGACGCTCTGGGTTTTTGATTGGGGGTTGTAAAGGCACGCGATGAGATAAGACCCCTATTTGATCCATATTAACACCGAAGTATTTAACTGAATATGTGTGGGAGAAGACGTCAGAAGTGTCTTTGATGAGCTCTCGGATGGGTTTTTCTTGAGGAGCACTGGCGCTGAGTTGTAACTGTTCGTGGAGACGTGAATATTTATCTTTTATTTCATGGAGTTTATTTGAATAGCGATGATACAATTCATTGTTATAAAGTTTTGGAAGCTGACCACGTCTGTTAGCACTATAGGATTTTTTAATCGGTTTTCTCATTTCTATCTCGATGTTTGGACCTTTGGAAGACTGATTGGAAGCTTTCAGAAAAAACTGCTCGACGATTGCCTCGCGATAGAGTTCCGAGTGTATGTTGCTGGTATTAGATGATTTGTATGAAGGTTCCATTAGGTTATATAGAGATTGGTGGTCTCCCATTGTTCTTGCTCAAAGAGTTGCAATAATTTTATTGGGATAATAAATGCAAAGTTGAACACTGAAGATTTAACTTGAAATATATTTGTCAAAAGGGTTTGTCTCATCGAAAGAGGAGAGCTTTGGTGTTTGTTTGTTTATTTTTAGACATAGTTTATTGATGGATTCTTTTCGTTATTGTGATCTATGCATATTCATTTCACGTTTGACGTTGGTGAAAAGCTACAAATTGAACGATCTGAAAGATATTTTGATTATGTAGTGACAGTAAGTTTTATTTTAAGGATCTTTGTGGTGCTCGGGTGGAACTATGTTTTCGGCGACTGCGATTTATATTTTTCCTTTAACTTAATGGCTTTAGATGAGATTAAATTGCTAGGCATGAGCGGGAAGGGACATTTTTTCCCCCTGCAAACGCAACAAGGGAGAAACCCTACACTGTCCTCCCCAATAGAAATTTTCAATTTGAGAAACTATGGGTTACTGTTTTGTATAAGGTAGTATCAGTGCAGTCGACTTGAGTGTTTTATTTTTAGAGATTCTAATCATTGAGGATTTGTAGAGTCTCGCTCACTAATTGTAATCGGAAGAGGGCAATGTGATGTTAATTCACCTTTTAGAAGGCTCGAGTTTATTTGGTAGTAGCTATGCATTTCCACCATCGGTGTTTCATACTATTTCTTAAATATTCAAAGTCAATGTCAGGGCAATTTCAATTTCTTAAGTAGTGTAAAATTTGTATCAAAGAAGATGTAATTGATTCTAATTTAGTCATACCCTTACTCCGTTGTTTGGAGTTCGAGTTCAGCATATAGAAAGATTGAATCGATACCCTCAAAAATATCTTAGCATTCATATACCCTTTACGAGTCTGTCGTCTATTGTTATTACTGCATTTGGAGATACATCAATAGAAAATTCATAGATTTGAAGCTTTATATACCAATACGATTTTGAACCGCTTCTTGAGATAAATTAAAATCATTGCAATTTCGTTTTTAAACTCAAGAGAAGCATAACTAGTACTCAGGGCTTGGGAAGAAGTGAAATAATAATAAAATATTCGTTTTTCTGAGTGCTTGAGCTTCAGGCAATTAAGTCTGTGCTTTGATCGAGAACATACAGCATTACTCTTTTTCCATTTTATTTTTTCTGATTTTTAATAAATCAATTATTGAAAATGAATTTGTTTGGTCAAGATAATCAAAGCAATTCAAAAACTATGAACAAATCCAATCTTAAGAAATTCTACTGATCTGATGTTCGTTCATGCCCAAAAAAATTCCTACTGCTTAGATTCGCAACAATGAGGTAGATTCACAATGATAAAATACATTTGTCGTTTTTTATATGAGTTTTTGAGGCGATTGGTGAAAGAAAAACAACTCAAAATCTTAAGAAGGTAGAAAATATATTGTTCAGAGTAAATAGAATCGAAAGTAGGCTGGATTGCTCGTTGATGGGTTGATTTGATGTAAAATTACTTGTTATACACTTTATCATTCAACAGCAAATTATCATATTCTGATAAAAAAGTGGAGATCTTTTTCTCTGATTAGGGTCTAATTATCAACCCCGAAATCATTCTTAAGTTGAACCTTGATTTTTCGATTATCTATTTTCATTATAATATTTCACTTGAATCCTGTGAGAGCTAAAAAAAACCGAAGATAATTATTTTGTACTTGGTTTCAAACTAATTCATGTTATGATAGATAATTGCTTTGACTCTAAGTATCAGATGGTTGAATAACTGATGAGCCGGCTCTGGTGTAAGATTTTACGAGAAATATTTGCTCCATTCGATATCATCAAATTCTAACTTAGTAGGACGAATCTTAAGCAATT